>Ga0307515_10024299_pt1 | contig 10566 bp, 5 predicted proteins | sample 17_EM_MG_FD_194513 | JGI IMG/M metagenome (GOLD analysis project Ga0307515, IMG submission 194513) | Populus trichocarpa ectomycorrhiza microbial communities from riparian zone in the Pacific Northwest, United States - 17_EM | ecosystem: Host-associated > Plants > Roots > Unclassified | place...
GCCCAGGCAGAATAGTTCTTTCCAGTAAATCGAACAAGAAAATGTTCAGATCGTTCCAGAGACATGATTTAACTAGAAACAAGAACCAAGAGATCAAGTCCAAGAAAAACAGAATAGAAGAACCAGATAAGGAACTAGATACAAGATGAATTGATTTCAGAGTTTTGGCTCTGATACCATGACAAGATAATACAAGAGAAATTCTGAAATGTTTTGTCTATTTCTCACTAAGAGAGTTACAATATATATATACATCAAGAAGTATCAAAACCCTTAATTCTAGGATCTAATCATCATAATCAGATCCTTTTAGTCCTAGGCCTAGACAATAATTGAGGTCTTTAGAGAGAATCAAGGGATATACAGCTATGACAGAAATTAAATAAGAAAAGAAGAATATACTGACAGCTACAAAAGAAAAGAAGAATATACTAACAGCTACAAAGGAAAGACTGACAGCTATTAAAGAAATGCAAGGAGGAAAGGAGATATTGAAATGTACTATGCAACATATGTTGAAGCTTGGTGATCAACCCAATGTCATTCCCAGTGAGGATAATATCATCAACATAGACTAAGAGAAATACCATACCAGTGGTGGTCTTGTAAAAGAAAAGTGATGAATCATATTGACTTTGTGTGAAGGAGAAGGTGAGAAGGAAAAGTGGTCTTGTAAAAGAAAAGTGATGAATCATAAAGACACAAAGCTTCACACCAAAAATGAGAAGGAACACATGACTCAAGGAGAAGGGTTCGAACAACATCAAGAAGATGACGATTCTTTCTTTCAGCCACACCATTTTGTTGTGGGGTGAAAGGACAAGAACGTTGTGATATGATCCCATGACTTTGAAGAAAAAATTGAAATTCATTTGACATATATTCACCACCTGAATCAGATTGCAGAATTTTGATTTTGGCAGAAAATTGTGTCTCAACTAAGGCAAGAAGGGCTTTAAACACAGAGAAGACCTCACTTTTAGATCGAAGAAAATATACCCAAGTAAAACGAGTGAAATCATCTATAAATGTAACAAAGTATCTGTAATGTTCATGAGAAATGACAGGTGCAATACCCCATACATCAGTATGCACGATTTCAAAAGTAAGGAATTGGTTGTCTATTCAATCAGGTTAGACCTGATTGCTTCAAATTCCCCCCTTAACTTCATTAAAAACTGATCACGCTTGCTGGTCTCATGCACACTTTGAATAACAATAAGTCCTTCAGGAGGTACACTTGCATACACAATATCTGTGTATTCATATTTTTTGAATATTGTTGTATCAACTTGTATTATCTTGTCAATATCTGCTTAGAAGACTTTCAACAAAAAAAGGCCAAAAAAGTCCAGATACAATAGTCCATCTCATCATATAACGCAGCGTATAGCGAAGATAAAACTAAAGTTCTTGAGCCCTAGGGTAGAGAAATCTAAAGAAAATTCTCTAGTATTTTTTATTGAATATGAATAATAGTCTTGATCTCCATAAAATAAACTAGACATCCCTATTTATATTAGTGTTAAAATCCTTTATAGGAAGGATTCTTAATTAAAACTTTCTTAACTAATAAAATTCATCTAACATTGGGATTTCTAAATAGTAAAATACTAATTAAATTATAAGTCCTAAGCTAAGTAGAAAACAAATAATTAAAATCCAAAATTAACTAGGAAAATAATTAAAACATGAAAACAATAATTCCAAGCTTTATATCAGATGTTTTCGGGTTCTTTTCAGACTTCACCTTGTCAATCTAGTCCATGGACTTTTGGGATAATTGCTCTCTGTCAGTCTCCCCCACTTGAGAAAAACTAGTCCTCAAGTTATCTAGGAGAAATTGAACTCTTCCACCCCAAAGGACAAATACTCCGAATATAATATTGTAGTTAACTTATTCACGAAGTAACATGTCTTTGATATGTGAACTTTAAAATTTAATTTATGGTGCATGTATAGTAAGGAAAAATCAATATCTGATGTTATTTTTTATGTTCATATGAAGTCCACTTGTAATTCTTTCCCATATTTTTTTACTTCAAACTCGAGTTCATCATCTATGTCCTCAATACTTCAACCGTTGTATTTAAAGGAATCCTAAAATAATCTTCAATAATATCCCCAGAAGACTTGTCATAAATTACCAGGTCTTCATGTCCTTGTTTGCAAGATCATCATCATAAAAATCTTCTTCATCATCTCCATCAGGTTTGCATAGACATCCTCGCCATCGAAAGGTTCTTGCTCATACTGACATTCAATAATGATGATTGATTTTTGTCTCTCGGGTTATGGTAGTTTGGCTTGATCTAACAAGGTCCCATGACCTCCATCAAGTTTCCTAATTAATAGAATCCATCTAGCATTAGGATTCTTAAATAGTAAAATACTAACTAAATTATAAATCCTAAGTTGTGCAGGTAAAAAATAATTAAAATCCAAAATTAACTAGAAAAATAATTAAAACAGAAAAACATTAATTCTAGGCTTTATATCAGATGTTTTCGGGTTTCTTTGCAGACTTCTTTTCAGACTTGACCTTGTCAGTATGGTCCATAACCCTTGGAATAATTGTTTTATGTCATCATGAATTCAATGTTAACATAATAGCCAAAATATCATGATAATATTACGTCAGCTACATCACAGTTTAGAATCAAATTACCTGAACTTTGGTCATCAAACCTTTCTTTTCTTCTTCAAGCTCTCTATTCTAGACTTTCACAAAAAGTGAAGATACATGCAAAACATTCATTAGATCAGGAAGGCAAGAGTATTGGGATTAGATATTGAAACTTCAAAGTTCAGATAATCAGTAAGCCTACTAGATACCTGAGCTCTTAATTTTCTAATAGTAGATTCTTGAGTAGCCTGCTTTTTTGAAAGCTCTTCACCTGGAATTCATAGGGAAAATCTTCAAATAAGAAGAGCACATGAAACAAAAACCTCATTGCTCTGCAAACTCCACCAAATTGTTTCCTACCATACAAAAATATTAAAAATAGAGGAAACAACCCTCTACAATTGTTGATAAATCAAGTAGTTATGTCTCAAAACCTTAATCCTGACTAGTCCTACAAACCCTCATAATGCAAAGCTGTTCAACATGCAAAAAATCATAGAGTGAGAAATTATAGTATCTTTTCCTATGAAAGAATCGGCAGAACCATTCATTAAACATGGAATATAAATGTTTGTGTGGCTCTACCTTCAGCCATAACCTGATTAATAATTTCATCCTTTTCCTTCAGAAGAGCAGCAGCATCGCTTTTTTTGTTCTGCTCTCTCCTAAGTGTATCTCTTTCCTTTGTAAGAGCATAAACCTGTAACCAAACATTCCAAGACTATTAATCTCGGCAGTAGGAAATTTAAAGCATTATGATTAATTGCCATCGAAAAAGCAAAAAAAAAAAAAATCAACTTTAAATGCACAGAAAATCTCATCAGGCTGAAACTCAGCATGTAAGTTGCAAATCTTGCACGCTAGCACAACATACTAGCCTACCAAGAGGCATTGGTACTATCCAAAACTTTCAGGCTTTTATTTATCACCTGTATTCTCAATTTAAACCATTTCTGTTTGGTAAATGATGGATATATTATTATGAGTTTGAATCCCTAAAAAAAAAAAAAAAAAAAAGAGGAGGATAAGCTATCCTCCATAATATGGTACAAAGAATAGGAAACAAAATTAAAAACAAAACTAGACAAGATGCAACTCCAGTCGGCTGAATATGATCCATAGAGACTCCTTTAAGAGATCGTGAAGCAGAATGCTGTTAAGAAGCCAGCAAAACTCAAAAAGTTGCATTGAAAGGAGAGTTCTTAAAATTCTGGAACCAAATATTCCAAATCATAGCAAACACTGTACAAGCATAAAACATTTTGTCCTTCCTCCTACCAAAACCCACTAAATGTATCATCAACAAACCCCCCACCCAATCCAGGGACACCCACTGATTCCAAAACAGCGAAAGCCTCTTCCACTTATCTCAAGAACTAGAGGATGTAAGAAATTACTTTGGAATCTAGTAGCTATAATAGTACAGCATGTGCACATGTGTGTTGCCCATATCAAAATGAAAGGTATTGCAGATAAATGATCAAAACTTCTTTATCTAATAAGTGGAAGAGCCAACAAAAAATAATATCATAAAATTGCACCTTTCTGGGATTATATGGAATATCTAACAGCAAACATTTTTCATCAGGTTCATTAGGAGGCCAATTGGGCTTTATGCAACAGAACATGGGATAGCCTCTCCTTCCCTCAATCCCTCCCCTCCCTGCTGTGAGTGGGATTTGAACCCACGCCACTTGGCACCATCCAAGTGACTTTGCCAGCTAAGCTAGATATATACTGTAGACAGTATTCATGTGCTGATCAATATATGGTTGATAAGTATCAAAGCATGACATCTTAGTTATTACATATACCTCAATTAATAACTGTTCATTCTCCACAACCAATAACTAATCATTCTCTTTTGTTAAGAAATTGCAGAAAGAGTGTGAGTGTGTGTGTGTAAAAGAAAAGGCATGTCATAATTTTCAAATTTTAGGAGCATACCTTTCTTTCAAGAGTTGAAACCCTTTGATGGTATTCCTCTCTCAAAGACTCGATTTCTGCATCATTGGTTTTTCTCTGTTCCATAAAATTCAGCGATAAAAACATCATCAGGCTATAGAGAAAGTAAAGAGAAATCATTATCTTATCAACCAATAGCAATATTTGTAAAAACAAGTGGAACCAGAGATCAAAACAGAATAGAGGAGAGTAGATGAGATGAAGATGTTGTAAGTGAACACATACACACAAAAAAATGGCAAATTATTTTTTTGAAAAAACCCAACTCATGCAAGTTAGCATGCACACGACAATCAATTTTTTGGGTCAAATTATGGACTAAAGAGCAAGTGCCGATGTTATAGTACTTATTATAATATAAAGTTTGCCAAACAAGGGATGTTTTACAGCTAGAAGCATAAAATTCCGATAATGGCTTACACATATAGGTGCTTTAGGTAAATATACAACATCATCGTCAAAAAAAAATACCATCAAAATAGCAATCAAAAAGACAATAAGAATTATTTTAAGATAAAAAAATACAACCCATGTAGAAAATATAAGAACAACCTTTGCAACACAAACTAATTGAACTATCCAGATAAAATGTAATTAGCACAAACCAGATTTTCTTTAAAAAGGTACAAAAAATAACCATTTTACCTTAATGCATACATATGCACAAAGTACCTAAACCAAATTAGCTTGAACGTAGAAATAGTTAAAATTTATACAGACCTTCAATTCCCCAATAACAACTTTCAGGTGCTCATTTTCATTCATCAACTTCGCGATCTCATCAGCCTTTGCCTGGAAGAAGAACATCAGAGTTGGATTTTAGTTTAACATAAAAACTCAAAACAGATTTACAACACATTTTAGTTTAGACAACTAGCACTAAAAATTATCAATTTTGTTCATCAAAAGTTCAGTTGTTCAAAATTTCAATAGTCTTCTTAACAAAAGAAGAGAAGCACAAGCAACCATCATCATTGTAAAGGTACTAATGTAGCCCTTGATGAGCAGAAAGGTGAAGGCGATATGCCTTGAGGGCTGGGTTGATTCACTATGCCAGAACAACCATAATTTGAGAAACATGAGAGGACAAAACTTTAATGAAATGTGAAGCAAGAGCATCAGATTTGACACTCACAAATCACAGTGATATTAGTCCATCACGAACAAGTGTTATGCGGACAGGAGAAAGAAAACATGCTAAAAAATCATTCAAAAATAATAAAAAAATCAAGCAACACAGAGGTTGGTCAAGCTTAGTGTAAAACAATGACAAGACAAAAAAAAAACTAGTAAAAAACTGGAGAGGATCTTGCTATCCACTATAAATTATAGGGCTATCACGAAGATAAGAATGTTGAATCGACCAGTGAAATATTCTAAGAAAATGAGCAAAGATGTTCCGGTGTATTTTGATTGTGGTATGTATACTGTAAAAAGCTCAGTAAAGACCAAAATTGAATTTTTTGCCCAGCATAAACATATAATGCAGTCCAATTTTGAAAATAAGAGTAGCGATGCATCAATGGGGCTCAGTCTGAAGACTTTTTTTCCAGCATAATATATCTGTGCCATGTAGTAATACCTGAGCTTGCCTTGCAGCACCTTGTAATGCAGTTTCCATCATTTTAATCTCAGTCTTCACCTTCTCTAGTTCAAGCATGGAATCTATAGAGTCTGATATATTCAACCCTGAGCTCAGGCGTTGCTCTTTACTGCCAACTTTGCCATAATTGACTCCCTCGTCTCCTCCTACTGTCTGATCATTGCCATCGTCTACCTTAGAAACTGATCCAGAAACCATTTCTGAAGCCTCACCTGAGGGAGATGCAGTGGACAGGGAGGGTTCACAAGCCATGCCACTCACTTCAGCACTAATTATTGGCTGTGAACAGGATGAATCAACTGCAGCTTCAGCTTGGGTATCACTTGAAGCCTCGGCTCGGTTATCACTTGATGCTTCAGCTAGGACATCATCCGATGCCTCAGCTTGCACATCATCCGATGCCTCAGCTTGCGTATCACTTGATGCCTCAGCTTGAATTGAACTTTGTTCTACAGTCTCCTCAGCTTGTGTCTCTTGTTCATCTATGCTCTCGGCATGAAACACATTATGTGAGTCGTTATGTAAGATGGAAGCAGCCTCGACTTCATCAACCCTGGGTGCTTCTGACTTGATCTCCAATGTATCTGAATTTTCAGCAGGCCCTACCTCTGAAATCTCCTTCCCCTGTAATTCATCAGCTGAATCTGGTATTTTAACATCATGGACATCTAGCTCAGGAGGTTCGACAGCCTTAGGTTCTGATTGCAATTTAGATTCGAGTTCAGCTTTGCCAGAGTCTGAAATGACACCATCTTTTTTCTCAGCAATCTCTAGATGCTCGCCATCTTTTTTTCTCTCAAGCATTTGATTTTCTTCTAAAGCTGTGGTTTGTTCAGTGTCAGAATTTTGTGACTCTTTCTCCTCAACAGTTGATGATTTCTGTGGAGATACAGTTTTCTCTGAAGATTCAACTGTACTATCCTCGCTTTTTTGCCCCATAAAGGACATAACTGGCCATAATCCCGAAGCTGGAAAGCAAAAGGAACGAAGATTCTAAATAAAATTGGTCTCAATACACACAAGTTAGAACATTTAAACAGAAGTACAGAACATGCAACCATGTTGTTCCCTAGTTTGTCATTAAACTTCAGCACAATACAACATATTATCAACTAACTTCCATGCTCTAGTGCACGAAGGTCAACATTCTTGCAAAGTAGTGAGATCAACCACCTATTTCTAATCCACCATTATAACTTAAACACAGTATGCATGAGCTCAAGCATTCCACAAGGTGTAACTTGAACAACTAGGATATTTAAATCTGTCTAATAAACGAATGTAGCCTAATCATTTTACTTGAAAGCTGTAATAAAATAATATAAATAACGAGTAAAAAGTAGTGGTAGTAGTAGGTAAAGTACCTTCAGTGCTGGTACTAGAATCGGGTTTATCTTCGAAACCAAGTGCAGTGTCGAAATTCTTCTCGATATTCTTGACGCTCTCACTGAGCTTATTCACCGCCCCTGCTAGATCAGGGAAGTTCCCTAGCGAGACTTTCCCGCTAAACCAAGCCATCTCTTGTATAACGTACCCCCGAGCACAAAATAAGAACAATAAATCATCAAAATATCGTACCTAGAAAGAAGAACACACACGAAGATCCCATCGGGAAAAACAGAAAATTGAATCTATTTGGTAAGGTTTTGAATCGAATGCGATAGAATCTAACTGATTGAATTATTGAAAATTGAAAGTTTAGCGAATGGAGAGAATTGAACCTGGTTGGGGGAATGCGTTTTTGGGCTTCTTCTTGGAGATTCACGTAATGGCTCTTGGTGGTGGTGGTACAGTAAAGAGTGTTGCTGAGCTGTTGATGGATTTCGGTGCTATTTTATATATATTTATATTAAAGAACTCTAAAACGCGTGGGATATTCACTGTAGCAGGTTTTTTTTCTTTTTTACATGTTTTTTTTTACTTTTTTTTTTTTACCCAAAATTGATTTCTTCTTCTTTTTTTTGTTTCTTTTTTTTAAAAATATTTTTATTTCAAAATTATCTTTACTAATTTTTTAAAATATTCAGCTGGTTAAAAATTTAACTATATAGTTTTTTTCTTTAAAACATTGTGGATTGCTATAATATTCTCATACATTGTTTTCTTTTTTTATGATTTTTTTATTTTTTTTCAAAATGATCTTTGTAGATTTTATTTTTTTTATATTAAGTTGGTTGAGAATTTAGTTTTGTAGTTTTTTTATAAAAAAAAACAATATGAATTGCTACAGTGTTTCCCCTATATAGTTTTTGTTTTGCTGCAGTGTTTCCCCATATATTTTTTTAAAAAAATTATCCTTATCAAATTTATTTTTTCGATATTTAGTTGGCTGATAATCTAGCTTTAGCTTTCCCCATATGTTTTTTTTATTTTTTTCTTTTTCTTTTTTTCCAAAATTGTCATTTTTTACATATTTTCTTTTTTTTGTTTTGTTTTTTTAGAATTATTTTTGTTAATTTTATTTTTTAACTATTGAGCTGGTTGAAAATTTAGTTTTTTTGTCTTTTTCTTTAAAACACTGTAGCTTTCCCCACATGTTTTTTTTCGCTTTTGTTTCCTTTTTTGTACATTTTTTTTTTTCATTTCTTTTACCCAAAATTGACTTCTTTTTTTTTAGATAGCCTTTGTCGGTTTTTTTTATATATTGAGCTGGTTGAGAGATTAGCTTTGTAGCTTTTTTAAAATAAAAAAAAAATACTATGGATTACTACAGTGTTTCCCTTACATGGTTTTTGTTTGGCTAAAGTGTTTCACCCACATGTTTTTTTTTTTAAATTATCTTTGTTAAATTTATTTTTTCAATATTGAGTTGGTTGAGAATTTAGCTTTAGCTTTAGCTTTCCCCACTTTTTTTTTCATTTTTTTAAATTTTCCCCATGTTTTTTCATTATAATTATAATTATAATTATTATTATTATTATATTGTATTATATTATATAACTGTTTTTTTCTTTTGTTCCCAAAATTGATTTCTTCTTCTTTTTTTTGTTTCTTTTTTTAAAAAAAAATTTTGTTTCAAAATTATTTTTGCTAATTTTTTTAAATATTGAGCTGGTTGAAAATTTAACTATATAGTTTTTTTCTTTAAAACATTGTGGATTACTATAATATTCTCATACATTGTTTTCTTTTTTTTTATGATTTCTTTATTTTTTTTTTTCAAAATGGTCTTTATAGATTTTATTTTTTTATATTAAGTTGGTTGAAAATTTAGCTTTGTAGTTTTTTTAAAAAAAAAAACAATATGAATTGCTACAGCGTTTCCCCTACATAATTTTTGTTTTGCTGCAGTGTTTCCCCATATATTTTTTTAAAAAATTATCTTTATCAAATTTATTTTTTCAATATTGAGTTGGCTGATAATCTAGCTTTAGCTTTCCCCATGTGTTTGTTTTATTTTTTATTTTTCTTTTTTTTCAAAATTGTCATTTTTTACATATTTTCTTTTTTTTTTGTTTTGTTTTTTTCAGAATTTTTTTTGTTAATTTTATTTTTTTACTATTGAGCTGGTTGAAAATTTAGTTTTTTTGTCTTTTTCTTTAAAACATTGTAGCTTTCCCCACATGTTTTTTTTTCGCTTTTGTTTCCTTTTTTGTACATTTTTTTTTTCATTTCTTTTACCCAAAATTGACTTCCTTTTTTTTAGATAGCCTTTGTCGGTTTTTTTTTTTATATATTGAGCTGGTTGAGAGATTAGCTTTGTAGCTTTTAAAAAAAAAAATACTATGGATTACTACAGTGTTTTCCTTACATGGTTTTTGTTTGGCTACAGTGTTTCCCCCACATGTTTTTTTTTTAATTATCTTTGTTAAATTTATTTTTTCAATATTGAGTTGGTTGAGAATTTAGCTTTAGCTTTAGCTTTCCCCACTTTTTTTTTTTTAAATTTTCCCCACGTTTTTTCATTATAATTATAATTATTATTATTATTATATTGTATTATATTATATAACTGTTTTTTTCTTTTGTTTTTTCTTTTTATTTTTTTTAATGAATTATTTTTGTTTGATTTAGTTTGTTAATGTTAAATTTTTTTTATTTAGTTATCAGATTTTCATGATACGAATCTCGGGTTTGATGGGTTAACTTGATTTGACGAGTTATTTTTTTCATTTAGTTTAGTTTGTTAAAGTTAATTTTTTTTCTATTTAATTATCAGACTTTCATACTTTCATGACACGTATCCTGAGCTTGACGGGTTAACTTGGTTTGATGGGTTAACCCAGTTAATTCTAGGTAAACCCATCATTTTTTTTTCTATTTAGTTATCAAACTTTCATGACGCAAATCCCAGGTTTTACGGGATAACCTGGTTTAAAAGGTTGACCCAATTAATTCAATGTTTTTTTTTCTTTTTCTTCATTAGTTTTTT
>Ga0307515_10024301_pt1 | contig 10566 bp, 11 predicted proteins | sample 17_EM_MG_FD_194513 | JGI IMG/M metagenome (GOLD analysis project Ga0307515, IMG submission 194513) | Populus trichocarpa ectomycorrhiza microbial communities from riparian zone in the Pacific Northwest, United States - 17_EM | ecosystem: Host-associated > Plants > Roots > Unclassified | place...
AAACAGAAATATGGAAGCGCCAGCCATTGACAGGTATCTTCCACATCTGATCTGGAAATCAACGTCATGGAAACAGTCCCTGGAAATAATTTCCCGAGAAAAGAAAATGAATTAGTTTCATCACATTTTTTACGTGATTAATTTCTTATGTAGAACTAAGTGAAATTTAACTTGCATCAAAACTGGATTCTTTTCATTTAATTCAACAAGACTTTATTCAAGAAACAAATCATAGATGCAGATTCCTTAATGATAGAATTATGACAACGTCCAAGCTTTTCCCAAGAGTATGAAAGAGTGAAACTGGAATCAACAAAGCAGCCAGCTCAAATCTTTACACTGTCTTAATCCAGAATCAACATGACATTGCCAAAACTGCAGGCTGGACTTCAATGACAGCAGATTTAAACAGAAAATTAAAAAAAAACCAAGCCAACATTTTATGCATGTTCTATAGAGAGCGAAAACAAATATAATAGCTCATCACCCTTGAGAAGAAAGAAGGAGATCAGCTAAGAAAAGGCAGAGTCTATAGAAAGCATTCAATCAAAACATAAAACTCGATAGATTTCTCTTCAAGTAATCTCCCTCTCGATAGCTGACTAATGCATGATCACAAAAAAGAGTAAGCTATTTTATGCTATAAAGAAAACCTTCCACAACCAGAGACAGAACAGTTCAACTTAAACTAAAATTAATAATCCCTTTTACCAAACATAAATGCCACTTAGATTTTATGGTAAGGTTTCATTATTTCCTAATTCATTTTATGAAATTACAAACTAAGATACTCTTTATTCAAATTATTGATTTTTTTAATCTTCTACAAGCTGACCATTATTTTCCTTTTATTTCCTAATCTGAAAATCAATTAGAAATAAATTAAAAATTTTCCCTGTAATTTGTAGTGGCCATTAGCTTTGGGATGTAAGGAGCAACAAGCTTTCTTTGAGCCAGAATTTAGCATGCTAACACATTTGTGAGCAATATTACAAGTGGTATATGAATACCTTCGAAGAATATAAATTCTTCAGATAATTAAACTCCCCGTAATATCAATACTTGGGATAATTTTTGGAAGTAATCTGTGTGCTGGCCTTGAACATGTATCACCTTCATCAGGAAGGCATGCCAGCTCCTTCTCCAAAACAGAATAAGCTTCTGAAAAAGCCTGCAACAGATAACATTTTGTGCATATAAGAACCACAGGTATTAACAGTTCTCAAAAAGATAAGATCAGCCTCAAAAAATGCCAAGTGGAATCTCAAATCATTCTGTTCAAAGATTTTTAGTGAGCTGTTATTATACATCTCAGTTAAAAGGCTTAACTAGGTGAGCATTTGTAGCTTTAATTACCCATTTCTCCATTTTCTTGGGTTTAAAATAAAACCAGCAACATTCCAGTTCAAGGAGCTATGCCCTTAATCACAGCAGTTTAATTGGGTCCACTGTTGTGACAACCAGTGGACTGAAGCAAAGACTATTGCAAGAAAGTGATTGCAAACACAGGACTTTAGTTTCTCAATTCACAATAGCGGTGCTGTTTAGAGCAAAAATAAAAAATAAAAGAAAAAAGAAAAATCTGTCACAAACATAGCACACGAAGCATCAGTCATTAACTGGCAGGACCCACCAATTTCACATTTCTCTTGTTGAAGAATATTTTGTAAGATAAGAAGAAAGGTAAAATGTTGCAAGTTTCACATCCTCAACAAAAAGGTAAGCCTAAAATATCTGCTTGAATATTGAGAAAAATCTATATATTTGCATATAATTGAGTGTCGTGTTATCATAATAGTAAATGCAACAAAGATTATGTGGAGGCTGACCTTGATGCATTGATGTATTCGAAAGCAATTTCTCCCCACATTATTTGTTGGGAAAAGAGGGTCATCAATGTGTATTGGATCAATACTACAGCATCAAGTGGTAGATCAATCAATACACGATAGAAAAGAAAGAATGAACAATGCCCTGTCATTTGTGAAAAAACAACAATAGAGCTAGTGCAGTGCTTACCTATAACCTCTTTCCCTATTTATATATACTCCACTTCCCTGCACTGAGATACGCATTTGGCGAGGATCAAACACATTCCTGTATTCACAAGACAAGAAATTAGTGAAAGTATATTAAATGTGAATAAATCAATTTATAATTACAGCACTAAGTCAGCAAGGATAAACAATTCAACCATGAAATGAAAGAAAAACAATATTTAACTCACCCGAAGAAGTAAAGAAGATCCATTAGAAGGCTTCCGACATTCTGAAAGGACACCCAAAATTGCAAGTCAGGTAAAAGCACTCGTGTATAAAATTCCAACAGAGAATGGTTGAAAAGACAGGAATTTGAAAATAAAATTCTGCACACATCTTACAGCGTCAAACTAAGATATCTTTTGTGAAATACGTATACATAACTTTATTTCTCTACTACTCTAATAAAGGCTGGGTTGTAATTCGAGGCTTGCAAGCTAGCCAAGAAGTGGAGAGAGAAGCTGTTAAGACACTTAGGCCTAACTTGTAATAAGTTCACAGTTACTATAAATTCTTAATAAGCATAAGTGGCATTCATGAGCAAAGGAACACATGAAACACCATAAAAGGCAATAAAATCCACAAAAAGCCAAAGTTCACAAATGGTGGTTACACTATGCATGTGCATGCCTTGGGTAAATCTTACCAAAACATCAGAGGTCTTGAGCAATGAGCACTATCAAATTAATTTGAAGTTTAAAGCCAGTTACTAAAATAGCAATTTAAGTGAATGGTCAACTCTAAGCCATAAAAAATATCTACTAATACGCCATAAGTCAATTTAAAAAAAAAGATGAATCAAGAATATACTACTTCTAGTAGCCATCAAATGACTTAACACAGGCCACTGATATAACTGTCACTTTAATAGTACTACTAAACAAAGAATGAAGAGACTTATGTCTGTGTGTGTCTATGGGGAGACAGACATCATAGAAAACACGTAAAATGTCCCATCTAGAGTACAAAACACATTACTTGATTGATAGGCCGGCCAAGATGATGCTCATGCTGTAGAAAACGTATAATTAGCAGCACCTGCAAAGGAGCGGACAGCAAGGTAAGAAATGCAGAACTGAAGATATCCACTCACATCAAGTCAAGAACAACCACAAGAGAGCATCCATTTTCACCCAACCACAAATTCTGAACAAGTGCTTGGATATCCAGCCCTGCTAAAGCAAAGAGAGAAACTTTGTAGTCCAACAGATGAGATCAGTTGACTTCCAATGTGCATTTCAATTTACAAGGTATGATGAAAGAAAATACAAGATTTAAACAATATGACTATAAAAGAAAAACAAGGGATAACGACGGTTCAGCATTTTGAATAGACAGAAAAATTAAAATATTATTAAAAAGCTATCAGAAATAAACTTGTACGAATAAACAACATAAAACCTGGGCAAAGCCTCTAGCATGATCCAAGATTGCATTGCAATCATTAGCAAAAAAAAAAACGAGAGGGTGAGAATTTACGTTGCCCTCTTTTAGTTTGCAAAGTGTGTATATGCACATGCAAGCACGCATGTATGAGTTCAGTCTGATAATAGCATCACCTATTAGCTCAATAAGAATACGAAGGAAACACTAACTACACAGCAATTGAGTCTCACGTGTACTTGAAAAGTGGTAAAGATATTAGAATGGCATGCAGTATAAATTACCAAGCAATAGGAACTTAAACCTCCAGAATAGGACTGGTCAAGGCTACGATCTGCCAAGAACTGCTTCAGTACCAAAGCAAGAGGTGTTGCAGCTGGAAATTGTTCCGTGAGATCTTTAACCTGCACAAAGATTATTTATAGACAAGAGAATAATATCACCATGAGTTTCAATGTAAATGTAGTTAAAAACCATCATAAAAACTTAAAAAGAAAAATTGTATCAAAATTCAAAACAAATGAATCACAAATAAGACTCAATTTCTAATGTAGTAGAATTAGCCTCAATAGGAAAAATCACTAATAGACCTCCCATGCTCAGAAACTAGTTGAGAATTATACAGTTTTGAAGGACAAGCCATAACTAATTTAGGGTTCAATAAAGTTTTTGGTTTCGTCCATCATCTAAGAGTTCTGAGAAAATTTATGAGGAAGCATGGGCTTCATTCACAATACATTCAGTCGACTGTAACAGAATTTAAAATAACAGAAAAAGAAAATGATTCATTTCTTCTTTCCATTGCATTGCATTATGTTTCACCAAACATGCCATTCAATTTTGACAAAGCTGATCTAATAACCAGGACACAAGATGTGTTGACACACAGATTTGAGTAGAACATCAAATTTCCTTGTGGAAAGCACAAATGTCAGGGTGCACTTAAGTTTTAGCATGCTGATAATCTGATATCCAAGATCAAAAATCGGTATGCATCTAAGCATTTAAGCAGAATATCAACCTTTCATTGATCTCCAGTATCGAATGCTTAATCTATCTTAGCAACATTCACCTAGGGTTAAAAAAATTATACTTGTAACATGCCTCTCATAAATTCCCAATCCAAGATGCACAAACAAAGAATTCAATTTGTGTAATAATCTACCTAAATTGCCCTTCACCCTGTCAAGAAAGAGGCTAAAGTTTGGAATAAAAAATGATGTAGAAATCTGAGAAGCCTCCATCATGCTACCATTGCTAAATGGAACAGGCAGTAAGAGATAATAGCCTCCAAATATGCCTAGACTAGTTAAACTCTTTTGACAGAATTTAGAGGAAAATCACATATAATTTATAGCCATCATTAAAATTTGAATTTATGAAGCAATACATTCTTAACGAAGTATACCAGTTGAGTTGTTTGGAGCCCTGTATGAGATGGAGACTTGAAACTGATATCAAGACGAATTGATTTCACATCCCTTTTGCTATCACAATTAAGTTGTGTGCACTTAGGTGAGATTGAGTCCTCTAAAACAACCATATTGGACTGGACTTGGATGTCATGTTCACCAGTCAAATGAATTGGCTCCTCCTTTGGTGATTGTACATTAGAAGCAGCAGAGGTGATCAGATCAGTGGGAACCTCCACTACAAGCATAATAACAGGTATCTGCAAGAAAAGGAGGTACGGTATGAGAGGAAACATAGAAGAAAAAGAATAAGATAAAAAGGCAAGGAAAGCTCAAACAGTTCTAAGATACAAGACATTACAGCTGTATTCTCCACAGTCTTCAGTGAATCATTTTTTACCCACTCCTGATTGGCAAGATACCGAGCTGCATGCTGGAAAATTAATGGAGAATTTAATTCTACAAAAGGCTATGGGAAAGATAAAAGTTAAAAGTTTTGTCTAATGATTAGTTAAAAGCTTCAAAATAAAAAAATAAAAAAGCGTATTCCCAAGTTCCATCTCAACAAAAAAGCCTAACCAGAGATCAAGATTTTTTTGGAAATCAAAGTAAAAGTTAGAGATGCAAATATCACCAGCAATCCATAACACAATTGCCTCATCTACTGAAGTATCAATTTAGAAGGCCATCAAAATACCTGAAGACAAGTTTCTTTAATACCATTACGACCCTCTAAAATCCCAGCTTCCTTGATAGGTTCCTAGAAAAAGCTCTGCAATAAGTTTCTCCTCTTAAAAGTACAAGCATAACAAGTCTAAGTGATAAAATAAAAACATAAAGAAAGTTATTACCAAGTTCCTCACTGGAGGGAGGCAAACCACAAGATCCACATCACTTGTTGGAAGGGCCAAACCAGTTGCACTTGATCCAAAGATATTTATCCTGGACCTAGGCCATAGAACTTGGAGAGATCTAGTAACCCGCTTGACAGCCCAATTAATGAAAGGTTTCCTAGCCATATTTGCTGCAGCAACCTTGGGTACCATCATGTCAAACAAGTAATCAATGACAGTGGCATACCATTAAAGAAAGGAAATAAAAGCTCAAAACATGATACTACAAAATTCTATGAAAAAGTTAAGGTAATTCCAGGAAAAACATGAACAAATTTAAGCCCGATACCTGCTTACAAAAAGAGTCAATTTCATCATGAAGAAGGCTCTGTACTAAGCAAAGAGAAGCCTTTCGTGTAGGGCAATTCTGTATCTCAGCTCGTTGAAGAGGAAACAAAACATCTGGCTGCATCAAAATTGTATCAAATAATCAACTCAAAACACATCTAGTGATACACTTACAATAGCACAGTACAGAAGCACACTCACATGATCCTGATCACGGGCTAGGTGGGACATTGCAATTAGACGATCTTGCAGCAAAGCCCCAGGGAGTGGCTGCACCATTGGATGGGTTGAAAGTTTTTTATTTCTCCAAGAAGGCCAAACAACTTCAGCACCATCCATACGTCCACAAGCTTCCTCCAAATTAGTTCCATCATGGTACCAACCTCTCACACCCCACTGTCTTGGGCTGGAGCTACCAGACCTAACAGTTGGAAAACCCCTGTGCTTTCTAGAGTCACTCACAGGAGAGGGTGGTGGAGGACGGGGAGCCCGTGGAACACAAAGCACTACAGGTGATGGTGGCCGCTTTATCCGGGGATGTTCCCGTCTAGTAGGAGGAACACAAGGGCTTTTGTGATCAAGACTGCGCTTGAAATCAGATCTTGATCTTTCCCTTGACATATTTGGAATGATAATAGGCCGCAAAATTGGGTAAGGAAGTGAATCTCCTGCCTTGCCTTCAACATCACTAGATAAACTGGCCAAAGATCCAGAGACATCCTCCTCTGCAGCAGCATCTGTCACGGTTGATGAAAGCATAGCTTTACCAGGTACTTCATTTCCTGACATAACATAACCAAGTGCCTGGTGTCCAGGGACCAAAGGATCAAAAGCAGAACAGAATGAAGCAGCAGTTGGGGAAGTCAATCCAGTTGTACTATAAGAAGACGAGAAGGCAACCATATCATCAACTGCCCTATTCAGCTCTGCTTCATGCCAAGGCCATCCGCTATCATCAGAACTAAGGGAAGGTGGTCGAGAGAAACCAGTACCTGGATGATCAGAAGGATCCCAGTACATCACACCGCCACCGAAGTGCTGATTATAGTCTATCCCAGAAACTGCATGCACCTCATATTCTTCCTCTGATATCCAATGGTTTTCGTATTCATCCATTAGTTCCTGTGAACTTGTTGCTTCAGTAAAGTCAATTGCATCCCCAGAACACCTCCTCTCGTCATCAAAGGTTTTTGAGATGTACTGCATGTTCTTAGCGGTGTAACTTTTCTGAAAAGTAGATTGCCGCCTCGAGATAAATCCTGAATCATAATTGCATGTCATAGTCGGAGCTAATCCACAGTTGCTCCTAACCATTGGAGGCCAATCTAAACTCATTGGCAATGGTTGAGACAACATCCTATTGGATCCACCTTCAATAGGAGAATTTCTAGCCTGATGCACCGTAGGTAAAAAAGGTTGATGAATGTGATTATGCCAGTTGTGACCAACATCCAGATGCAATCTATATGTAGCAGGTGGAAGATGTGAATTTATAGATGGAAAGTAGACGGGGCCTAAACTAGGCCACTCATATGAAAGGCAATCTGAAAGGCCTTTGGATCCACTTTCATGAAAATTTTCACTCTCTTCTCTCCGATTTAAGGTGGGTACCTCTTTCACTTCAAGGGTTCTGACTAATTTGTTGCCAACATCTAATTTAACCTCAGTTTTTTTGTTCAAAAAGCTGGTGCCTTCATTGCTAGAAACAGTTATTAGCTCCTTTGTGGTTGCAACTTGATATATTATATTCTGGCCTACCCCACAACGTGTCTCTCTTCTGGATGGCATACTTTTATTGTCAACAAAACCATTTGAAGATCGGTAATGCTCCAGACCTGCATCAGAGATGCCTTCAGTGCAACCAACAGCATGATCCTCTGGAATGCCAAGGGCATCTATCTCCTTCCTGGTGGGCTCATTAATTGAAGGATCAATTAAACTATCATTTGATGCTTTCTGTGTAGTCAAATTATCAGATAACCTACAAAGCTTTGCTTCCTCGTCTGATGAGCAAACAGAAAAGGAGGGAGCCTCTGAAACGGCAATTTCAGGTTTTCTTACTTCAACTGGATTGCTAAAGCTAGATTTTTTCTTTTTGTTTCTTCCTTTCCTGTTCTTCCTTCCAGCAGTTCGTTTTTTTTCGTGAACCAATCCTTGTGTGTGTTCCTGAGGATAGGCCACTAGTTATAAACCATTCAAATGATGAAATAGAAAGATTATCCAAATGAAAAGATATGTAACCATTTCAACTGTTGGAGATGATATGTCTCTGTGATTTTCATTCTCATGAGGAATGCCAGGCATCTCATTGGACTCCATCAACTCTGTCTTCTTAATACAGGCTGGCGCACATTTGATATCCTAAGAAATATCCGTACCATTCATAACTAACTGATCTTAACACATGTTTAAAAGCAAAAGTACTTCTAGAAACTTAACAGTAGGGGAAATGATACCTCGGCAAGTTTCTTAAAGGAAGACTCATCAACACGTTCCACTGGTGTGGGGTTCATCAGCTTTTTCATATTTTGAGTCTTCCCCTTTTTTCTACGACTACCTGCACCGAGCTTTTCGCTAGGTTTATTGGCTGAAGAGTTTGATGTTCCCTCTCCGAGAAGTTCAAGCCTTGTGCAATCAAGTGAAATAACCATCACAAGTCCTCGTAGTTTTCTTAATATACAATCAGAAAGGGTGCCAAGAGAACCCAGCATGCTAAAAAATATATGTGATGTATCATACTCACTACCCTGATCTGGCAACACCAAACTAACAATATCCTGAAGCACGAATAAACTATTAAATATATTTGCAAAAGAAGCATCTTTCCCAGAAAAAGAAGGCTTTGGGGCCAAACCAAATTCCGCATCAGCTGGAAGTTTTAGGAAAATCCTTTGCCGTGATTCAGCATGCAAGTCCCTCCAAGGTCGCTGCACTCCTGCTCTAAACAGTGACAGCTCATCCCCCGATACACCACTCACATCCTTCAGAATTTCACGAGTCTGAGAACTTGTAATGACCAAAAATTAGGCCACAATATATATTATTTTATGGAAAGAGCTCAAAAGGCAAAATGTCATCAAAACATTAATTTCATTCTCAAACATTGCATTTCCACAATCTTAGAGAGTTATAGCAACTCACAAAGTTTCCAAGGCAAGCTTTTTATTAATGGGATTCACATATTGAGTAAAAGCAGTACACAATGGGCAAATCCCTATGTCCCATATAACTACGTTATGCAATTTACTACAGCATTGAACAATAATGTACAAGAGCATAATCAGTCACTCACTTGAAACAGTCACTACTTTGTCAATCAAATTCAAAGAATTAAATACCACTAGTATATTTTGACAATGAAACAAAACAATAAAATTTGCAAGAGTAAACGTACCAATGATTTTGCCGCCTTCCCAAGCGCAAAATTTAAAACCTTCCTCCTTACTTCCGCATCCAAATTCCTCCACCAATCAACACACCCTTTCCTCCTCCAAAACACATTAGCTGCCACACCTGCGGCACTCAATTTCTCTTTCAACTTCACCCCTCTTTTCTTCCCATTCCCACAATTCAACCACGCCAGCCTCAACGCCACTTCTAGCTTGTTCGCTAAAAACGCCTCGATACAATAATAACCTCTCACTTTTAACCACTCCAATTCCACCCAATCCGTCCCTAACTCGCTCTCTTCCCCTCTCAAAAACCCCCCATTCGAAATGTCATCCATCAACTCCACAAACTTTTCAACATTTTCAATTAAATCCTCGCTAACCGTAACCGAATCCAGACCCTCAGCTCCACTCCTACAATCGTCCACTTTCTCCCCTTCTCTAGAACTAAACAACCGAGTCGACTCAAAAATCAGTCGTTCCGACTCGTTAGACTCAGCGATTCTGGACAGCAGCCCACGTGATTTCTTAAAGCAGAGGCTAGGGAGGTCGCGTGAGAGGAGATCGGGGAGGATAATGAAACGGCAGTGACCGTGAGAGTGTAATTTGGCTAGCATTTGAAGGAGGATTTGAGTGAATTTGAAATCAACGGTAGTTAAGTGGGATTGGCGTTGATGAACGGAGAGAGATTTAAACCATTTTAAGATTGACGATCTAGGGTTAGGGTTTGGAGAGGAGGGGGGGTTGGATTGGGAGTGGTAGAGAGAGATGTGAGAAGTGAGTGAGCCGATAAGGTGGTTCTGAGTCATGAGCGCGTTAGGGATATTTTGGTGCTTTGAAAAATTATTATTGGGGTTTGGTACGGACATTTTTGTTGCAGGGAGCAGGGAGCATGGATATGGGAGGGAGGGAGAGAGAAGAGGAAGGGAGAAGGAGATGATGTGTATTGTGGAGAGAAGTTTGAAAAGGAAGCATGACAAGTGAGTGATAAGCGCCAAAATCTACCTTCCAAGGCCTAACATCCTTCTACGCGATTGGCTCGTGGAGAAATTGTTGGTGCTTGTCTGAGTAATTGACTGTGTATAACATCATAGTTGTCACTCTTGATGAGGGGATTATTTCATTATTGCTTCAACTCCTGGATTATTAAATTAATTCATGT
>Ga0307515_10024302_pt1 | contig 10566 bp, 6 predicted proteins | sample 17_EM_MG_FD_194513 | JGI IMG/M metagenome (GOLD analysis project Ga0307515, IMG submission 194513) | Populus trichocarpa ectomycorrhiza microbial communities from riparian zone in the Pacific Northwest, United States - 17_EM | ecosystem: Host-associated > Plants > Roots > Unclassified | place...
GACGCCCAAAATACGCCGTGGAGGAGGAAGTGAGTATCTTGAAGGGGTGGTCGGTGTCATATTCTGCAGAGCCAGTTTCATGTTCGGCGGGGCCAATATCAACCTTCATCTCGCCTCCGGCAGCGCCAGCCTGGATTGCGTGGTGGAGCATCGCCTCAGGGACAACCAGAAATCACCTCGCGGGAGGGAAGATCGACGAAAGGTAGGAATTAAACGCGGGGTAGGTTTCGCTCTCTTGATGGACGAGGTGGGCCAGGATTGTGGCAGAGGTAACCGAAAAGGTGAAGGACCAGATAAGACCTATTAGCTGAGCCACAGAAGGAGGGTCTTCATGGCCGGTGTGTGGAACGGGTGTTTCTAACGAGAGTCGGTTCATCTGGGTTGCGGGGCGATCGGGGCTCATAGATGGGTGTGGATGTGGGGGGTGCTCGCAGTGGGCTGGAGGTGCGAGTTGACTGAGGGGCCCTGTGTTTATAGTGTTACGGTCGTTCGATATTCCAAGTTCATTTTTGAACGTTGGAGGGGTTCGCAGTGTGCGTGGCATAGCTGGAGCGGATTGTTGAGTCACTTTCGACAACGCGCTGTGTGGTGATACCAGGATAGAACAAGATGTCGACGACGGCGTGGATTTGAACGAAGCCCAGGCTTGGATCACCCAACCTTTCTTTCTTCCTCGTTCCAAATACTGTTCACCTACGTGTCTAAGTTTAGATTCCGGCCAATTGATTTTGATGGTGGCCAAGATCGTCTTTGAGAATGAATTGACAGTGGTCGGCAAAATCTTGTAAACGATGAAGTCTGGAATGGCTTTTCCGACCTCCTGCTCATCTGTGGCAACTCAGGGCCCATTTTGGAGTGAGAGGAACGAAGCTACTCACTTGCATGACGTCCGACATATGCTGTGGGGGAAGAGGGGGTATCTTGAAGGGGTGGGTTTTTGTGTCCTCATCGTCTTTGGTGCCATATTCTGTTGAACGGAGAAGTCCGACACTGTTTTCTCCCAAGGCGAATGCAAGCCGATATCTAATCTAGTGCTGGGAGGCGACAGTTGGACCTGTACGAGAATCGGTCAAATCATCGCGGTCGTGGCTGTTGGATAAAATGTTTTCCAAAGGGTGGGTCACTCCCCTCCAGTCATTGGTTGGAAATGCTTTCCAAAAATTCTGTAGTATTGCTGAAAACAAAAAACGTTTGGGCGCCACTGTCTGCGGGATAAGATACGAAATAAACACAGTGTGGGAGCCGGTTGAAGCAGACAATGGACCAGTCGTTCAACGTTCAACGCCAACGATGAGCAGCGGGACAACACAAATTAACTGGTGTGTGAGTAAAGGAGGCGAACAAAGGGATGAACATAGATGGTCTGCAATCGTATGGAAGGACGCTGTGACGGACGGTGTGAGAGGACGGGATATCGGGAGGTTGTATTCCGAGAATTTGACACGGTCGACGCTTTCATTCGGTTCCTTGATCATGGATTAGAAAGCAGTACACTAGGAAGTGGCATCATATGGAGGAACCCACCCAATTGACCAGAGGCAACCAGTCCATCCAGTCTCTTTTGTATGCGCTCGAGGAGCCCCCCACAAGCCCCCATGCCCCACGAAGATCCAAGCTTCTCAAAAATTTCGGCGGCACGTAGAAGCTCAGACCTCGCCTCTTCGAGCTTGTCCTGCCTCAACCAAACCATCGCCTGTAGCGCCATCGCCAAACCTAGGCTGTATGGGTCGTTAACCGCATACGACTTGGCGCGTTCGGCGTAAACGTGTGCGTTGTTGAGCCTCCCTTCATCAAGAAACAGCATCACCAGGGATAGGTGAATCTCAAGCAGCTGAGTGTGCCAGTCGAAAGAGGACGCAATTCCGAGGGCTGCCTCGAGATGGTGAACAGCCTTCTCGATCTCGCCCGTGGATCGATATATGTTGCCAAGAGCTTGATGAGAATCGCAGACCCGAAATTCCTCGCCTGTCCCTGGGAGGAGATGAATTGCGCGGGACGCAGCTTCTTCTGCGGCGTCAAACTGTTCCTGGTCCCGAAACAACCACGCGAGTTGGATCAAACACTCTGCCTGTCCCCCCGTGTCTCCGAGCCGCTCGTAGATCTCCAAGCCCTCTCTCGCGCGTTGTGCCCCTTCGTCGTAGAGGCCCATATGCCGGTTTGCATCACATAGGCGCCACAATATATCAGCAACTCCAATGTCACTCCCTCGCTCTCTCTCCAATTTTAAGGTATAACTAAGGAGTCTCTCGCGTTTCGTGTGATTCCCGGTTGAGATAAGCAACGCTGAGAGCGTAACCAGGTATTCTGACTTGCGACGATAGCTGTCCGGGAGCCCTTCGATCTTAGGGCCCAGCAACGTGACCCGTGGTTTGTGCCAATAGAGGTGCTCCACGAACTTGTCACAGGCGTCCCAGACGTCCGAATTCGCGTCGATTGTTGTAAACACATCGAGCAGGTGCTCGACATTGGCGTCCTCTGATATAATCCATCGCGTTTCTTTGAAGCCAGGCTTGTCTGGATCGAGATCGACCGACATCCGGATGAAGTAAAGTTCCTTGACTGCACATAGGAGTGGAGATAACCTCGGATCGTCGGGGGAAAGGTAATCTCGGAGCGGTGCGAACATCGTGATGAACCCGTTGCTCCGAGACGTCAGGGAAAGGATGCAGAACCCATCGAAGATGTCGATTCTATTAGAGATCTTGGGAAAAAGCCGGTCAATGTTGTTCTCGTCAACGCCTTGCGGGAAGAACGCCACAACTCCCAGAAGTTCTCGGGCATCCGGCCCGAATTCTCGGAACATGGGGGAGGCAAGCGAAAGTTCAATCGCGGCGGCGAAGCTCTTCTTGTGTCGCGTCTGCAACACTCTCGTTCGGCCCTTCTCCCACTCCCTCTTCACTCGGTCCATCCTCCACTTGTTCTGATGTCCAACGGTCGCGAGCAGGGTGATCGAAAGCGGATGGAATTCCAGTTGCTCCAGGATCTCGTTCACCAGCTCCGATCCCTTTTCGAATTTGTAGATGTGATAGAAGGCTCGACAGGCCGCATCCACCGACAACACTGGGACTTCAACAGTCTTGCATTCAGGAGGGATAGTGGAGATGCGCGAGGTTATGCACAGACACAGCGTCGGCAGCTCGCTCAGCTCCTCCACCAGATTATAGATCCCCTCCGCTTCCGTCCCTTCCGGGTCCAGAATCGATTCGGCGTTGTCGAGGACTATGATCATCTCCTTCGAAGACATGAATGGGCGAAGGGGAGTCAAATCCTTGGGATTCTTGATGCCTGCCCCGGTGACCTCGGACAGCCGGTTGAGGAGATGGTCGAGCGTCGCCGGGAATTGATCACATCTGATGAACCGACGATTCTCCCCGAACCGCTGCTTGACGTGATCGTCATGGAGGACAGTCAACGCGATGGACGTCTTTCCGATCCCGCCAACACCGATCAGAGCGACCGGAGTGAGACTGTCTGCCAGAGTGACGACCTCGTCGATCAGATCTTCACGACCAAAACAGGCTTTCGGTGCTGGAGGAGGTAGTTCGCCGGTCGGGTTTGGTGGAAGCGCAGGAAACTGTGTCCATCGACAGTTTAGATCCCTGACTTGGTTTGGGCCTCGTCACTCACTTGGCAATCAACGATAGCCGCTCGAATCTCATCCATGAGTTGAGACACGACCTCGGTATCCCCGTCGCTTCCCATGTAGCCCGCGTTCTCGATCCGGTCGGATACGCCCCGTAGCTTCTCTTTGAATCGTCCCAGAGTGCTGGGGAGACTTTAGTATGTAATTCAACAGAGAGGAGTTGCGAGGACCGACATGAGGAGGGCGCCAGTCCGTGTTGGCTGCAATCTGTGATCCGCATTCCTACCATTCCCTAAGCCCAGCCTATCCAAACTCTTCACCAAAGCCTCAAACTCCTCCTTTTTCACGGACGACTCCTTCTTACTGGTTAGGTGGGTGCTTCCTCAGAGGGACCGGATTATACCTCGTGCTGTATCCTTAATATTTCGACGGAACGCTTTAATCGCCCGATAGTTCGTTAATCCTGCCGCCGAAGATATCAACACAATCTTACAATCAGTCCCTTGATATCATTGGATGTTGATTGTTCTTGGGGTATCCGCTGTGGCGCTGGGTGGTTTCCGCCAACCGCCTGTTGTCCGAGAGCGGGTCGAAATCCAGTGCGTGCGGTCGAGCCCGAAGCTCCTTGGGAGACGGTAGACATGAGTTACCTGGAGATGACAGGGTACGATCTCCGGGGAGAAAGGAAGCTGATTGCGAGGAAGAGCCAAAAACGCGAGATGCACGCTGGTAACCCCCACGCAGCTCTTATCTCTAGGTCACCTCTGGGCCTCCTCGGACCTTGTTCTTATCTGGTCACACTACCATTCCTTTCCCATTCCGCCCCCTTATTTCTCCTTGCCTACGGGTGGCCCAGACGGGCTTTTGCTTATAGTTTAGCTGTGTGCTAGGAAAACCACTACTCTCTGTCGGATGTAGTAGATACGGGATGGGGGACTCCTCTGGCTAACGAGCTGAACGGAGTATAATAGACTTACACACACACACACACACGCTGGTAGCGCTTCAGCATTTGTACCCAGCGTCAGATTCAGCGCTAGCCTAAATCGACATCACACTCACAGCAAGTGACTTCCTGGGGAAAAGCAAGTACGCACAACTCATGTCCGAGGTTGGCCTGGACGGTATGAGACACGACGGCCGGGAACAGTGGAGAAAGTGTGGTTGTCGTGCGGTTCAGGTCGCTGGGTAGTTTCCGCTCACCGCCCGTGATCGAGAACAGGTTTTGATTCAATGCGTGCTGGTCGAGCCCGAAGCCCCCCGAGAGACGGCAGACACAAGCCCCCGCCGACGGCGGGGCGCGACCTCAAGAGGCGGAGGAAGTTGATCGCCGAAAACGCTTCTTTTTATCACAATAACAATATGTATATTCCAGAAAAAGTACACGTTTCGTGACAAGGCCAGCCAGCAGTATCTAGCACACAACTTATGATTACATCTGATGGGAGGATTAGCTCCAGACCAAACGGAGAATGAGAAGAGAATGAGTGTTGGATGTTGTACGTTAAACGCCTAGGGCGAGCGAGGGACCGATGATCTAATACGGGACCTGAACGTTTGAACGTTCAAGCCAACGCTAAACGTCGTCGGGCAGTGTGCGAAGGAAAAGAGCGTCATGAAATTCGCGGTGGTTTGTCGTCCCAAGAAATTCCTTTCTTCGTGAAGGCACCGGACCTCTTCATCCACTCGAGGAGGGTTGGCTGGTTGCCGGGTTTGAAGAGGGGCAATGCTACGGATGATGTGCATTCGCGCGAGTTCAGGGGAGGACCCGGAAGTGGGTAGTCGCAGCGAACTGGATTAGAGGGGATGAAACGTTTGTAGTACTCGCCAGTGCAGGCGTGGCCCGTGAGGGGCGCCGAAAACGCGAAGCGTACGCTGGCAGTACCACGCCAGACTCAGTGCTGGTCTGAACCGACTTCCCGGGAAAAGCAAGAGCACACAACCCATGTCCTCGAGGTTAGCCTGGACAGAATGAGACGCGACGGCAATGCGGTGGGGAAAGTGTGGTTGCCGTGGGGTCACTTCCTTCTAGGCGTTGGTTGGAAGTGCTTCTCAAAAACTCTGTAGTATTGCTGAAAAAAGAAAAAAGATTGCGCGCCACTGTCTGTGGGATACATGGATGCGAAGTAAACACGGTGTGGAAGACGGATGAAGCAGACAACGAATCAATCGATCAACATTCAGCGTTCAACGCCGACGGTGAGCAGCGGGACAGCGCAAATGAACTGGTGTGCGTAAAGGAAATGAAAAAGGGGAACATAGGTGGTCTGCAGCTGTACGGAAGGAAGTTGTGACGGACGACGTGAGAGGACGGGATACCGGGAGGTTGCGTTCCGAGGATTCGACACGGTCGTCAACGCTTTCATTCGGTTCCTTGACCATAGATTAGAAACCAATACACCAGGAAGTGGCATCATATAGAGGAACTCACCCAATTTGCCAGAGGCAACTAGTCTATCCAGTCCCTGTATGAACCCCTCACAAACCCCCACGCCCTGTGAGAATCCGAGCTTCTCAAAAATTTCTGCGGCACGTAGAGCCTGAGACCTCGCCTCTTCGAACTTGTACTGCGCCAACCAAACCGCCGCCTGCAGTATCATCGCCTGACCTAGGATGTATGGGTCATTAACCGCATATGACTTGGCGTGTTCGACGTGAACGTCTGCGCTGTCGAGCCTGCCTTCGTCGTGCAATAGCATCGCCAGGGAGGAGTGAATATCAAACAGCCGAGCGCGCCAGTCGAAAGAGGACGCAATTCCGAGGGCTGCCTCGAAATGGTGAACAGCCTTCTCGATCTCGCCCTTGGATCGATATATGTTGCCAAGAATGTGATGGGAATTGCAGACCAGAAACTCCTCGCCCGTCTCTGGGAGGAGATTAATTGCGCGGAACGCAGTTTCTTCTGCGGCGTCGAGCTGTTTCTGGTCCCGAAAAAACCACGCGAGTTCGATCAAACACCATGCCCGTTCCACCACGCCACCGAGCCGCTCGTAAATCTCCAAGGCCTCTCTCGCCCGTTGCACCCCTTCGTCGTAGCGGCCCGTATGCCGATTTGCACCACTTAGGCCCGACAATATGTGAGCAACCCAAATGCCATTCCCTTACTCTCTCTCCAGTTTCAGGGCATGACTAAGGAGTCTCTCGCCTTCTGTGTAATTCCCGGTCTTGATAAGCAACGTTGCGAGCAAAAATAAGCATCCTGACTTGTGGTGATGGCTGTCTGGGAGCCCCTCAATCTTAGGGCCCAGCAACGTGATCCGTGGTTTGTGCCAATCGAGGTGCGCCATGAACTTGACACAGGCGTCCCAGACGTCGTCCGAATTTGCATCGATCGTTGTAAACACATCGAGCAGGTGCTCGACATTGGTGTCCTCTGATACAATCCACTGTGTTTCTTTGAAGTCGGACTTGTGTGGATTGGGGTCGACCGACATCCGGATGAAGTAACGTTCCTTGGCTGCACAGAGGAGTGGAGATAACTTCGGATCGTCGGGGGAAAGGCAATCTCGGAGCGGTGCGAGCATCGTGATGAACCCATTGCTCCGAGATGTCAGGGAAAGGACGCAGAACCCGTCGAAGATGTCCATTCCGTTCAAGACTGTGGGGAAAAGCCAGTCGATGTTGTTCTCGTCAACGCCTTGCGGGAAGAACGCAACAACTCCCAGAAGCTCTCGGGCATCCGGGCCGAATTCTTGAAACATGGGGGAGGCCAGCGAAAGTTCGATCGCGGCGGCGAAACTCTTCTTGTGTCGTGTCTGCAACACCCTCGTTCGGCCCTTCTCCCATTCCCTCTTCAGCCGCTCCATCCTCCACTTGTTCTGATGTCCAACGGTCGCGAGCAGAGTGATCGAAAGCGGATGGAATTCCAGTTGCTCCAGGATCTCGTTCGCTAGCTTCGATTCCTTTTCGAATTTGTAGATGTGATAGAAGGCCTGACAGGCTGCATCCATCGACAACACCGGGACTTCAACCGTTTTGCATTCAGGAGGGATGGTGGAGATCCGCGAGGTTATGCACAAACACAGCGTCGGCAGTTCGCTCAGCTCCTCCACCAGGCCATAGATCTCCCCCGCCTCCGTTCCTTCCGGGTCCAGAATTGATTCGGCGTTGTCGAGGACTATGATCATCTCCTTCGAAGACATGAATGGGCGAAGGGGAGTCAAATCCTTGGGGTTCTTAATACCTGCCCCGGTGACCTCGGAGAGCCGGTTGAGAAGATGGTCGAGCGTCGCCGGGAATTGATCACATCTGATGAACCGACGATTCTCCCCGAACCGCTGCTTGACCCGATCGTGATGGAGGACAGTCAACGCGATGGACGTCTTTCCGATCCCGCCAACACCAATCAGAGCGACTGGAGTGAGACTTTCTGCCATAGTGACGACCTCGTCGATCAGATAGTCACGACCGAAACAAGCTTTCGGTGCTGGAGGAGGTAATTCGCCGGTCGGGTTGGGTGGAAGTGCAGGAAACTGTGTCAATCGACAGTTTAGATCCCTGACCTGGCTTGGGCCTTGCCACTCACTTGGCAATCAACGATAGCCGCTCGAATCTCATCCATGAGTTGAAACACGACCTCGGCATCCCATCGCTTCCTGTGTAACCCGCGTTCTCGATCCGGTCGGACACCTCTTGTAGCTTCTCTTTGAATCGTTCCAGGGTGCTAAAGAGATTTCAGCGTGAAATTCGACAGGGATGGGTCGAAAAGACCGACATGAGCAGGACACTGGTTCGCGTCGGCTGCAATCTGTGACCCGCATCTCCACCACTCATCCCCAGGCCCAGCCTATCCAAACTCTTCACCAAAGCCTCAAACTCCTCCTTTTTCACGGACGACTCCTTCTGGACGGTCAGGTGGGTACTTGGTCAGATGGACAGGATCATACCTCATGCTGTATCCTTAATGTTTCGACGGAACGCTTTAATCGCCAGATAGTTCGTTAGTCATGAGGCCGAAGACATCAACAAAACCTTACAATCAGTCTCTTGATATCATTGGATGTCGATTGTTCTGGATGTATCCGCTGTGGTGCTGGATGGTCTCCGCCCACCGCCTGTTGTCCGAGAGCGGGTTTAAATCCGGTGTGTGCGGTCGAGCCCGAAGCTCCTTGGGAGACGGTAGACATGAGCTACCTGGAGACGATAGGGTGCGATCTCCGGGGAGGAAGGAAGTTGACTGCAAGGAAGAGCCGAAAACGGGAGGTGTACGCTGGTAGCACGGCGCCAGATTCAGCGCTAGCCCAAATTGACGTGAACCGTCACACTCACAGCAAGTGACTTCCTAGGGAAAAGCAAGTACACACAACTCGTGTCCCCAAGGTTGGCCTGGACAGTATGAAACGCGGCGGCGGTGCAGTGGGGGAAAGTGTGGTTGCCGTGGGGTCACTTCCTCCCAATCGCTGGTTGGAAGTGCTTAGGTCCGGGGATACCCAGGACTTTCGCTCCCGGGCATATCTCCCACGATCGCAACACATCGATGATCAACTAGAGATATCCCTGACGGCTGAGGGCGGTTGTTCTTTCAAACGTTCCAGGAGAAACCAAACGAACAACCCTATAGACTTTGGGTAGGTCTATTCAAAATCTAGTCCCAGTACTTGATAGCGAGCTCGCACAGCTCGGTGGTCAGGTTGTCCTGAGCGCATGTGAACGGACCGCAGAACACGTTGATAAAACCTGGTGCACAAATACCGATGGCCGATGAGAAGATATGAATGCAGCTCCTTGTGATGACGGTACCCCTCGACCGACTCCGGATACCTTCCGAACCGTTTTTACACACGTCTCTGTTTGCATTCCGGCCGGTTGATTTTGATGGTGGCCAAGATCGTCTTTGAGAATGAATTGGCAGTGATCGGCGAAATCCCGCAAACGATGAAGTCTGGAATTACTTTTCCGACCTCCCGGTCATCTATGGCAACTCAGGGCCCACTTTGAAGTGAGAGGAACGAAACTACTCACTTGCGTGATGTCCGACATACGCTGTGGAGGAGGGGAGAATATCAACCTTCATCTTGCTTCCGGCAGCGCCAGCCTGGATTGCGTGGGGGAGCATCGCCTCAGGGACAACCAGAAACCCCCTTGCAGGAGGGAAAAGTGGGAATCAAACACGGGGTAGGTTTTGCTCTCTTAATAGATGGGGTGTGGAGTGCGGTAGAGGTAACCAAAAGGTAAAGGACGAGATACGACCCATTATCTGAGCCACAGAGGGAGGGTCTTCATGGTTGATGTGTGGAACGGGAGTTTCTGACGAGAGTCGGTTCACCTGGGCTGCGGGGGCGGTCGGGGCTCTCAGATGGGTGTGGGTGTGGGAGGTGGGGGGTGCTCGCAGTGGGTTGGAGGTGCGAGTTGACTGATGGTCCACGCACCCGGCAGCCCTGTTTTGTGTTGCGGTCGTTCGACCTTCGAAGTTCATTTTTGAAATTTGAACGTTGAAGGAGGGGTTCACAGTGTGTGTGGCATAGCTGGAGCGGCCTGTAGAGTTACGTTCGACAGCATGCCGCGTGATGATACCAGGGTAGAACAAGATGTCGACGACGGCATAGCTTTGAACAAAGGTTGCGTCTCCTCAAAGGCGGCTACTGGATGACGCCACAACGGACGGAAAGACTCAAAGAGGCGCCGGCGGTAGCTACTCGCTCGACCCGCGTTGATTCCATCACACTTCAACCGACTTTCCCACTTTAAATTTGCGAAAAAATAAATCGTGGGTATGGCTACCAGGGTGTGGAAGAGTCATTCATGACATTCCTCGCGCCGAGGAGGTGATCAACATAGGCTTATCGTTCACGCTGCTCAGCGGTCCCCTCTGAACCTGAGATCCGCGACTTTCCAGCCTCAGGCACAACAATCCGGTCCTAACAATGAGCATGTCGAGGTTCTTCCATAAGGAATATCGCCTCCTTCCCATACGAAAGTTCATCCGGCTCCTCGTCCTCCCAAATAACTCTCTTTCTCTCCGACCCGTCGCCAATCCCTTCGAG
>Ga0307515_10024303_pt1 | contig 10566 bp, 9 predicted proteins | sample 17_EM_MG_FD_194513 | JGI IMG/M metagenome (GOLD analysis project Ga0307515, IMG submission 194513) | Populus trichocarpa ectomycorrhiza microbial communities from riparian zone in the Pacific Northwest, United States - 17_EM | ecosystem: Host-associated > Plants > Roots > Unclassified | place...
GCGAGTCGGGGACGCGGCCTCGCCCTTTTTTTTTGTAAATGTCTTTTTTATTTTTTTGTAGGTTTCTGGTAATGGCCTTCTCCTGGGGTTTTTTTTGTGTGTCTTCTTTCATACCTTGAGATCTATATTTATAGTGCTAGAGTCCCTTCGCGTGTGAGAAACCAAGTTTCAATCAAATTCATTCTTTTTTTTGAAGTTTGAATTTGATTAAGAATCAAATTTGAACGCGGATAATTATCATTATTTTGAAGACAAAGATAAAATGACAAAAGCATATTCTAGTCCTTAATTTTCACGCAAGTTGACAAATCACACTTTTCATCGAAATAAATCTCTGATCTTTTAATTTTTCACTTAAAACCCTGTAAAAATTTAAATTAAAAGCCAATGGGTCAAAATTGGGTTACAACAAACTGAATGATGTTCCAGTTTGAATTGAACCAGCATCTCTTCTTTAAGCTTAGCCCTCTCTTTATCTTTTCACTTTCAATAATTAAACACATCAATAAATCCTTTAAATCATGAGATATGCCTGCATTCAAAATGAGCATTTATCATAAATTAAAGATATCTTATGTTATCAGACCTGTTATTATAAAACATGCTTAAGTCATGGAATTTAATGATACTTTAAGTGCAATATGATGATATAAAACCTTAAAAAAAATGCACTTTTAAGTACTAATCACACCCCCCAACCAGCTTATTACTAGTCCCTAGTAATCAAAGCATTAAAACAATTTGTGACATTCAAAAGCAAAGCATTCATCATTGAACTTCCATTAATCTATCCAAATAAACAAACTCTCATTAAATTTATATATCTGCTTCATACTTCTTAAACAAGATATAATTAAACCTTCCTTTTGTGCTCAATATATCAACACATAGTTATGGGGCTTTATTTGGATGAAAACACAATTTTGTTCTAATGTTTTTTTAAGGTTAACTCCCTTGGGTTGGGATTATTATCTTTTTTTTTAATATATATACATATAACTTAAAACACAATGCATCTTTAACCCATGTAACGAGCTTTAGGCTAATGACTCCCAGACCAGTTGGTCTTAGGGCATTAGGTGTTGAGACACCCCTACGAGCTTAGTAACTTGGGTTGCAAATATTGATACGTAGATAGTGCAATGTTTGATTCCCTTAAGGTTTTTTCCTCAACCCATGTAACAAGCACTAAGCCAATAGCTTCCAAGTCAGTTGACTTTAGGGTATTAGGTGTTAAAACACCCCTTTGAGCTTAATTGCTTAGGTTTGGGAGGCTAAGAAACCAAACTTATCTATGTTTTAATTATTTATTTTATTATATTTTTTATCTTCTTTTTTTGCAAATTATATATTATCTCTTTCCCTTAGTTGTTACCTTTAACAAAAGAACATAAATGATGTAATAATCCATTGTGCAACCCACAATCATATGTTAAAAAGTGTGTGTGAAAATAAAGGTTTATAAATACTTGGTAAAAACAATTTATGAACAGAATCGAGTGATAATAATGTGAGAGTTTGTAAGCCTGAATATTTCATAAGAAAAGTATGATAAAACCTTGTTATGAATGTTGCAAATAACCATTGGAAAATGTTTAGTAGGATACGTCTCAAGAGTCAATAAAATTCCTCCTTACTCTGTCATCCTAACAATAACAGTTCTGACAAATGATCTTAATAACAACAAAAAGTTGGTTTTTTTTTTGTCAATTATTACTCTCTCCCCCCAACCAAAATAAAACATTTTCCTCAATGTTCTAAGGTAGAAAGATAAAGTATAGAAGACATCACCAGAAACGATGACTACTAACAAACCTGAAACACACTTAAACAAATATAAGAAACAACAAAACACAAATATTATGCTATTAATAAAACCAAAAGACACAATTTCTTACAAACTAAGGCTTAAATTGTAGTTGTGATTGTGGCTCACATCTTCCCTTGGTTTTACGTTCAAGAATGGCTTGAACGCCCTCTATGAGTCGGGGATAGGCTTCTCATCCAGTTTTCTTAAAAACTGACAAACATGGTCTTTTTTTAGTCAGATTCCCAAGACTATGATGAGCATGCCCTTTATGAAAATGGAGCTATAAATCATGAATTGCACGATGCACATCTCCACCATGATACATCTTAAGAGTCAATAAAAGATTATCTAAAGACTCTATGTTTTGAAATAAATCCTACCTTTTAACAATTTTCACAGGTTTGGCAGAATGCATATGTGTTCTTGAATATGGTGGGCCAATAAAATCTACATTGTAAGATTTTTGCAATCGTCTTTGTTGACGAGAAGTGAACCCCACATGCCTCGGAATTACAAAATTTAATGACACTACTTACCTCATTGTCAAGAATGCATCTTTGATATATTTGATTAGGACAATATTTGAATAAGTAAGGGTCATCCCAATAAAAGTTCTACACGTCGCTCAAAAACTTTCTTTTGTCTTGGGTATCCAAATGAGCTGGCAAAAATCCTGAAGCAAGAAAATTGTCAATATTAGCAGACCAAGGTATTGAAGCAATAGAAAATGAAGATTCATCAGGAAAGTAATCATCAATTGGTGTGATGTCAGATGTCGAATCTATTGTCAATTTTGACAAATGATCCGCGACAACATTTTCGGTGCCTTTCTTGTCCTCAATTTCTTCCTGTTTGAAAGTTTCAAAGATTTCAGAATCGTGATTGACTTTCTTTTGTTTGGTCATGGCATAAGGAAATGAAAGTACTGGTGGGGAATCATTCTTTGCAATGTTAAGGTTTAACCCCTTCCTTATCCTTAAAGATTGACTCATCATCTTTGTCACAAGGTTCAAGAATTGGTTTTTCAATAACCTTACTCAAATTTTGTTGTGGTTGAGATGGAAACTTACATTTCTCCTGAAAACTGAGAGTAGATGTGAATTTTACAAGAGTATCTTTAAAATCTGTTATGCTTTGAGCAAGTTGAGTGTTGATTGTCTCTTGCTTTTCAATGAATGCATACAAAGTTTCCTCAAGATTTCTTCTAGGAGGGGGAACATAAGGAGATGCATATCCATGAGAATTTTGAAAATTATGGTATGCTTCAAATGGTGGTTGTGAAGTTTGTGCATTATTGTTACCACTCTTCCAACTGAAATTTGGGTGATTTCTCCAACCAGGGTTGTATGTTTGTGAGTATGGATCATGATTTGGCCATTGAAAACTGTTTAAAGCAGTGGCTTGTTAATGGAGACATTCCTTAAAAGAAGGCAAAGTTGGACAATCATTGGTTGAGTGTTCATTAGTTTCACAGATTTGACACACAATTTCTTGAATAGATTTTAATTGACCACTATTTTTCAATTCTAGTGCCTCAATTTTTCTAGCTAAATATGCAAATTTGGCTTGGAGGTCATGATCTTCCCTAAGGTTGTACATGCCTCCACTAGATGTATAAGGTTGAGTTTTACCTGGTGCCTCACAAGTGCCTGTAGTGTCCTAATTTTAAGCATTTTCAGCTAGCAAGTCTAGGTACTCCATTGCTTCATCAGGGTCTTTATTTTCAAAAGTTCCATTGCACATCAATTCCATCATTTGCCTATCTTTAGGTCTTAACCCTTTATAAAAATGTGAAACCAATCTTCATGTTTTAAAACCATGATGAGGACAGGTATTAAGCAAGTCCTTATATCTATCCCAACACTGGTAAAATGTTTCTCCAGGTTTTTGAGTGAAAGTGGTGATTTGTCTTTTGAAAGAGTTTGTTCTATGAGAAGGGAAAAATTTATATCCCAACACTGGTAAAATGTTTCTCCAGGTTTTTGAGTGAAAGTGATGATTTGTCTTTTGAAAGAGTTTGTTCTATGAGAAGGGAAAAATTTCTTTAAAAATTGTTGTTGCATTTCATCTCAAGCACGAATGAATCCTGACCTAAGATTTTGTAGCCATGTTTTAGCTTTATCTTTTAATGAAAAAGGAAAACGTTTTAAAATGATGGTGTTCATGCTACAATTTAAGTCATTATAGGTGCTACAGACTTCCTCAAATGCCCTTCAATGCAAGTATGGATTTTCTAGATCTAAACCATGAAAAGTAGGTAAAAGTTTAATAATACCTGGTTTAAAATTAAAATGAGATGCAGTAGGGGGAAAACTATACATGACGGTGCACTTGTTCTTGTTGGATTCATGTGGTCTCTAAATGTTCTAACACAGTTATTCTTATTATGAAGTGATTGGTTATCTTCTTCAGCCATGCTTTCTAAAGAAGATGAAAATACCCTACAACATCTACCACTTAATGTACGTGTCCAAACTCTCATGCAAGTGCAAAAGGAAAGAAAAGAAAAGAAAAAGAAAAAGAAAATGAACAAAAATTAGAAAAACAAATAAAAGTGAAAACAAAAGAAAATAAAAGAAAATATATAATTTATACAATAACTTACCTCCCCAGCCGCTGCACCAAAAACTTGACACGATCAAAATATTGATGTCTTGTTCCAAGTGCAAGAGTGTCGAAGTAATAAATAACCTGGCAAGACCGGGGTCGAACCACAGGGAGGTGAACTATATAAAATTATAAACAACAAATGAAAAAGATTTGAAGAGAACTTTTGAGATGTGATATTGATGTGAGTATTAGTCAAAGATAAAAGCAATTGTCAAGGTTAGAGGATCCACTAATAGTATTAAAAATAAGTATAGTATAAACTCTTTTTATTAATCAACTGGAAACCACACACAAAGAAGGTTCCAATCGGATGATTTATCCTTAATAGTTCATTAAAAAATTTTAACATGATCATATTAATTATCTTATTTTAGTAACACTATACTTTTAAATATTGTCAGGAATTCATAATGTTAACTTATGTTAACATCAAATCAAGTTTCTTTCAAAGCATAGGTGTCGGTTATACCATATAGTACTCTATGAAAGTGCCAAGTATTTGTTGTGCCAAAGGTTGTACAACACAAATTTAGATTAATCATTTAACAAGCAAGGTATTAAGAATTAGTAAGATAAAAAGATAAAACATGTTAATAACAAACTTTCTTAGATATAAACATTGAAGTCCATGTTGAGTTTATATTATACCCATTCTAACACCATTAGTGAAACTTTTTCACCTTGACATAATAAACTTAGCTAAACATTGTGAAGAAGAGAAACATAAATAAACTAAATAAGAACATAGTTATGATGAAAAGCATAAACAAGAGATTAATGAAAGCAAAACTTATATATTATAAAAATACAAAGAAAGAAAGCAAGAATATGATCTTGATCTAAAAACCAAGATGTCTAAATGTATGGAAAATGCCTCCTTTTATAGGCTAAAATTCAAAACTATTGATTTGATGACTAATTATTGAGTGGGTGGCCACCTCTTTACTTGGTGACAACCACTATCTTCTTTTCTGAACAAAACGTCATTGCTAACATCAGAATTTGAATAGATAGTCTTCATGAAAGTTCTGGGAATTTGTCTCAGATTTCCAAAAAAACAAGAATAAGCAGATTTGGATTTCTAGAACTCGAGATATAGGCTGAACATTGAACAGTGTTTAGGCTGCAGAACAGATTCTGAATTCTCTTTTGTTTCTACAATTTGAACTTGAAAACGGCCGTTTTGAATCTTGGACTCTTTATGAAAGTTTTAGGCCTATGTCTTAGCTTTCCATCCATATAAACTAGACCTAAATTCATGTTCTACAGCGCCAGTTATGATCCAATAACTGAATGTTGTTCCAGTTTGAATTGAACCAGCATCTCTTCTTTAAGCTTAGCTCTCTCTTTGTCTTTTCACTCTCAATAGCTAAACACATCAATAAATCCTTTAAATTGTAAGATATGCCTGCATTCAAAATGAGTATTTACCATAAATTAAAGATATCTTATGTTATCAGACTTGTTATTATAAAACATGCTTAAGTTAGGGAATTTAATGATATTTTAAATGCAATATGATGATATAAAACCTTGATAAAAATGCATTTTTAAGTACTAATCAATCATCTATTAGGGTTTGGCAAAAATATCAAAAACCTTTTTCCAACCTTTTTTTTAAGTCTAGATGTAGACTTTAATATCTGTAAGGTGTAAAATTACACGATAAAGTACACCCTCAGGTATTAAAGATACAAGGTGTAAAAATGCGATGCTAAAATTCAGACTTTAGAGCGGTTAGGATTTAACCCGATAAGGTAGAGACTTTCTTATGAAGAGAGATCTACCTTGAACCTTAGAAAAGACCAAAGAATAGAAACCCGACTTAGAAAAAAAACAATCAAACAACAATGCAGCTTACCTTAGGTAGGGTGCACTGAGGGTGATGCGTCTTCCCCTTGCACAACCGGTCCCTTACTCAGACTCTCGTAGACCATAGGTTCCTAGTGACCATAATACTAGGTGGTGACTCCTGAACATTAATCATAATTTTTATGATTAGATCCAAAACTATTTCCAACACATAACACCTCACACAGGAGGCACGACAAAAGCCTTCGTCATCGCCATACGACGTCATGGCGCGACCCCTGCGACAACAGTTAGTACACCCTTAGGAGAAAACATGGACATTGATGATGTATATAAAGATATGGTATTATACATCAAGGGGGTGGAATTGAGAGTGGATCTTATGCCATTAGAATTGTGTTGCGATGTTGCGGCCGCACAAATTAATTACCCTAGCTTAAAACACAACACACAAGATAATATAGAACAAGCAAGGGGTTGATCTCACGAGGAAGGTTCAAGTCAGATTTTTATGCTATATGATATGCAATTTGGGGGGGGGGGTGGAAGTTATTTTGGCTAAAGCAAAAGAAAACAGAAAACTATCAAGCAAAAATTAAATAAAACTGAAATTTATCAAGAAAACAAACCTTGGTCGCAAGTAAACATCCACTTACAGAAATCAGAACTGATCATAGAAATGAGACGTCAATTTATACTTTGAATATTTATCTTTTTCTTATGTTGATTGGTTAATAGATCCGTTGTATAACTAATCCTAACAATCAAACAACCATAATGTTCGCACTAGTAATTTAATTCAATGGCAGCCTTAAGAACTAGATGAGTTGATTAATCTAGACAACATAAACTATCTGCAGTTCATGTTTGATTTGATCAATCGAATGTCTCCCTAAGATTACTAATATGGATCCGCCACAATTATTAATCTCAGTTGCTTCACAAGTTTATATACCACAACTTCGGTTTTGATAGCAAACTTAGCAATAGATTGTTCACAATAATAACTTAGAGTCCACTCTAGCAATTGAAATAAACAATCATAGGAAATAAGTATAGGAGAGCAGACATATTCATTCATCATATAAACTGAAAAGAAAAGGTAATACAGATCTCACAGTTCTCGAAATCCGAAGGTTTCTATGTCCTTGCAACCAAGAAAAAGAGTTTAGCATTGCATGTCTATTGAACAATTAATCAAAAAGGAGGAATACATGATTTCAGGTTTCTTAGAGGAAGGGGGCGTTTTTCTCTCTTCTGGTCGTTCTCCTCTCTTCTCCTCTTTCCCTTATCATTTTCTTTTTATATCCTAGGAAACCCTAGTCTCTATTTTACAAAATAGTCCTCCTTTAAATAAACAGTTTACATTTAAGTACTTCAATAACTATTTTCCTAAAAAAAAAGAAATAGCCTTGCATGAAATCTTCAAGCTTTGACTTAAAGGAGTTAAATTGCTGAAATGAAAACTTGGATGTCGGTTTGTATGCTTTGAAATGTAATTTGGACTTATTTCTTCACAAAACCTGATTCCTAGTAGAATTCATTTGTCATCTTTAGAAAAATCATATCTCCCTCATATGAGATCTTTTTGGCTGAAATTTGGCACGTTGATGGGTCTTTGAGTAAGGAATCCAAAAAATGTCAGAAAGGCTGAAGGTCAACTCTAGCAGATTGCAAGATTTGACTTTAAAGGCTGCGATTTCCATGCTCTTCCTTTTTTATTTTTCTTGCCTTAGATTTCCAGAAAGGTATGGATGTTAGCTTTCTAATGTCACTGGAATCACTTCATTTCAACCTCTAGAGCTCACGCTCTGCATAAAACATCGACTGAAAGGTCAAGTTTGCCAATTACCTCATATTTACTCCTTTTTGCATCTTTCATCCAAAAGTGCCTTCAAAACATAAAACAAAGAATATCAAGGCATTTTATATATAAAACATAAGAAAAAAACTAGTTAAATGTGGGTGAAATTTTCGAATAATATGGTTGCATCAAATACCCCGACACTTAGCTCTTGCTCGTCCTCGAGAAAGGATAGATAAAATCAAATTGAAAATAAAATAAATTAAATCACTATGACTAATCTCTTAATCTCCCATCAATGTCCGAGAATATATGCATATAAACAAGAATACAATAAAAAAGGATAAGGAGTATAAATTTTCATGAATTTATTTACATGCAAACTTCAAAACTCAATTAATCGTTGGGATTTAAATGAAATCTGTGTCATGCTAAAGTGATAGGTCCTCTCATTGATATACACTCCAACACTCATGTCTTTAGGGCTTATGTGTTTAAATCTCTCAAATTCGATCAATGAATATGTTCTACCATTAGCTTACTCTTCAATCTCATCTCCATTACTAATATATTACAAACAATGCATGAATCAAAAGATCTTACCTTTCGATTGTAATGGGGCTAAGGTTAAGGTGAGGTAAAATAAAGTAAAAGAAAGGCTAAAACCAAAGGAAGTAGAGCATTCTAAAAAAATTGATTTTTCAAATAAGATATCTCATCAAAGCACGTAAATTTTTCATCTTTAAGCACCAATACTTAACTTCTTTTGATTTCAAGCTCCAACAATCATAAAATTTTAAGAATTACAAACACAATGGAACACTTTTCATTTTCTTTTCTTTTTTCTCTCTTTTTTCTTTCTTTTTTTTTTCTCTTTCACTTCTTGCAATTTTGCCCATCTTTTCATCAAGCATCATTTTTTTTCTTTTCACATAATTTCCAACCATAACCCATGAGATATCAACAAGTATATGCTCTGCTAATCCTTGGCCAGGGGAAAAGGAACATATAAAAATTTCAAGTTTACATATGCGTAAAGCAAAGAAAAGATAAACAAGCTCAAAAGAGGCTCACTAAGGATAACATGCTTTAGGTTGACTTTTTGGCTCAAGTGGTTAAAATTCCTAATGCCTTTATCATCTTCATGTACATATGTAATGCGAATGTAATCTCAACAAGATATGAAGCAAGTTCTAAAGATACATATCATTGAAAGAATACACAATCAAAGAACATGATGTTGAGGGCTCAAAAGCTTGCATTTGTATAACACTATAAAGTCAACATGGCATATTCTCAAAGTCAATCCCTAAACCAATTAAACATTAAACTTGCATGCACACTCATTCATTTGATTTATATCTTCATCTATCTCAACTAATTCTCATACATAATACTCATAATCTCATAAACCATTGAGAGTTCAAAAAGATCAAACATAAATTTATTTTTTTTGTTTTTTTTACGGAACAAAGAAAACCAAAATTCTCTCAATACCCTCACACCTTAAACACAACAATTGTCCTCAATGTTGAAATAAAAGAAAAGGAATATAAGAGAATAACAAAAATAAAGTAAAATGAGAAAAATAAAAGATAAGGGAAAAAGAAAGCAAATCTGATTTTTTTTTCTTTTATGCTGGGTTGCCTCCCAGTAAGCACTTTTGTTTTATGTCATTGGCTCGACATGTTGCATTCTCATTCTTCATAGATTGGTTTAGCTAACTCCACATAAGCGGTGAGTTCTGTCGTCCAACTTTCATAGAAAGTTTTCAAATGATGTCCATTGACCTTGAGCACTTTGTTTGTTTCTAAACTTGTAATTTCAACTACACTATAAGAAAAAAAACATCAGAAACAACAAAGGGTCCAATCCAATGAGAGCGCAACTTTCTAGGAAAAAGTTTCAAACGTGAATGATAAAGAAGGACTTTATCTCCAACATGAAACTCCTTTCTTGTAATCATTCAGTCTTGAAGACTCTTGGTCTTTTCTTTGAAAATCCTTGCATTCTCATAAGCATTATTCTGAATCTCTTCCAACTCTTGCAGTTGCAACTTTCTTACAATCCCAGCAGCATCATAATCCAAGTTACATTGTTTAATGGCCCAAAAAGCTTTGTGCTCAAGCTCCACTGGTAAATGACATGCTTTTCCATAAATCATCCTATAAGGTGATATTCCTATAGGTGATTTGTAAGCAGTCTGATAAGCCCAAAGTGCATCACCAAGTCGTAGACTCTAATTTCGTCGGTTAGGTTACACTGTCTCTCCAAAATGGACTTGATTTCTCGATTTGAAATTTTAGCTTGGCCATTCGTTTGAGGGTGGTAGGCTGTGGAAGTCCGATGAGTCACATTGTATTTGCGGAGTAATGTTTCCATTGAACGATTGATGCAACCATTTTATTTGATAGTTTCACCCACATTTAACTAGTGTTTTGCCTATGTTTTATATATAAAATGCCTTGATATTCTTTGTTTTATGTTTTGAAGGCACTTTTGGATGAAAGATGCAAAAAGGAGTAAATTG
>Ga0307515_10024304_pt1 | contig 10566 bp, 10 predicted proteins | sample 17_EM_MG_FD_194513 | JGI IMG/M metagenome (GOLD analysis project Ga0307515, IMG submission 194513) | Populus trichocarpa ectomycorrhiza microbial communities from riparian zone in the Pacific Northwest, United States - 17_EM | ecosystem: Host-associated > Plants > Roots > Unclassified | place...
GCGCTGGAGCGCGCCCGCCGCCTGCTGGGCCAGGCCGCGCCGGAACTGGAGCGGCTGGTGGCGCCGACCGGGCCGCGGCTGACACGGGTGCTCGTGAAAGACGGCGAAGGGATGCAGGTGCTGCTGGTCGACGACATCGCCTACATCGAGTCCCAGGCCGACCAGGTCGCCTTCCACGCCCACGGCTGCGAGCACCTGAAGACACAGCGCATCTCCGAGCTGGAAGCCCAGCTGGACCCCGCCCGTTTCGTGCGTGTGCACCGTTCGTTCATCATCAACCTGGCCGCGCTGCAAGGCCTGGAGAAGACCGACAGCGACGCCTACATCGCCCGCATGAAAAACGGCAAGCGCATCCCCATCAGCCGCAGCGGCTATGAGCGGCTGCGCACGGCGATCTGAATCGCCACCGTCCTACAGCCGCAGCGCGGCTCAGCCCGCAGACTTTGCCCATGCCCTGGCTCGACACCTTCCGCCCGCTCGGCCGTGTGCTGCGACTGACGTTCGATGGCTTCCTCGCCAACCGCGGCCCGCGCATGGGCGCCGCCATCGCCTACTACACGCTGTTCTCGCTGGCTCCGCTGCTGCTCATCGTCGTGTCCGTCGCCGGCCTGGTGTGGGGCGGCGAGGCGGTTCGTGGCGAGCTGGTGTCGCAACTCGAAGACCTGCTCGGCGAGGCCGCCGCGGCCACCATCGAGAGCATGCTCAAGAGCGTGGCCTGGCCGGTGGGCGGCTGGCTCAGCACCGTCATCGGCCTGGGCCTGATGCTGGTGGGCGCTACGACCGTGTTTGCCGAACTGCAGGACGCACTCGACACCATCTGGCATGTGCCGGCCCGACCGGTGCAGGGCTGGTGGGCCTGGCTGCGCGCAAGGCTGCTGAGCTTTGGCCTCATCCTGGGCCTGTCCTTCCTGCTGCTGACGTCGCTGCTGCTGGGCGCGCTGCTGGCCGTGGCCGAAACCTGGTGGAAGCCGTGGTTCGGCGAGTGGCTCTACGTCGCCGGGCTGGCCAATGCGGTCATCAGCCAGGGGTTGGTGATTGCCGTGTTCGCGCTGATCTTCAAGTGGATGCCACGCGCCCGCATCGCCTGGCGCGACGTGCTGCTCGGCGCCCTCGTCACCGCCGGCCTGTTCGAGCTGGGCCGCACGGTCATCGGCCTGTACCTGCGCAGCACCGGCGTGGTGTCGGGCTTCGGCGCGGCGGCGTCGGTGGTGGCGCTGCTGGTGTGGGTGTATTTCTCGGCGCAGATCCTGCTGATCGGCGCGGAGTTCACCTGGGCCTATGCGCGCGTGCTCGGGTCGAGACGGGAGCAAGCACGCGAGGAAAAGCAGGAGGCTTCTAGACTCCCGCCACCTCCTCAACCGGCGACGAGATGACCACCACCGACGACGGCCTCACGCTTCACACCCGGCACTGGCCCGCTAATGGCGCCCCGCGCGGCCAACTGCTCATCGTCCACGGCCTGGGCGAGCACATCGAGCGCTACGCCCATGTCGCCGCCGCGCTGAACACCGCCGGCTGGGACGTGCACGGCTGGGACCATCGCGGCCACGGCCTCAGCCAGGGTCTACGCGGCGACATTCCCAACGCCGAGGCGCTGCTGCGTGACACGGCCCGGGTGATTGATGCCGTGCGCCAGCCGGGTCGACGCTTCGTGCTGCTGGGCCACAGCCTGGGCGGTGTCATCGCGGCACGCTTTGCGGCGGAGGCACTGTCTGCCAGCCCCGCCGCGTGGAGCCGGCCGCTGGACGGCCTGGTGCTGTCCTCACCCGCTCTGGATCCCGGTCTCAGCGGCGGGCAGAAGCTGGCGCTGGCCGTAGCCGAGAAGCTCACGCCGGGCCTGGCCGTTGGCAACGGACTCAAGCCCGCGTGGATCAGTCGCGACCCGGCCGTCGTGCAGGCATATGCGAACGACCCGCTGGTGCACGACCGCATCACGGCGCGCATGACACGCTTCATCGTCGACGCCGGCGCCCGCGTCATCGCCGACGCACCGCGCTGGGCCGTGCCGACGCTGCTGATGTGGGCCGGCGCGGACCGCTGCGTCGCACCGCGCGGCAGCGAGGCCTTTGCGTCCGCGGTGCCGGCCAATGTCGTCGCGACCCAGCCCTGGCCCGACCTCTTCCACGAGATCTTCAACGAGCCCGAGAAGGCCGAGGTGCTGGCCGTCCTTACAGAGTGGCTGAATCGTTGATCTCGTCCAGCCGGTCGACGACCAACTCCAGACGCAACAGCGGGTTGTCCATCGCCATCAGCCGCTGACGTTCGGCCAGCGGCATGGGCAGCAGTTCGGCCCAGCGGTTGGCCAGCCAGCCGGCGTCGTCCCAGCCGTGGGGCGGCTGCACAGGCAGTTCCTCGGGCGCGGCGCGCTCACGCCAGCCGGCCAGCAAGTCCTGCAACTGCCTTGCGGCCGGGCGCAGGTCGTCGGGCACCGGCACGGCGGTGTCTTCGGGCAGCAGTTCGATCTGGCCAACCCACAGTCCATGGCTCAGGCGCCGAGAGGACCGCAGCCAGAAACGCTGCATGCCGCGCGTGCGGATGTTGATGAGGCCGGGCTGGTCGTGCTCGAAATGCTCGATGCGAGCCAGCGTGCCGATGTCATGGAAGGCCTCGCGCCTGAAACCCTCGCCGTCGCGCTGTCGCACCTCGTGGCCTTGCGTCAGCGCCACGACGCCGAAGGCCTGGCCCTGGGCATGGCAGCGCTGCACCATGCCGAGATAGCGTGGCTCGAACAGGCGCAGCGGCAGGTGGCCGCCGGGGAAGAGCACCGAGCCGAGCGGGAAGAGCGGGATCTCGGCGTCCAAGCGCGGCTACCTGGTTTTTTCAGCGATGCGCTGGCGTATCAGCGGCAGCACGGCCAACGCAGCCTCGCGGCCCGCCTGGATCGCGCGGCGGCGGGCGGTGAAGTCGCCGCTGGCCACGCCGTCCAGCCGCGGGCGCACCAGCACGTCGGCGTCGCGCAGCTCGAAGCTGTTGATGCTGCGGCCCATGATGGAGAAGGTCTGCATCAGCATGCGGAAGGCGTCGCCGGGCGGGTCCTTCTCGGGCGGCGAGGTGATGTCGACCGCAATGATGAGCTGGGCGCCCATCTCACGCGCAAAGCGCACCGGCACCGGCGACACCAGCCCACCGTCCACGTATTCGCGCTGGCCGATCTTCACCGGCTGGAACACGGCCGGCACGGCGCTGGACGCGCGCACGGCGGTGCCGGTGTCGCCGCTGCGGAAGAGGATGGGCGAGCCGTCGGACAGGTCGGTGGCGACGATGCCCAGCGGCACCACCATCTGCTCGATGCCCTTGCCGCCCGTCTTGTCACGGATGAAGCGCGCCAACGCCTCGCCGCGGATGAGGCCACGCAGCGGGAAGGACCAGTCGGTGATAGCGCCTTCATCCATGCCCTCGGCCAGCGTCTGCATCTCCTTGCCGCCCTTGCCCGAGGCATAGAGCGCGGCCACCAGGCTGCCGGCCGACGTGCCGGCGACGAGGTCGACCTTGATGCCGTTCTCCTCCAGCACCTGGATGACGCCGATGTGCGCAAAGCCGCGAGCCGCGCCGCCCCCAAGGGCCAGACCCAGGCGGGGCGGCTTGGGCGGCGGCTTGATGACGGGAATGGGGTCGGGCGTCGGCACCGGCACGATGACCGGCGCAGGCTGCTGCGTGGGACCGAAGGCGCAGGCCGACAAGGCCAGCACGAGGACGAGGGAAGCGAGGCGGCGAAACATGGCGCGCATCATCTCAGCCCAGCTTGTAGCTCTGAAGGTGGATCGAGGTTTCCGTTCCGGCGATGCCCTTGATGAGCCGCACCCGCTCCAGCACGTCGGCCAGCTCCTGCAGGCTGGAGCTGCTGATCTCGGCCAGCAGGTCCCAGCGGCCGTTGGTGTCGAACAGGCCGGTGATGCCGGGTTCGCCCAGCAGCATGGCCACCACCTCGCGGGTGCGGTTGCCTTCCACCGTGATGCTCATCCAGGCGGTGATCTGGTCGGGCACGGCATCGGGCCGAAGACGCACCGTATAGCCGGTGATGACGCCGCCGTCCTCCAGCCGGGCGATGCGGTTGGTGACCGTGCCACGCGACACCTTGAGCTTGGCCGCGAGCGTGGCGACGCTGGCGCGGGCGTCGGTGCGCAGCAGGGCGAGGAGTTGTTGATCCAGGGCGTCCATATTGTTCAAACTGCTAGGCGACGCTGCCATTTTGGCAAATTGGCTCGCATTACTGCACAAGAGTTGCGCTTCTGTTTGACGTGCCGCCTCGAAAGAATGGCTTCAACCCTTTCGGAGCACCCGCATGACCACCCTTCTCACCACCCAAGACGTTGCCCGCCTCGTGCAGCGGGTGGGACTTCCAGATTTACTGCACCGCCTCGTTGGCTACCTTGAAGCCGACTACGGGCGCTGGGACGAGTTCGACAAGACACCCCGCGTCGCCTCCCACTCCGCTAACGGCGTCATCGAGCTGATGCCGATTGCCGACGCCAGCCTCTACAGCTTCAAGTACGTCAACGGCCACCCCAAAAACCACCGCTTCGGCCTGCCGACCGTGATGGCTTTCGGCGTGCTCGCCGACGTGGCCACCGGCGCACCGGCCCTGCTGTCCGAGCTGACGCTGACCACCGCGATGCGCACGGCCGCCACGTCGGTGATGGTCGCCAAGCGCCTGGCCCGCCCCGACAGCCGCGTGATGGCGCTGATCGGCAACGGTTGCCAGAGTGAGTTCCAGGCGCTGGCCTTCCACCACCTGCTGGGCATCCGCGAGCTGCGCCTGTTCGACATCGACCCGGCCGCCACCGCCAAGCTGGTGCGCCATCTTCAGCAGACGCCGGGCCTGACGCTGACCGTCTGCGCTTCAGTCGCCGAGGCCGTGCGCGGCGCCGACATCGTCACCACCGTCACCGCCGACAAGACCGCCGCCACCATCCTGACGCCGGACATGATCGAACCCGGCATGCACATCAACGGCGTCGGCGGCGACTGCCCCGGCAAGACCGAGCTGCATCGCGGCGTGCTGGAGATGGCGCGCGTCGTTTGCGAGTTCGAGCCGCAGTCGCGCATCGAAGGCGACATGCAGCAGATGCCGGCGGACTTCCCCGTCACCGAGTTCTGGCGCGTACTGGCCGGCCAGGCGCCGGGCCGCGAATCGCGCGAACAGGTCACCGTGTTCGACTCGGTCGGCTTCGCACTGGAAGACTTCTCGGCGCTGCGCCTGTTGCGCGACCTCAGCGCCCAGCTCGGCCTGGGCTCGGCGCTGGACCTCATCCCGCGGATGGCCGACCCCAAGGACTTGTTCGGCGAACTGCATCTGAGCGGCCAGCTTCAGGCGGCCTGAGCTAGCGCGTCAGCACCATCGACAGGAACGAGGCGTTGGGGCCGTTGGACAGCTTGAAGAAGAGCTTGTTGCGGCCCTTGTTGAAGTGCAGGACACGCTTGCCCTCGGTGCGGTTGTAGTCGCGCAGATAGGTCGGGCCGCCGTTGAAGATGGCATCGAAGTAGGTCGCCTTGTTGACGTTGCCGCCCTTCCACACCATGCGGTCGTTCAGGTAGACCTGGAGGTCGTCGTCGGCGCCTATCCACGCGGTCAGGTCGCAGGCCTCGTCGACGAACACCTCGGTGTAGCCGTAGTAGACCGAATCCTCGGCCTGGTCGGGCGGCACGAACGGATAGTTTTGTGCGGTCACGTAGCGCCACTTGAGCAGGCGCTTGTCCTTGCCGTGGTAAACGGCGTCCAGCAACACCGCCTTCTCGGGCGGGTAGGCGGGGTTGTCGAACATGTCCGCCCCATGGCGGCCGGGGAAGGGGCCGATGACGTACCAGCTGTTCAGGTAAATGCGGTTGGCATATTCCCCGCCCGCGCCGAGCATGCGCCCGTGTCCGCGCACCAGGCTCGTGGCATCGACAGGCGGGATGTTGGCCTTGCCATGGTCGAAGAAGTCGGTGCCCCAGTATCTTTTCGATGATGTCGCGTGTTCGGTGCGGGCGTCCGCAGCGACGAAGTCGCTGATCTCGGCGAGAACCGACGTATCCGACCCGCCGCCCTTGACGGACGGTGCCCCGAGGCGACCGCCAGTGCCTTCCCCGCCCGAGCCGGGCTTGCTGCCTTCGACCTGCACACCGTTCGCCTTGGCCTCCAGGCGCTGCTGACGCTTGGCCAGCGTGGCTCGCGCCTTGGCTTCAAGCGCGGCGACTTCGCTGTCCGCCATCTCCTGCGTGACGGGCGCCTGTGTACCGCCGCCCGCTTTGCCTTCGCCCGCCTTGCCTGCGTCGGCCTGAGCCTCGCTCGCCTTGGCCCCAAGCTGCTGCGGAAGTTTGTCCGACGCAACGCGCTCTTTGAGCTCCAGCGCAGCGTTGTCGCTGGCCGCCGTCGTTTGCGCGACGGGCGCCTGCGGCGCCGCAGTCGGTGGCGGTTCGGCCGTTGGTGCCGGCTTGGGCACGCCGGTCAGTTGGGCCAGTTCCTCGGCCTTGATTTCCTTGTCGAGCACGTCGATGGCCTTGGACAGCTCACGCGCCTGCTCCACCATTTCCTGCGGCGTTTGTGGCAGCGCAGGGGGCAGGCCCGGCTCTGGATCGATGTCTGCCGATTTCTCCATCAGCTGCTTGATGGTCTGCAGATCCTGCAGGCGCTTGGCCGTGCTCGCCTGGCTGGTGGCGCGCAGGCTGGATGCAACTTCGGCTTCCTGCTCGCGCAGGTCCAGCTGATAGCTGCCGAAGTAGTACAGCAACCCCAGCAGCGCGGCATGCGCGGCCATGGAAAGCGACAGATAGGGCCGGCGCGCCACCTGCGTGGCGGCTGCCACGAGCAGGGACAGCAGCGGCGAGCGGCGCGGTTCCCAGCTCATCGACGGGTGTGCATGGAAATCTTGGTGAAGCCTTCGAACTGGCACAGGTCCAGCACGTGCACGATGGCCTGGTAACGCGCCATCTCGTCGCCGTCGATGCGGATGGGACGGCCCGGGTTGCTCGCCGCCTCCTGCTTGAGGCGGTCGTGCAGGCCCTGCACAGACACCGCGCTGCCGTCGACATACAACTTGCCTTGCTTGTCCACGCCTATCGTCAGCGGCGGCGCGCCCGCGCCCACGCGGTCCAGGCTCATCTGCGCGGCCGGCAGCGTGATGGGCAGCTCCTTCTGCGGCTTCTCGCCGACTGGCTGCTTGAAGGAGGTTGCCACCATGAAGAACATCAGCAGGAAAAAGATGCAGTCGATCAGCGCGATCAGGCCGATCTCGGGCGCTTCGTCCTCGCCCAGGTCAATGCGCATGCTGCACCACCCGCAGGGCAGGCGCTTCCGGCTGAGGCAGGAAGCGCTGGTTGAGCAGTGCATTGATCTGCTGCTCCAGCGCCAGGCCGAGCGTCGCCAGGCGGTGTTTGAAGAAGTGATGCATGCCCAGCGCCGGCAGGGCCACCGTCAGGCCTGCGGCGGTGTTGACCAGCGCCTTCGAGATGCCACCCGCCAGCAGGGCCGGGTTGCCCATGCCTTCGGCGAAGGCGATCACATGGAAGGCGTCGATCATGCCCAGCACCGTGCCCAGCAGCCCGACGATGGGCGCCACCGTGGCCACGATGGCCAGCGCATATGCCTTTTGCTGGTGCTGGCGCAGCGCCATCGAGGCAATGTCGCCGGCCGCAGTGCTGACGACCGCATAGGGCTGATGGCGATGCGCGAGCAGGAAGGCGATGACGCGCGCCAGCGTGCTGCGGTCGTCGGCCAGCAACGTCTCCAGTTCCGTGAAGCGCCCCGCCGTCCACAACGGCTGCACGCGCGCCAGCAGGTCGCCCGGCACGATGGCGCGGGCGCGCAGGTGCAGAAAGCGCTCGATGGTCACCGCAAGGAACAGGATGGACAGCCCGAGCGTGACCAGCACGGCCACCCCGCCCTCGGCCACCTGCTCGACCAGGTTCATCTCGGCCGCCAATGCCAGGCCGGGGAGGCTGGCAGCGCCCAGCGCGATTGCGATTCGTTTCATGGAGCTGATGAGGTTGGGAAAGGTTGAGCGGAGGCAGCCCTGGCCTGCACCTCGATAGGCGCGCGGTGGGCGATATGGTCGCGGAAAAAGGCCTGGATACGGGCGGGGTCGACGGCTTGCAGATGATCGGCGATGCCCCGCATGGCGCCCTTGAGGCGGTCGTCTGCCAGCACGCTGCGCAACATGCCGGCCCAGAAGGTGTTCTGTTGCTGCATATTGCGCCAGCCTTCAATCACTGGCTGCTTGGCACCCTGCAACTCATCGGCACTCACGGGCGTTTCGGCCAGCGCGCGCAGCTGGGCTTGCAGCAGTTGGCGGACGGTCTCGAACCTGTCCGGTGGCGTCTCCAGTTGCACCTCGAAGAAGCCCAGCCCCTGCACCTCGAAGGAAGAAAAGCTGCGGACCAAGGGCGAGTAGGTCAAGCCGAAAGTCTCGCGCACGCCATCATCCAGCCGTGCCTTAAGCACCGCTGCAGCCACCTGTCCGATGGACTCCAGCGCCGGATCTGTCCAGAAGTCTGGCATGGGCCAGAACAGCACCAGCACGGCCTGGTCGGCACGGCCGCGGTGCGTGACGACATGCGGGGGCTCGCCCGGCGGCAGCGGCTGTACTCGCATCGGCAAGCGCGGCAGACGGGGCCGCACCGGCCCGGCACCAAAGCTGGCCTGCACGGCGGCAATGGCATCGTCCACCGTGAGGTCGCCCACGATCACCAAATCCACGGCGCTCGCAAAGGCCGGGCCCAGCACGGCGGGCAGGTCAGCCAGCCGCGTGGCGCTCACGTCATCCGCGCTGGGCGTGCTGGCAAGGCAAGGCTCGTTGCCAAACCACACCCGCTCCAGCTCACGCGCTAACACGCTGCCGGCCTGGGCTTCCAAGCGCTTGAGCAAGGCCGCGCCGGTGCTGGCAATTTGGTCCGCCAGCTCGGGCTGATAGACCGTGCTGCGCACGAGGTTTGCCATGTTCTTCAACATGACGGGGAGCATGTCGCTGCGCCAGTCCAGACGCAGCACAAAGGCCTGGGGCGCGAGGTCCAAGGTGCCGACATAGCCGACCGAGCGCTGGTTGGCGGTGGCGGCAGACGTCACCTGACTCAAGGCCCACAGCGCGTGGCAACGCTCCCTTGGGACGCCGACGAGGCCTTGACCGAGCAGTACGCGAACGTAGGTCTGGCCCTTTTCATACGCGGTGGGCTTCACCAGCAGCCGCGCGCCGTTGGCGAACTCGACGCGGGTGGCTCCAAGCTCGGCATCGGTGGTCTGCGCCAGCACCTCGCCGGGGGCGCCGAGGTCGATGCTTTTCGGTGGTTCCGCCGGCGGTGGCGGCGCACGCTCCGGCAAGGGCCGGCTCATGGCCAGGGCCAGTTGCCGGGTCAGCGCTTCGACGCCCGCCGCCTCCAACGGCGTGCTGCGGAACAGCAAGGGCGCACCGGCAAAGCGGCGCCGCAGCGCCTCGCTCACCTCACCAGCCCGCAAAGCGTCCAGCACGGGTTCGGCTGCGGCCCAGTTCTGCGCCGGGCTGGTGTAGACCGCCTCGCCGGCGGCGGCACTGACCAGCGCGCCCGCGATGGCGACGGAGCTGCGGGTCGCCGTGGGCTGGGCGGCGGCCTTCAGTTCGGCCTTCATGCTCCAGACGGGCACAAGCAGATCAGGCGTCTGCACGCCCTGCTCCAGCAGCCGGCGCAACTCTTCCAACGCAGCAACAAGCGCCTCGCGCCATTGGCCCGGCCGGACGGTCAACTCCAACTGGACCGGTCGTTCACTAACTGGATCTTGTAGAACACATAGGGGCAGGTGGGCTGCGAGGCGCGCTCCAACGGCTTCGCGTTCAACACCGCCAATGCAGCCTGCGTGGCGAGGCGTTCGCGGTCCGGCGCAACACCGGACGGGCCGGCGGTGGGCGGCTGCGTCCAGGCCAACGACAGCGTTTCACCCACGCCGTCGCTGACGAACTCGACCGCCGGCTGCGCCCCCTGCGCGGCACCGATGTCCAGCGGATCAGCCTGCCCGTCGCTGTGCCAGTCGACAAAGCGCTCGCGGATCTGGCGCTCCAGCGCGTCTACGTCGATGCGCCCCACCACGACGAGGGTGGCGTTGTCAGGCCGGTAGTTGGCCCGGTAGTAGCGCCGCAGCTTCTCAGCCGTCGCGGCCTGGACCGAGGCCTCCAGGCCCATCGACCAGCGCCGAGGCACCAGGGTGCCGGCCCAGAGGTTGTTCAACTCCGCCATCTCGGCCTGCTGCTCGGGCACGTCGCGCAGTCGCGCTTCGGAGAGCACCACGGCCTTCTCCTGTTCAACGAGCTGCGGGTCCAGCGTCAGGCGCTCGCCGATCTCGCGGAACAACAGCAGCCCGACGTCCAGCGAAGCCGTGTCGGCGCGGGGAAAGTTGAACCAGTAGACGGTCTGGTTGAAATCCGTCAAGGCATTGGTGTCCGCGCCGTACACGAGCCCCTGGCGCTGCAGCAGGCGCACCACCTCGCCGTCCGCCACGTTGGCGCTGCCGCGGAAGGCCATGTGCTCGAGGAAGTGCGCCAGGCCCTCCTCTCCGTCGCGCTCGTGCAGCGAGCCGGCGCCGATGCGCAGGCGCATCGCTACGCCGTCCACGGGCGTCTCGTT
>Ga0307515_10024305_pt1 | contig 10566 bp, 17 predicted proteins | sample 17_EM_MG_FD_194513 | JGI IMG/M metagenome (GOLD analysis project Ga0307515, IMG submission 194513) | Populus trichocarpa ectomycorrhiza microbial communities from riparian zone in the Pacific Northwest, United States - 17_EM | ecosystem: Host-associated > Plants > Roots > Unclassified | place...
TATATATATATATATATATATATATATATATATATATATATATATAAAAGTGCAGCTCATTGCCTCAATTTTTTTCCTTTTTTCCTTTTTTTTTTTATCTTTCCTTGACTAACAAAGAGTATTTTTTGTTCTTTTCATGAGCTGTCGTTCCATATCTCTTCCATATGCAAATTTCTCATCAAGTATAATAAAGCAATTAATCTTTTTTGCTTTTTGCTTTATACTTTAGATAAATTTTCTTCATCTTTTCTATTTGTTTTATTGTCTAATTTTAGTTTTATTCTTTTATAATTAGATATTAAAAACATTAGGGTTTATAATAATTTAGGAGTTTTGATATGAATATGTTCAAAATAAATATTTAAATATGCTAATTTAATCTATTAAGTGTTTCTTTTCTTATTATAAAGGAATAAATTAATATTCATGCAAAACCACTATTCTTGGCATCTCTTGCATTGACAGAGTAGTTTATTAAAATTTATTTTCACATGATTTGTTTGTTACTAAAATATCAAGTAGAAAGCATGGTTTTTAAGCATTATTCCTCTTACACATACACTAGGCATTGTTCCTTAATTAAATATCTAGAAATGATTAAGTATAATTTAATCAACATACTTATTATATGCATATGATATGAATTGAAATAGGTTTTGATTTTGATGAATTGATGTGTATTTTGCTATGAATTTCATATGAAAGATTTAGAATTATTGTGTAACTCAACTAACTTTTGTTTAACAGTGAATTATTGTGTAGTTGTGTTAATTAATATGTAGACATTAATGATGATAAAAAAATCCAACAGGTTCATATTAAATTAACATGTCACTAGACAAGTATTTCAAGTGTAAATTCTTTGAGGATGAAGAGTCAATCAAAGCTTCAAGTCATGTAACTCAATCAAGTTCAAAGAAAAGTCATATTGAAATCAACATCGACACTCTCCTTGTTGACCCTGGCTTAAGAAGACTAATTTATGAATACCATATAAATGATAGAGATGCAATCCGAAGAGCTTATCTACAAAAAAGATCCTTGTCAACCTTCACACTATGATTTTCCTCAAAACAAATTTGAGAATATAGTAACACTACGACGCTTTAATCCGGCTTGGTTTGGTGTATACCCAACATGGTTAGAGTATAACATAGCCAAATATGCTGTCTTTTGTTGTATTGTTACCTCTTCAAATCAAAAGGGGGTGTTGATTCGTTTAAGGGTGATGGGTTTTCAAATTGGAAAAAAAAGGAAAGATTTAATCTTCATATTAGAAAGTCTAATAGTAGTCACAATGCAGCTCGGATAAAATATGAGAGTTTGATGAATGAAAAACAAAGTATTATGACTTTGTTATCTAGAGCAGACAATAAAGAGTTAAAGTGATTATCGAACTCGATTGAATGCTTCAATAGAGTGTGCTTATTTTTTGTTGCACCAAGGACTTCCATTTCATGGCCATGATGAATGTGAATGTTCAAGCAACCAAGGAAATTATCTAGAGCTCTTGCATTTCCTTTCCAGAAATAATAAAGCTATTAAAAGAGTTACTTTCAGTGAAGCTTCTAGACATAACAAATTGACTTCTCCAGATATTCAAAAAGACATTACTCAAGCTGCTGTAGAGGAGATTACAAATGTGATTATCAAAGATTTAGGTGACTCATTATTTTCAATTTTAATTTATGAGTCACGTGACATATCAATCAAGGAACAAATGGCAGTTGTTTTACAATATGTAGATCACAATGGACATATAATTGAACGTTTTCTTGACATTCAACATGTGTCAAATACAACTGCTAATTCACTCAAGGCAGCTATTGAAACTTTGTTTTCTAAACATGGGCTAAGCATATTAAGATTGCGTGGTCAGGGATATGATAGAGCTAATAACATGCGAGGTGAATTCAATGGCTTCAAAGAACTTATTCTAAATAACAATCCAAATGCATATTATGTACATTGTTTTGCTCACAGATTTTAATTGACTCTTGTGGCTGTTACAAATAAGCATAATGAAGTTGAAGATGTCTTCAATTTTATTTCTAGCATTATAAACATAGTTGGAGCATCATGTAAAAGGATGGAGGTGATTAGAGAAAAATAATATGCTATAATTATTGAAGGACTTGAAAATGGAGAGATTTCTAGTGGACAAGGCCTGAATCAAGAAACTTCTCTTAGAAGGTATGGTGATACCCGTTGGGGCTCCCATTATGTTACAATTATTCTTCTACTTGCAATGTTTTCATCAGTTCTTGATGTGCTTGAGATTATAAGGGAGGATAGAATGAACTCAGAACAGAGAACAGAAGCAGTCATTTTAACAGGTGTTATGGAATCATTTAATTTTGAGTCCATGCTTCATTGTTTGAGAAGGATACTAGCAGTTACTAATGAGTTCTCACAAGTATTACAAAGAAAAGATCAAGACATAGAAAATGCTATGAGTTTATTGAAAACATCAAAGGAACGATTCAAAATGATGAGAGAGAATGATTGAGAATCTTTACTGGAAGAGGTGTCATCTTTTTGCATCAAACATGATATTGATATTCTAAATATGGATGATGAGTACAAGCTTCGTGGGCGTTCAAGGCGAAAATCTAAAGGGATTACAAACCTACACCATTTCCATTATGAATTGTTTAACAATATCATTGACATGCAACTTACTGAGTTGGATGATCGTTTTACTGAGACGAGTACGAAGTTATTTCTTTGTATGACATGTTTAAACCCAAGTGACTTCTTCTATACTTTCAACAAAGAAAAGCTTATTCACCTTGCTTTTTTTTGTCCTAGTGAATTCTCTATAGTGGATCTTATGGTACTTGGTGACCAACTTGATACATATATTATTGATCTACGTGGTGATGATGAGTCCTCTTACCAAAAGGTGCAACTTGATTATAACAAGCTTGTTTGCAGTTTATGCAGTTTTAACCTCAGCAGCTGCAGGAGCAATTGAGGCGCAACAACAACAAACAGAGACTCTATCGAACATACCACAAACATTCTTACAATCCTTAGGAGATACTGATGCATACTCTCCACCAGATAGCGTGGAGTTTAGGGTTTTTAGGTTTTAGGGTTTAGGGGTTTTAGGTTCGGGGTTCGGGTTTGGAGCTTAGGGTTTCGGGTTTCAGGTTGGGGTTGGGGTTTTGAGTTTTTGGGGTTTCGGGTTGGGGTTTAGGGTTTAGGGGTTTTGGGTTTCAGGTTTCGGGGTTCCGGGTTCTGGGTCCGGGTCCAGGCTTTTAGCTTCGGGCTTCGAGGTTCGGGGTTTCGAGGTTCAGGGTTCGGGGTTTGGGATTTCGGGTTTAGGGGAGGCTTATTTGTGCACTTCTAGAGAGAGAAAAGATAAGAAGGGGTGGTGTTCCGACTGCCATATCACTGGCGTCCATCATTGGATCAGGCCAAGATTTGGTTATGTTGTGCACCTCACCATTGTCTACATTCTGACCGGAAGGATCGTCAATATCTACCACTGTTTGAGAAATCTAATTGTTCGAAGGTTTCTGAAAACCCCCCCTCAAACCTGTCACAGTCGCTGACTAATTTGTCATCTTTTTACTGTTGGATCAATACGAATTTTGGGTATGTTGTGTGTCCCTATATTTCCTACATTCTGACCAGAGATATCATTCATATTTAATACCACTAGAGAAATCTTACCGTTTGAAGATTTCTGGAAAAATCCACTCTCGTAACAGTCAGAGCCATCAGCCTATTTTTCCACCGTCTACCGTTGGATCAATCTGAATTTTGGATATGTGATGCATCTGGTTGTGTTACACATTCGGAACGGTGGAGATTATATACAAACCTTTCAAAAACGTGTTATGCACATTCAACAATGGCTCGTCAATCTTAGGTGAATTTCGGTCTAACTCTGATATAGGGAGATCCAAATGTTAAATTGAGCTGATATTTGGATATGTGCTGCATAAGATGTGGTTTACCTTTGAACATTTGGGATTTGTTATTAGTTGATTTATTGGTGAGTAATTGTTGTTTGAAGCTCTGCCCAGAATCTGTCATGGCTTTCAATTCGGAAACCCCACCACCTAAAGCCAACCCCACTCCCTTAACCACTAAACACCCTACAAACCACCACCAAAACACCCAAAACACAAACCCACCCACCTCTACCAAACCTACCTCCTCTCGGGTTTTTGGGTTGATAAGATAAGAGTTACTAATTCTAACACTCGGTGCACTCTTGACCTCGTCCCGTGTAAGCCGGTTGGCGCTCGTCTCAAAATGACTAAAAAATTATGGGAGAAGTCTTTTGCGGTGTGTCATCATTGCATAGTAGGTTTTTTTCCTGGTTTTAAGCTTCCATTTCCTGCTACGAATTCAATTACTAACAGGATATGGAAGAGGTTTGGTCTTAAGGATGTGACATCCTTGGCCAATGGATTTACAATGTTTTGATTCAAAACAGAAGATGAGCTATAAAAGGTCCTTGAAAGTGGTCCTTGGATGCTTGGTGGGAAAACCATTATTCTTCATAAATGACACTCTGGGTTTGTCTTCGACATGAACAAGATCTTTAAAATTCAAGTATGGATTCAGATATATGACCTACCTTTTCCTTTATAGACAAAGGAGGGTTTAAGTGAGGTAGCCACTCTCTTATGATGAGTTGACACTTGGATGCAAGCGCTTAGACTTCGCGCGGTTGTGCGTAGAGGTAGATGCATCTCTACCGTTTGTCCACAAATTTGAACTTGAGTTCTTGAATTCTATTAGAGAACTTCATGTGAACTATGAATGGAAGCTGAAGAGATGTGAAAAGTGCCAGGTTTTTGGTCACTCATGCCAACCTTTAGTTGGTAAGCAAGTTAACAGTGATACCTCTCCTAGTCATCAGGTTAAAGATAATGCCTCACCTGTCATAGACACAGATAAGATGTCCTTTGAAGCCTCAGATTCCTCAACTGAGATAGATACAAATTCCTCAGTAGAGACAGATATAGATTCCTCAACTGATACTGAAGATTCTTCAGATGAGACAGACACAGATGAGTTAGCTTCTAATTCCCCCGTTAAGGCTCTACTAAAGTCATATGATCTTGGAGATGTTAATCCGATAACTTCCTCATTGTCCATAGAAGACCATGTTAGGACATCACTATTAGAATTGCCTTTTTTGCATTACTAGTAAGCAAATGTCTTTGCCATCATCTTCTGAGACCAGTTCTTCATCTCGGGTACCTACCACAAACTTAACTGAGATGACACCATCTTGTGCGCCTCCTTCAACATCTGCACAATCTATTGGATATGATGACACACGATTTACTCTTGTTACTCGGAGGAAAAAGAAGAAGGATATACCCGAGATGAAAACTCGGGCAACTCCTACACCTACTCCTCATGTGGCACAATCTATTTACATATGATGCTCTTGGTCACAAAGAGTATAATCATAACCTTCTAGTGGAGTGGTGATGCTACTTGAGTTTTGGTTATTTCTATATCAACCGGCTGAACGGTTTATGCTGCATTATATGTTTTCTTTCGATGTACAAGCATGTTTCCTTTATTTTTTATTGACCTTACAGGTTATTTGTAATAATTGAGGCATACCTCTCTTATCATGTACTTTTTTGGATCTATACAGCTTAATTTTTTCCAAAAAAAATTTAGGGTATAGGGTTTATGGTTTACGGTTCACGATTTACATTTTCAGGTTTAAGGTTTAGGGTTTTAGGGGTTTAGAGTTCGGGGTTTGGGGTTTGAGGTTCAGGGTTCAGGGTTTGAGGATTCAGGGTTTTAGGTTTTAGGGTATAGGGTTTAGAGTTTAGGGTATAGGGTGTAAGGTTTAGGGTTTGGGGATTAGGGTTTTAGGGTTAAGGGTTCGGGGTCGGGGTTGAGGGGTTAGGGTTTAAGGTTTTATGGTTTGGGGTTTGGGGGTTCAGGTTTAGGGTTTAGGGTTTGGGTTGGGGTTTCGGGTGTAGGGTGTGGGGTTGGGGGTTCATTGTTTAGGGTATAGGGTCGAGGGTTTGGGGTTTGGGGTTTTAGGGTTTAGGGGTTGGATCAATATAGGGTTTAGGGATGGCGATAAAGAGCTTCTGGAGGGCGACTACAGCGGTGAGTTCTCACTATCCCTGAATTCTATACCGGCAGCCACCATTTTCATCCCATCTTCTACCATCCTGTACCTCTCATTCTCCCACACCTTTTGACGGAACATTTATTTCTACTAGACATATTTTTCCCTCTTTTCTCCTATATCAAACTCTCAACCTTTTTCACCTGCTTCGGTCAGATACCATGCCACCAACCACCACCACCCACCACACAATCCTTACCACCCACCACTATGTTGAAAACCAAACCAAATATAGCCAAAACTCCTACCACTCAACTATCTTGGGCCAACAGAGTTCGTGTCTCTGATTCAAGCACACGTTTCACATTGGAACCTCTCGCACGCCAGCCACAAGGACATTGTCTGAGGGTTTTAGATGAAATGCTATTGGAAAATGCAGAACAATGGCACAGATGTATGGTTGGGTTTTTCCCTGGATTTCGAATGCCCTATTGGAAACAGTGTGGGCTGGAGAATGTAACAACCACTTCAAATGGCTTCATGATTTTTAGATTTACCACTGAAGAACAGGTGCATGCGGTGCTAGAGAAAGGACCATGGATGTTTGGTGGGAAAAACATTGTTCTTCAGCAATGGCATCCTCGGATTCAGTTTGACAAAAACAAAATCTCAACATTGCTTGTATGGATTCGTCTACATAGGTTGCCATTTCCACTATGGTCGAAACAAGGTTTAAGTTTGGATGCAAACATGGTGGGATGACCTCTCTCCTATGATGAATCCACATATAGCTGCACCAGATTGGAATACGCACGATTGTGTGTTGAAATAGATGCTTCCTTTTCATATGTCCATGAGTTTGACATTGAAAGTACTCTGTCAACAGAGCCTATTAAGGTCAGGGTTGAATATGAATGGAAGCCTTCAAGGTGTGAAAAATGTTGTATCTTTGGTCATTCATTTCCTACCATTCTAGTTCCAACTCCAGCTCCAACCCCACCTTTTATCCCAATGCCGACCCCTGACCATAACCTAAACAAAGGCAAAACCGCTGCCATTGATCCAGCCCCTACTCTTCCTATGATACATGCAACTGATCCTTCGTCTAGTACATCTATTGTACACCAACTCCTCCCTCCTCTTAATATATTATCCACCAGAACTATGCCTGCTTCCCCTCAACCCAAAATACCTATTGATCACGGACCTCTTCCTTCTTCCACTACACCTTTGAGTACTGATTCATCCTTACCTCCCATTGATCTATCCCACGCAAAGTCTCCTTTTAAGCACCCCACTATACCTAATGACCTTCATTCCACCGCCCAGCCCAACCTTGAATCATCTCACAGAGATGCTGACCCTGTTGCTCTCAACATTCCCAACCTACAACCTTTGGACACATCAAACTACATGGAAAGTAAAATGGCTTCATTATAAAGCCACAGTGATGCCTCATCGGCGGTTGATGTCTCAGTTAAAACATCCACAGCATCAATCCCTCCTAGTGAAAGCCATGATGATTCCCCTATTCCTTCCCCAAAAACTGTCAGGAAGAAGAAAGGAGGGCGAAAGCGTAAAGAGGTCAAGGGCCTATAACGCTGTGGTTGTAAGCACTCTCTCTTTCTCAATATATGTTTAATATCGGTAGCTGGAATATATGGGGACTCAATAGTTTCCACAAACAAAAAATTGTTTAGGAATGGACGACAAAAAACAATTTGGATATTTTTGGTTTATTAGAAACAAAAATCATAGCCTCTAATCTAGATACAATTGCACCACACCTCGCCATTTCTCTATGGCAATACACCACCAACATTACATCTTCTTCTAGCTGTCGAATCTTTATCGGTTGGAACCCCCATAAACTTTCCCTCACCCATATCACCTCCTCTTCTCAATGGCTAACCTGTGAGATCACTACTACTTCCTCACCATCCACTATTAGAATGACTTTTGTCTATGGATACAATACCCTAGCTGACCGCCGCACACTTTGGAACTATATTGCTCAAGAAAGCTCCCAAAACACATGCACCCCATGGATAGTTCTTGGTGATTTTAATGCCATCATGCATGCTAGCCGTCTGCAGCTCATTAAGTCTGTTTTGTTTTTAATACAAATGTATTGGACTTCTCTATTCATCCTTCCCTGTACAACTATCAGGAAAATAGAAAGTATCTTCTCAACATTCTTATGGAAAGGCTCCTCTCTAACCCATACTAGAGCCAAGGTTGCTTGGCAGTCTATTTGTTTTCCATTAAGAGAAGGCGGCCTTGGCATTAAAAATCTCCAAACCTAGAACACAACAGCTACTATGAAACATATATGGCATCTCCTTGTCGACAAGGAATCTGTTTGGACGGTTTGGGTCAAAACTGTTCTGCTTCGCAATCGTTCACTATGGCAAATTAACATCCCATCCATACTTTCATGGTCCTGGCAAAAGATTTTACAAGCTAAGAAAGACTGCAGAGGCTGGTTTCTATCTTGCATAGGCAATGGTTTCTCAACATCCCTCTGGTATGACTATTGGTTACCAGAAGGAAAAAGATTAATTGATGTCCTTCCATTACGGAGACTTACATCCACTGGCCTATCTTGGAATGCAAGGGTTTCGAATATTATGCAGGGCGACCACTGGGTATTCCCCACAATACCGGAGCTTCAATCCACATGGGCTGCCATCACCTTCCATCCTCATCCAACAAGAGAGGATCAATGTGTATGGACAGGGAATCATTCAGGTGACTTTTCTATTCATTCTGCTTGGGATATACTTCGAGATCATAGACCAACCAACATCATGCATCACCTTATTTGGTTTAAAGGACACGTTCCTCGTCAATCCTTCATCTTATGGCTAGCAAGTCTTAGCCGGCTATGCACTATGGACAGATTACATGGAGTTGTAACAGACTCCACTTGTGTCATGTGTAACCTGTAAGTAGAAACTCATAAACATCTCTTCTTTGCCTGCAATTATACTAGCTCAGTGTGTATGGGGGGGGTTGTGTGTAACAAAGCTAATGTATATTGGCCGTGTATACCCTGGAAACCCCTTCTTTAATGGGCAGCATCACATTACAAAAAGAAGACCGACTTAGATCACATGATAGCTCGCCTTCTACTGTCCACTATTGTTTACTTCCTATGGCATGAAAGGAATAAACGTGTTTTCACAAATACTGCTCAGACATACCAAGTGACGGTTGGGGCGATTTTCCAACAGATTAGAACACACATAGCAAACATGGACCATATTGGCATCATCCCAACGCAGACGCTTGTAACATGGAATCTGCAAGAAAACTAAGAGGTGGTAAAGTCATGAAAACATGCAGGAATTCGATAAAGAACGACCCCTTGCTACTGTTCACGTGAATGCTATGCATGGTTTTTACTTTCGGGAGAAACCTAATTATTTGGCTACTGTACTCGTCGTGGCCATGCATAATCTCTTCTTTTTTCTTTTCTTTGACTTGCAGTCGCAAATAGTTATTGATATCTTTTTGCTATGTAATTTAGTGAATTTATCTTGGGGTATGCCACTCGTACTTTTGTAGCTCTTTTTTCTTTATTAATATACATCTTAATTTTTCCAAAAAAAAAGTTTAGGGTTTAGGGTTTTTAGGGTTTAGGGGTTTAGGGTTTCGGGTTTATGATTTAGGTTTGGTCACTCATGTCAGCCTTCAGCTGATAAGCAGGTTAACAGTGATACCTCTCCTAGTCATCAGGATAAAGGTAATGCCTCACCTACCACAGACACAGGTGATAAGCAAGTTAACGGTGATGCCTCTCCTAGTCATTAGGGTACAAGTAATGCCATTACCTCCCCCGCCACAAACACAGATGAGATGTCCTCTGAAGACTCAGATTTCTCAGCTGAGACAGATACAGATTCATAAGACGAGACAGACACAGATGAGTCAGCCTCTGATTCCTCAGCTGAGAGTCAACTGAAGCCATCTGATCTTGGTGATGTTAAATCAATAACTCCTCCACTGTCCACAAACAACCATGTTAGGACATCGCGACTAGAATTGCCTGTGTGCACTACTAGTAAGCAAATGTCTTTGCCATCTTCTTCTGAAACCAGTTCTTCATTTAGGGTACCTACCACAGATTTACTTAAGATGACACCATCTCGAGCACGTCCTCCAGAATCACTATATGCTGCACAATCTGTTGGATGTGATGACACTGGATTTACACTTGTTACCAGGAGGAAAAAGAAGAAGGATATCACTGAGATGAAAACTCGGGCAGCGACTCATCGTGTGGCACCATCTTTTTTACCTTCCAGTTGAGCGGTGATATTACCTGAGTTTGGATTATTTCTATATCAACCGCCTGAATGGTTTATGCTGCTTTGTATGTTTTCTTTCGATGTACAAGCTTGTTTCCTTTTTGTTGACCTTCCAGGTCCTTTGTAATACTTGGGGTATGCCTCTCGTATCATGTACTTTTTTGGATCAATACAACTTAACTTTAT
>Ga0307515_10024306_pt1 | contig 10565 bp, 8 predicted proteins | sample 17_EM_MG_FD_194513 | JGI IMG/M metagenome (GOLD analysis project Ga0307515, IMG submission 194513) | Populus trichocarpa ectomycorrhiza microbial communities from riparian zone in the Pacific Northwest, United States - 17_EM | ecosystem: Host-associated > Plants > Roots > Unclassified | place...
TTGAGATAATTTATGAAATTATTTTTTTTTTCAATTTCATTCTCATTCAACTTTTTAATTTGTAAGATTTGTTTCTCATTATTTTAATAAACTTGAAAAAAATAAAACATTAATAAGTTATTTTCCAGCTCATTTTTCATGACATAACCAAACACTAGAAAGTGTTTTCCAACTTATTTTCCATTACACTACCAAACATCGAAATTTGGAAACGCGGGCCAACCCGCGTCTCCAAAAAGTTCAAAATGGTTTTTTTTTTGCTAAAAATTAATATTTTTTTGTATATTTTGAATCATTTTGATGCGCTGATCTAAAAAGTAATTTTTAAAAAATGAAAAAACATCATTTTGATGCATTTTAGCACGAAAAGCACTTTAAAAAGCAACCACAACCACACTCTCAAACAGACCCGAAAGGGTTACGCCTGCCAGACAATAAAGAACATAACCGAAAAATGCAAACAATTCAAAAGGTTCGCCCACCGACCTCAGACTTTACGTGTTCATGGGAAAGCAAATATAACGTATTTGGAAGTGTGGTTGCGGTTGTTTTTTAAAGTGTTTTTCACTCGGGAATGTATCAAAATAATATATATTTTTTATTTTTTAAAATATATTTTTGACATTAGAGCATTAAAATTATCTAAAAACATCAAAAAATATTAATTTAAAGCAAATAAAAAATAAAAAATTTTCAATTTTTTTTAAAAACACTTTTGAAATACAAAAACAAACAGTATGGTAATGTTTATTACACAAGCAGTGTCGGAGCATCGGCAGGCTATAACCCTTGCAAAGAAACAAGGGCATAGCAAACTTGCTATGTCTTTATTGTTAGCAGTTAACTAATTGTAAACATTAACATCAAATAAAATTATAATATCCATGATTTTATATCTTTATGATTTTTACATTCAAAGTAGATATTTATAAAAAGCTTTAAAAGAAAGCATGCATGTATCCATATTAAACCTTTTTGAAAATTAAAATTTTGAATATGAATTGATGAAGAAAACTGTATTTCTCTCTTAATTTTATTAAAATTCTTTATATAAATTTTGATGGAATGAAATATACTACTATGATTGGAGAGATGACTATTTTTTAAAAAAGCTTTTTATTTCACATATTTATCGAGTGTATAGTTATTGAAATAAAAAATTATTTCTCAAAGTTGACCAATAAGGTTTCAACATTAATACTTTATTAAATCATTTAAAAACTCATTATTTTATTTATGTGGGTCACATATTACATTCTTCCACTTGGCTCTCCTAACATTATCTTTCTTTTAAGGTTTAATAAATATACTAACATAATGTGCATGGAATAATGCTAAGACTTTACATATATTGATTTCACGTATATCATAATTAAGTAGAAACTAATAAGAGTTATGGTAGTTGCATATGATTTATTTGACATAGTTTCTTCCATATACTATAATATTAGTCTTTACTTAACATGATTTGTAAATGAGAAACATATTATCGGTTAGCAATAATATCTTTATTGAAGATGATTCATGTTATTATCATTTTAATTCAATCATGTATATCAATAAAATATCATAAATATATTTATAAATGATATCTTAGTATCAAATACACAATCATCATAAAGTTATAAAGACTTTAAACTTTTAATTTATGAATTTTAATTTGTATTATTTTTTAAAAAATAGTTTGAATCACTTTTTACTGTTTTAAATTAAGATATCATTTGATATTACTGTCCAGTTATACTTTTGAAATTTTTTGAGTATTTTTTTAGTTTCAAATTAATTTTTTAGTGATTTTGAATTATTTCATATGCGGTTGTCAAAAATAAATTTTTTAAAAATAAAAAAATATTATTTTTATGATTTTTTAAATAAATAATACTTTAAAAAGCAACCTCAATAACATTCTTAAGCATATTCTAACTCATTTTTATCACGAGTTAGTCATAAAAAAAAATTAGTTTTGATTGATTTATGACTCAAAGTAAAAAAAAACTTTTTATAAATCATATGAAACATATTCTAAATGGATCATGACGTGTTATTACTTTTCCCACTAGGCGTATCACTAGTTAACACGACGAGCGGCATGGGATGAAATAATCGCGGATCTCAACCGTTTGTGACTCTCTGCGTGAAATAAATTTTAAAATCCCCCCTGAATTCCAGACTCCCGCCTCTTTAAATTCACGCCTGTCTCACACATTTTGCATTTCAAATCAAAATCTCTCTCTCTCTCTTAAACAAATTACTATTAACAAACACTAAAAGTCTAAAAGTTGAAGTTTCTTCTACTGCAAGTCAGCGAAGATGATGGCCGCACTCAAGTAAAAGTCTATTAAGCTAATCAGTACTTTATCCCTCCTCTGATCTTTATTTGATCAGAGACATGATTATCAGTAGCAATTACTTACTAATTCCTCAATTTGCCTGTGCTCGTGATGGTTGTTTTTAGAGCTGAAGAGCAAAACCATCTACAGCTTATGGAGCGAGAAGAAATGGATGGCGAAGACGACTTGTTCGAAGCAATCGAAAAGTGTAAGATACAAATTATAAGCTCTCTTTCTCTCTCTGCATTACCGATTGTTTCCTCTATCGATTTTTACTCGCACCCCCCCCCTGTTTGTCAGTGTTGATGATCTGCTTTTTGTGTTTTTGTTTGTGTGGATGCTTAAATCACAACTCGAATTTTACTTACTTATATATATCCTTTTTTCTGCTCCTCAACTTGGATTCTCGATTTGTATGCACTTTTCATTATTTCAATTTGAATTTGTACACGAAAATCGTTCGATGTTGGTGGTAAAAGACAATTCCTCTCTGATCTATCTGCTGTGTTAGTATTTAGCTTTCAACTCAGTTCTAAAAAAAATGTAAATACAAATGGCGACAGAATATTGTACATGTCCTGTTCTTGATTTCTCTTTGTTTTTTTCCGATTCATGAGAAGATTAACTAGGACATCATTGCTGAGTATTTACTGTTTCAATTGAACTTGAATTTTTCTCTGTGCCTTGAGATTTGGTGTACTACTCTCGATGAATTTTACTTGATTTATCGAGAAGATCAACTTAATTATATTTTGTTGCTCAATGCTCAGTCTCCTTGTTTGTGAATTGTGATGCATCTATGCATTTCGTGCAGTGATCAATCAAGGCATCAATGCTGGAGATGTCAAGAAGCTTCAAGATGCAGGTATTTACACCTGCAATGGCTTGATGATGTTCACGAAGAAGGTATACAATTTCCAACACTGGTCATTTAAATGTAAGTGTTTTAGCTCCATCTGATTACCATTACCTTCTTTTTATGCAGCACTTGACTGGAATCAAAGGATTGTCCGAGGCTAAAGTTGACAAGATTTGTGAAGCTGCTGAAAAGATAGTAGTTAGTGCTCAGTTTATAGGATAATAATCAAGATGGTGATTATGTTTTTAAGCTTGATTTTGATGCACTGTTGAAATCACTTTATTTTCTTTTCAGAATTATGGTTATATAACCGGAAGTGATGCTCTGCTCAAAGTAAGTTCAAATTCCTCTTGCTTTCTAAATTTGAGGAGATATTCAAATCTTATAGTTCCAGCTTCTGGTTTGTATCGCCTTTCAAGTTTAAATTTCATTCTTGTTTTATGCTTTTATGCTGTAGAGGAAATCTGTGATTCGCATCACAACTGGAAGTCAAGCCCTGGATGAACTCTTAGGGGGTAATCTATCATACCTAGATTCGCTTAGAATTGTCTGTGCTGCTAGTGTATATGCATTCACATAATGTGCTGCAATTTGTTTTTCTGTGATTGATATGATCGTCTTGATTGATTTGAAAGGTGGGATTGAAACTTCGGCTATCACAGAAGCTTTTGGGGAATTCCGGTAAGAACAAACCTTCTCCTATAAATTACTGTATTTTCTGTTGACATCTTCTCTTCGTTCTCACAGATCCTAAAATCTCTGTACTTCTATACTAACCATAGCAATATTATTTTTAGATCCGGGAAGACACAGCTCGCTCATACTCTTTGCGTCTCTACACAGGTTCCTCTCTCGTTTTACTCTTTAATAAGGTTGCTGGTATAATATCTATGGCTGTGGTGTCTGTTTAAAATGAGAATATTAGTTGTTACTCATCAGTGCTGTTAAAATATGGCATGATAGGTGATGCTGTTTCAAGGAATGTTGAATTTGTCTTCAATTGAAAAAAAATATGATTATCTGTTAATAATAAGGATATTCTTGGAATAAGTAAAAAGTTTACAAAAATCTGAGCCTAAAAATAGACAACATTGATCCACTGATCTCCAAATTGTTACTGCCAAAATTTAGGCATAACACAATTTTTCTTGAGAATTATTTTCCAGTTAAAAGAATTTGAAGTCATGTACCAACATTATTTCTTGTTTTTCTGATGAAGTCCTTCAGTGAGAGTGCTAGTCATGATGTGATGTCGTGGGTAGCACTGCCATTGATTTATGCAGAAGCCTCATTATCTGAATTTCAGATTTGGAAATGACAATATGTGCCCTAAGCTTTGCTAAATATGCATTCGTATTGCGTTTGCAGCTTCCTACACAAATGCATGGTGGAAATGGAAAGGTTGCTTACATTGATACTGAAGGAACTTTGTATTCTTTCTGTTTTCCCTTCCGTCTTAACCTGTTCCAATATATACAATTCCTTTTTTCATGAAAAAGTAATGGAGAATTATAATCATATGATACCTTGTCAGTTCCTGTCTGTTTCCTTAACTCTGTTCTTGCAGCCGACCTGATAGAATTGTCCCTATAGCTGAAAGATTTGGAATGGACCCAGGAGCTGTCCTTGACAATGTAAGTATGAATTTCTATTCTATTATTAATTGACTTATGGAAGCTGATCTCCCCTGTCACTGTTTTTTCTATGAATGTGGAAGATCATTTATGCCCGTGCATATACTTATGAGCATCAATACAACTTGCTTCTTGGTCTGGCTGCAAAAATGTCTGAAGAGCCGTACAGACTTCTGGTGAGTTTTCCCCCCTCTTCTTTTAAGGTGAGTTGCCTGTGATGCCTGCACTATGAGGCTTGGTATGATGAAGTCTGATTGTGCGCCTATGAGTTCAGATTGTTGATTCTGTTATCGCTCTCTTTCGGGTGGATTTTACTGGAAGGGGAGAGCTTGCAGAGCGTCAGGTGAATTCCAAAGTCTTTAGTGCCTATAATATAATATCCGTATCGTTTATTTTCAATGACATTAACATCTACCCTTCGCAGCAAAAATTGGCACAGATGCTGTCTCGGTTGATAAAGATAGCTGAGGAATTTAACGTTGCAGTCTACATGACCAACCAAGGTAATCTTGACTTATTATCACTCATGGAAGTTATAAATAGTTTTCCACACAGCTTTGATTCCATCATTGTAAAGTCTTCTTTTATGTGGCTAGTTGGTTTTTTCCCCACATATCTATACACCTATGACCTGTAGCTCGCTGAAAATCATGGTGGTGCATTAGCCACCAAGTTCTCTTGTTACTCATTCAGCACGGTATAATTTTATTTCTGGTTATTGCATTTTAGAGCTGAAATATAACATCGATTTGTTGGTTGCAGTCATAGCTGACCCAGGTGGAGGAATGTTCATATCAGATCCGAAAAAACCAGCAGGAGGGCATGTGCTTGCCCATGCAGCCACTATCAGGTTGATGTTCAGGAAAGGCAAAGGTGAACAGCGGGTATGCAAGGTGTTCGATGCCCCAAATTTGCCTGAGGCTGAAGCAATATCCTTAATCTCGATACAATTGGTTTTGCTTTACCTTTTGATTCTGGTTTAATTAATCATGTTTTCATGAAAAAATGATTATATGATACAGGGTTGGCTTCTTTTTTGATAAAATGATAAAAAGGCTGCTGAAGTAAAATCCGAAGAACAATAATGCATCAGCATCTTCTCCGATCCTAATTTCCAGCCAAGTGTTTAATATTGCAATAGTTATTGAGAAGTTATTCTTGACCGAAGCACGTATTTCAGATAACATCAGGAGGCATTGCAGATGCAAAGGACTAGAAAAATGACACTGCTAGAGGGGCTTCTGCGGAGCTATAGGAGTTGGAAGTAGTAAAATATCTCATTTTTCCTGCTATACTCGTAGATTTGTTATATGCGTGCTTCTGCTGGAGAAATGCCATTGACAGTATTCAACTTATCTGTATGCTGTTTTAAATGGTTTTCTCATGGCTGTTCTTGTCGTTTTGTTTTCGAACCACATGGCCGCTCTTGTCCATGCTTCGAATTTCCTAACCTCTTTGATAGCAGCATTCGTTGAAAACTAATACCAGCACCGCTTCCTTTATACTTACAATTTAATATCCTGCAAGGTTCCTTTTTATGGTCAGGTGCTCGTAGAGAAATCAAGCCATTTAGTTCAATGGCACATCCAAGCCAAGCCTTTACCAGACAACATAGGGGCCTTGCATTCCATCATCCCTTGCTTTAATTCATGCTTTCTTATGAAACTAGCGTAAAGAGTAGACTGTAAAATAAACTAATGCCTTGCAAGAAGTACAAGTCATGTGTACTATTTCAAACGAGCTCTTCAAAGAAGTTGCAAGGACAAAGTCAGTTTTTTTTTCTTTTTCTTCAAATCTTGGCCACTAGAGACAAATTATTGCGATAGGGACTTGAAAGTAACAGATTATCCGATTCATCTCCTTCGCATATTTGACTCCCAAACCTTTTATCTTAATCTGGTCTCCAATACAGTGGGAGTATGGCTTGAAGCGCTGTATATTCAGCGGTTCAGCCCCCTCCAACTACAGGTTTCTCTTCCTCCAAGTCGTAGAAATCCCAACCGGGAATGCAAGCTCAAGAAAACAATTTACATTACAGCCTCCAAAAAACTAAAGCAGCCCCCCTTATTAGATCTCGGTGCCTGCTTTCAGATTAGCTCGGTTCTCACTGTAGTCGTGTTAATTCTTAAATATTTGTTCGTGGACATCATAATGGTCGTTGCCTGACCTGGGGAAATACTAGCAAAAGGTCCATCCCTTTCTCGTACATGTTTGAATCAGGTGGTTAGATAAAGGCAGTGCAAGTGCAAGGCATGTCCCTTCATCGAAGGATGGCATGTCTCTTCCCACTCCTTCCTCTTAGAGTAGAATCCATGTGCTTCAATTGGATGCACAGATGAAAGCAAGATGCTTGGTTTCAGCCATTCCAAAGCTCCCAACTCACCAGGAAAGTGACAACCGAGAGTAGCGAGGTGCCGAGCTGTGAAACAAGGTTCCCCAAAAGCTAGTGTAAATATATATTTCTTGGGCGACTACGTTTTTTTATGCGATCTACTATAAATATATATTTTATAATTTTATTTCAACATAGTATCCTATATATGTAAGTACGTTATCGAATCAAGTTAAATGTTGTGTTTTTTCTAAATTTTTTTCTATTACAATATTCATCAATAATTACTCAGGTTTTTCATAACATGGAGAATACTAGAGCCAGTAAAATGGCAGTCGCTGAAGCGTAATATACTCGGTGTTTCCATCCCTGCGAGTATAGTGCAAATAGCCCAAGTATGGTTAGCTCGTATTAAAGGAGGATAAAGGTATTAAAAAAAGGGATTTCACAAGTATCTATAACCCCTTTCCCTTTTGGGAGCCAAATCTACAGCAAGAAGATATATATATATATAAACCACAGAACAAAACATTATCTAAGTTCCATATGATGCCCTTCCGACGTGGACTCGTGTAGAAGTAAGAACATCACAGATTTCAGCATTTAAAATGAATGCAGTGTCAGGAATTGCGGAAGAATTAGACCGATGCTGAATTGGAATGGATGACTCTGCGAGGAAGTTTGTAGTTTCTGTTAGTCTACTTTAGGAGGGGAAGTCGGACAAATTAAAGAAGGGATGTGCTACATCCCGTAGCTATTTTAGGGGAAGTCGCCCAACTCTGAAGAACAATAGATCCAAGGCTTCTATACCTGTTCTTTTTAGCAGAGAACAAGACGAGATATAATGAGAACTTGCCAGAGTGTCGACCATGACTGCTGCACGATGATGTCAGTATGTTATCTTTTATGCGCAGCACTGGTATCAAATGACAATGCCAAGCGTAGTTTTCCACTCCGTTACTCTATATATATATATATATATATAACAAGGAGTAGAGCCGGAGAAGTCCTCCCCGATTAGGCCACTGTGACAATACCGTAGCTATAGGTGAAGCAGAGGAGCATGTCAAGGATTTTCTGCCCCAAACCAACCCCTTTCTTTTGCTGATCTTTTATGCCAGGATACAGGCCACTGCCTTAACCCTAGTTTTTTTGTAGGGCATATACAGTAGGTATAGAAAACGAGGTTAACGATCATTAATCAGATTCTTAACGGCGACAAGTGATTTACGGAATTGTTGAAATCATGAAAAAAATAATAACGATGATCAAGTATAATATTATGATAGAAAATCTTATAATTTCAATAAATGCCTTCTTTAATAAAAAAAATAAAAATATTAGCAGGGTTAAGGAACACATGTCGCTTGATTTAATTAACACTTTGCTTATAAAACAGGATGATACAATTCATAAAAAATGACATCCAATAGCTGAAGCAAATTGAAGAAAAAAGAAATCCCCATCAAGATTTCCATAAAAGGGGACACACGATTGAATACCAATTAGGAAGCAAACACATTGGAAATCTTCTATGCAATGCAAAATTTATTTTATGTTATATCCAGCAAAGGTCTCCAATTCATTTGAGAGTATCCAACATACAGCCGCATCAATTGCTGTCTTGAATTTCAGAGTACTTACTAATAGCGGTGAGATTTTGGACACATTAGCGCAGTTGTGTCATGGAAGATAGAGATAAGAGTGGAGGATAAAGAAAAAGATACAATCCAAAAGGCCACCATATAACAAAAGCCTTGCCATAAAAGAACTTGAAGGCTTAATAGTTTGAAGACCAGTTGTAAGAACTATCAACTCTTGGCATGCCAGCTGATTCCTTCTTCGTCTCCGCATCCACCTTAAAAGTTGATCCGCAGACCTGACCTGAACTGTCCACTCTTGGCACTGGCTTCAACTCATTCATGGGGTGCTCAAAGCTCCTCAAACCTCGAGAAGTTGTAAAGAAGCATCCTGATAAACACAGCAGAAACTTTTAGATTATACAACCAGTCCTTGTGTGCCCATAAATCATACAAGGATCCCATCAATGCCAAGGGAGCTTGAATGGCCATCCAAAAGTACAAGGGATTAGGGAAGGGTGAAAGGGTAAGAAGAAAGAACAATAAATCATTGTAAACTTTTCTACATCAACTATATAACCAAAAGGGGTGAAGATATTTTGGCCCTAACTTTCAGCAAACGATGCAACGCAGAAAATGAACAGGACATCTACAAACAAACGAAAAAACACGAGGACAGTGGAGGGAACTTTTAAGAGAGCATCATGAAACATGGTATTTAAAATTTTAATGCACCAACATTTCCCACATTGCTAGGTTCTCCAGTGTAAATAAATACTCATCTCTAAATACACTCTTAATTGCATTTCAGTGCCTATCTATCTGTTGCCCTGGAGTTTTTTACATACGTTTTCTCTCCTCCAAGGACAGTTTAACCATGCAAAAAGAAGCAGAGAGGAATTGCTAAAGATCTTAAGTATGATGATTGAACCAGAATTAAGACTTTACCTTTAGGGAATGGTGCAAAAGATTTCCCACAGCCTTTCTGAACAATCTGAACATCATCTGAAAGAACGAGATTGCCTTCAGAATCAGTTCCCCAAAAAAAGGGTACACTTCCATCAGCATCCTGCAAAAAGGTAAAGTTCGAATGATTTAAGCTGTGCTGGTAACAGAGACGAAGCAATCAGAAATAAAGACCACAAGGACAACTGACAATGGAGGAGAACAGTCCAAACAGAAAGGATCACTTACAACAGCGACAAATGTGGCTTTTGAAGTGCTGTCATATAAAATAAACGCAAATTTCCCGAGGATGCCTTTCACAACCTGATCAGCAGGATAAGGGCCTCGATCTCTGAGAGTTCTGTAAGCTTCAATGACAATGATCACCTCATTTGCAGTTTTATTTAAACCATATTGCTGCTTGAGAACAGCAACATTCTCAATGTGGCCTTGGAACAGGCAGAAAATGTCATCCACAACCGCAAATAACCTAGCCAGAGAAAAGAGATATTACCACTGTTATGTACAGGCAAGGCATCAAGAAGAGAGTAAAAAGTTGAAAACTATTAATCCAAGTAGTAGATCTAAATTACATGATTAAATTAGTACATAAAAAGATTCTCACAGTAACTAAAATAAATATATAACATTGATTTAGTGGAAGGTTGGACGCTAAATAATTTATCTGAAATACCAATGGGGCTATTCAATTCCACAAATCACCCTGAAGCTTCCAAGGGAACGGACAATTTCTATCTAAAGTAGAAGTATAACTGATAAAAAAAAAACAAGTGAGCTAGATCTGTCTTTTTTCTTTACCAAAACCATAAAATGAGACAATAAATTGTTCGCATGTAACTGGAGACAAAACAAAATAGTTAGAGT
>Ga0307515_10024307_pt1 | contig 10564 bp, 8 predicted proteins | sample 17_EM_MG_FD_194513 | JGI IMG/M metagenome (GOLD analysis project Ga0307515, IMG submission 194513) | Populus trichocarpa ectomycorrhiza microbial communities from riparian zone in the Pacific Northwest, United States - 17_EM | ecosystem: Host-associated > Plants > Roots > Unclassified | place...
AATGTCAAGGATAAGGACTTCAAGTTATATAATTTCCCAGTAGTTTGACCAGTGCTTCACCACATATTATTTAGATTACTTTAATGTATTTTTTAATATAAAAAAATTTAAAATATAAATTAAAAAATCTATTCAAATATCTTATTAAATAAATTAATAATTATTTATATAAATAAACAAAAAAAAATCATTAACAATAACTAAAAAAGAAATTGATAAAATTAAGAGATGAATGTAAATAAAGATATTAAACCATACAAAATAAGACATTCACCTGATTGTATTTACTGAACTTGGTTATTAAAATCAATAAAAGATAAATCTACAACCCAAAAAACTCTTGACTTAAAAGATAAATACAAATGAAACTGACTAAATAAACTCATGGCCAAAAAATATATTATGCAAGGCCAAACACATCAGTAATATTATTTAAAAATGAATTTTTTTTATTTTAAAAAATAAACTTCATTTGTAAAAACCCCAAAAAAAAATCTAAATGAATTAGCTTAACATCTTGGAAAATAAATAAATTAAACAAATAAAAAAAATATTAAAAAAACAAATGCGGAGCAATAAGATTGTATGAAGTCGAATCTCTTACAAATCAAATGTCGAAAGATGAAATCAAGGGAAAAAAATCAATTACACAAAATGATCTAAAAATAAGGGTAAAAAAAACACTAATTAGAGGGCAACTAAAAATTTCATTTGATATGCGTTTCGTAGCGGGTTGTAATTGTTTTGTTTTTAAAAATTGAGTTTACAGACTATTTTGATATGATTTTTTTTTACATAATATAAATTATAAGTGTAAATCAAAAAAATTATCCAAGCATCTAATAATCATCTATGTAAATAAATAAATAAAAATTGTTAATAATAACTAAAAAAGAAACTGAAAAAATGAGAGATGGACATAGTTCAAAAGATATTTGATTTCGTAAAATAAAATATTTACATGTTTGTGTCCACTAATTTTGTTCATTAAACTCAATAAAAGATAATAAAAATAAAAACACATATGAAACAGAGTGAATAAAATAAAAGGAAAAAAAATTATGCATGGCCGAATATATAAGAAATATTATTTTAAAATAAGTATTTTTTTGTATAAAGTAAAACAAAAAATCAGCAAAAATTAAACACAAAACAAAATAGCTTTTAGAAAAAAACATTTATCCAAAAACAACTTAAAAAACCCGTGGTTTAAGTAATGAGACGGAGACAAACTGAAGAAACGAATATGAAGGTAACCATAAAATATTTTTTTTAAATAATGTAGAATGATAAAATAACAAAATATAATGAGGAAAAAAAAATTTCTAACCATATTAACACTTAAAACTTGACCCATGTCATTAAATTGAAAGCATTACAAATGAAAAAACCATGAAACCCAATCCCAAATAAATCAAACACCGAAGGATGTATCCGAGAAAACAATCAATCGCATAAAAAATTTAATTAAAAATTAAGGGTGGAAACCAAAATAAAAAAATTATTTTGAGAGCATTTAAAAATTAAATTGCAGGGTTAAATTGAAAAGAAAAAAATTAACAAAAAGAAAAGAGAAATCAAAAGAATGAAGTTTAAATTGAAAAAAAAAACCAACATAAACTTTGATTGAAGGATAACATTGAATACTAATAAAATTTTAACAAAAATCCAAGGGTAAAAATGACAAATCAAAAAAATAAGGTGGTGAAAAATAATATATGAGAAATTGTAATTTAAGGACTGAATTAAAAACATAAATTTTTTTTTTCTAAAATGATCAAGAACGAAAATAAGCAATAAAAAACATAAAGGATTGAAATTGAAAAACCAAAAATAAAAAAGACAAACGTGAATTTTAACGGGAAGAGAGAGAAAAGTAGGAAGAAGAAATGACCACCAACAACAAATTACTAGACCACCACCAACATGCTCTTCACTAGGAGGAAGAGCACATGACATGGCAGAAGGATATTCTTGGACAAACAGTGGGCATCACATATGCCATCGAAGGAGCGCAAACGCCACCAACATGCCGGGGCATGAAAAATACGCACCAACAGCTTTTTGGAATTTAATATTAAAAACAAATGTTAAATTATTAAAAAGTCCCCTCATAACCCTGAAAATAACAAATAAACCAATATAAAAGTACCAAAACACCCTTGAATGCATAGAAGCTATTTTATCTTATCTGAGGGCAAATAATTATGTTATTTATTTTAAAGTTTGTGCAAAGTAAAAAAATAATTTTAATGAGCGGGTTTAAATTTTCTTGAGGATAAAAAAATATTTTTACTATACAAAATAATTTACAAAGATAATAATACTTATGTTCAATCTTTTAACGAAGAATTTGTCAACGTAAAAAGATCAAAATTGACAAATATAATATTTGAGAGAGTTGGATGGATTTTATTAATTAATTACTCATTCATTAACATCCTAAGGCGTATCTCTAAGTAAGTTATTTCCCCTTGAATTAAGGGTGCATGAGTTAGGCAAAATTGGAGGGTTATAAGAATTAATCTGAAATTGACTTAATACAACAATGGATTGAATGAATTAATTAGAAATCAACAGGTTAATTTTAACTATGATTTTTTAGAATTTTTGAAACAATATTGTTTTGATCTGGATATAAAAGATTTGAATTTTAAATCGATATCTGAATTTCGATCGACTTTCGAACATTTTTTCGGAATCATTTATGGAAATATGACACTTATTTTTCCCACAATATATTTGCAAAATTATAATATTGTTTTCTTAATTAATTAATTATTTATTAATATCAACAACTATCTTTTACCACATCAGTTTGCGATCTTTATTAATCAAGTTTATCCTTTATTTTAAAATAACCCATAAAAACACATACATTCCAAAGCCCACTTTCTCTTGATGGGCTTTCATGATCCAAGAGAAAATAAAGAAAGGTAAATAAGAATAAACCCCTCCAAAAAGAAAAATTAGGGTTTTAGCAGCTCAGTGAAGACAGCTTGAAAAATCCTGTTTTTCTTCGAATTGTTGACCTTTTTATAAACATTTTCTCTTCTGATAACAACAGGAGCAGCTTTCTATATTCAGTTTCAACATGGAAGTTGAATACCCAGGTTTGCTTTCTCTCAATGTATTTTTTTTGTTTTTTTTATGGTTAAGTTTATTGCTTTTAATCTTAATTTGATATGGGTTTTTCATGGTTAAGATTATCGAATTATTTACTAATTTAAAAACCCATGTTTTTTTCTTGATTATATATAGAATTATTAAAAAAGATTGAAGCTTTCTGTGCTTTTTTTTTTCATTTTTTGGATGGGCTGATGGTGCTATTCTGTTTGTTTTTTCAATTCGGTTGAAGGGGTTTTGAGTATTTGCTGATGGGTTTTTTCCTATTCTTTATTGGTGATTGATGATTTCAGTTAGGGATTTAGAGCATGTGGCCAGTGATGAAGAGGATGTGGATGAAGAAGAGAAAAGAAGTCGAAGGAAGTCGAAGAAGTCAGGTAAAGTGGTAGCTAGAGAGCATAAAGACCAGTTGCAAAGGCTCAAGGAAAAGGTTAGATATGCTTTACTCTCCAAGGATGATATGTTTTGTTAAATAAATGGATAGCTGAGCTGAAATGTCATGCTGGGTGCTTGGATGACTTTTTGCATGGGGGTTTTTAGGAGCTGAATATCGAGAGAAGTAGATTCTCTTGATTGCAGACTAGGTTGCAATGCTTCATGTTTGAGCACTTGAGGTTCTCAATTTCACGTGGAATGTTGGCATTTGAAGGATTTGGGAGATTGTTAATGCTTAGCGATTGGAAAAAATGAAATGAACCTTCTGTTTTTCTTAATGCCTTGTTGATTGTGAACAATTTGCTAACAAATTAATTCTTAACAGGATCCTGATTTTTTCAAGTACCTGGAAGAGCATGATAAGGAGCTTCTAGAATTTGATGATGAGGATTTTGAGGTAAGTATGCATAATATTCTCTTACGTAGATTTTTTATGTGATAATCACTATCAACTGACCCAATCATGCTGTTAAAATTTTTGCAGGAAGATGGTGATACAGATGTGGAGGATGCGGATATGCTCGTCGATGAGGAAATTAGGGACCGTGATATTGCAAAGAAAAACCAGAAACCATCTGACAATGTTATTACTACTGCATTGGTTGAGTCCTGGTGTAATTCAGTTCGAGAAAATGGAAAAATAAGTGCTGTTCGTTCTCTTTTGAAAGCTTTCAGAATTGCATGCCACTATGGTGATGATGGAGGTGGTGATGCTTCAGCAAAGTATACTATTATGTCTAGCAGTGTATTCAATAAAGTGATGTTATTTGTATTAAGTGAAATGGATGGAATTCTTCGTAATGTGTTGGGCCTCCCTGCTTATGGTGGGAAGAAAGAGACTGTAAATGATCTTCTGCACACAAAAAAATGGATGAACTATCACCACCTGGCGAAGTCTTATCTTGGGAATGCCCTATATGTTTTGAACCAAATGACTGATACACAGATGATATCATTTACTTTACGCCGTCTCAAATTTTCATCTGTGCTTTTAGTTGCCTTTCCAGCTCTCTTAAGGAAGTACATTAAGGTACGAACAACTTGTCTCATCATTTTCTTATTTTTCAGATTTTTCTATGTGATTATTCTGATTACCACTCGATCAGTTGCACTGGAATGTGTCAGTTCTGATGAGTGGTCTTGGAGTTGGTGCACTTTAATACCCCTAGTCAGCTGAGATCATTTGATTTTGATCATCTTCAATGCTCGCTCTTTTCATTGTGTATATCTAGTAATGGAATGCTTCTTAACTCTTTTACTTTAGATGATAGTACCTGAGACACTAGACTGTGACTTTTGGTGTTTAAGAGGCACGAGTTCTTTTGATTCTTTGTTGATGTTGGATTGGTTTGAGTTACTGTCAATCAGTTTAATACCAAAGTCTTATGGGCATCATTTTGGAGCAGGTGATAATTTTTTCCCCTTGATTTGTTTCAGGTTGCCCTTCATTTTTGGAGTACTGGAGAAGGTGTCCTCCCTTTGGTGGCCTTTTTCTTTTTAAGGGACATATGCATTCGGATTGGATCTGATTGTTTGGATGATTGCTTCAAAGGGATATACAAAGCCTATGTTTTGAACTGTCATTTTGTAAATGCAGTAAAGTTACAATATATTCAATTTCGTGCAAATTGTGTCATAGAACTTCTTGGGGTAGACCTGCCAACTGCATATCAACATGCCTTTGTTTTCATCCGCCAGTTGGGAATGATTTTACGAGATGCAATTACTATGAAAACAAAGGTATTTTGAAAATTTTCCTTTTCAAATAAAGAGTACTTGTTTAATTATTCAATCTATTGGTGAATTTAGTTCATCTAATTGATTTGATGTGGTAGTGGATTAGGTGCCTGTCAATAAAGTTACAGAATATTCAATTTGATGTGGTTGTAGATTTTCTCTTAATATTGATTTGTGAATTCATCTAGCTGAATGGCATTAAAGGATCAATATAGCTGACCCCAACTAGTTTGGGGTTGAGGCTTGGCTGTTGTATTGAAGTGTGAATTCAATCTTCCTGTATTCTATGCATCTGTACTATCAAGCAATTTGAAATATGCTAGTCTTTCTTCTTTTCTTTGTATTGATTTAAATTATTATTTATGCAGTTCTCAATTATCTTGGAAGTGATGCTAAAATTTCGCTTACTTATTCTTCTCCTTGCCTTTCACTGTTTCTATAGGATTCATTTCGCAAGGTTTATGAATGGAAGTTCATGAATTGCCTTGAACTTTGGACTGGAGCTATCTGTACCTATAGCTCAGAAGCTGATCTCAGGCCTCTTGCTTATCCACTCACCCAAATAATTTCAGGGGTTGCCCGTCTAGTTCCTACTGCTCGATACATTCCCCTTAGATTGAGATGTGTTAGAATGCTTAATCGGATTGCTGCTTCTACTGGTACTTTTATACCAGTTTCCATGCTGCTTTTAGACATGTTGGAGATGAAAGAACTGGATAGGCCACCCACTGGAGGTGTTGGCAAAGCTATTGATTTGCGTGCTGAACTAAAGGTATGTTTGACATTTTCTTTTTTAGTGTTAATTTACATTGTTTTTGTTCTCATGTTGGGCAAAAATCCCCTAAAGTATGCCTTTTCAATATATTGACTTTTGCGAATTTTTCTGTTAGGTGAACAAGTCTACCCTGAATACACGAGCATTTCAGGAGGCATGTGTGTTTTCCGTGGTAGAGGAACTTGCTGAACATCTAGCTCAATGGAGCTATTCTGTTGCTTTCTTTGAGTTGTCTTTCATTCCAGCTGCACGATTGAGGAGTTTTTGCAAGACTACCAAAGTTGAAAGGTTCCGGAAACAAATGAGGGAGCTTATTCGTTGGGTATGTATTATGCATAATTCATATGTGCTCTTCTTTAGATAGATTTGTCTGTATTAGGGTTGGAAGATTGTTGTATCATTCATTTTTATGACTGTTATGTGTACAAATAAATACATCACATGTAACAAAAAGGTCTTGAGCAGTACTGATTTTTTAGCCCATCCATGTCCCAGATTGAGGCTAATTCCAAGTTTACAAATGAAAAGCGCATGTCAGTCACTTTTCTGCCAAACGATCCTGCTGCAGCATCCTTTCTTGAGGTATTGCTATTTCATATCATTGTTGCTTCCTTTTCACTGTGTTGAAGTTTTTCCATAAACAAATAGCCGTTGCTTTTGTACACAGAGCCATGCTTTGTTCATCAAGGATTTGTTTTGGCCTTTTTTCAGATTGCTGTCTCCATATTGTTAAATCAGGATTTCTGATGTGCTTAAATTAATTCGTTACAGGATGAAAAGAAGTCAGGGGCCAGTCCTTTGTCACAGTATGTTGCAACCTTGCGTGAAGTAGCACGACAAAGAAGTGATTCATTTACAGAATCCAGGTTACCAATTAGTGTTCTCATGCTTTATGAAACAAATCTTCAATTGTTTTAGACAGCTGATTTGTGCAACTTATGTGCCAAAATTTTCAGTGTTCTTGTGGGTGAGCATTCATCTGTCTTCCGAAACAAGATACCAGAAAGTGACGAAGATGATGATGATGATGATGCTGCTAATGAGAAAGGAGCTGTTGTCTTTAGTTCCTCCTGGTTACCAGGAGGTACACCCGAGTAAGTGATCCCATCTGCCTCTCCCTCAATTTTGAGTTATTGTATCATATTTGTTATTTTGAAGATCATCTACGGTTACTGAAATTCTCAACAAAATCATCATCTACAGTGATTGACATCAATCAATTTTAACAGTCTGATGCCTTTATTTACACCCCTGGCAATCTAAGTTATCAATCTGACCCTGACCCACTCGACCTTGGTTTACAGGGCTAAACCTTCCAAGAAGGAGAAGAAGAAAAAGAAGAGAAAGGCAGAGCACCAAGAAGAGCTAGCTTCAGATGAAGATGTTGTGGAGGATCTCATACTCAGTTCTGACGAAGATGAATCATTGGATGACTCTTCTTCTGATGAAGATGAGAGCCCGAAACCACTGCCTAGTAAACCTCAGAGTAATAAGCAGAAACGTCCTACAGACTTGTCCAAGAAGAAGTCTCTTCTGAAGAAGTCGAAGACGAAATCTTCAGCAAGTGACTCCGCTTCCAAAGGTAATGTTGACAGTGCAAAACCCACGCCTTCTAAACAGCATAGAAAGAAGCAAAACGCACCCGCAAACCTATCAAAAATGGATTTACCATCCCATGCAAAGAAGTCCAAGAAGAGGAAGATAAGTAATTGATGAAACATAGGAAATGATATGGTTTGATTTGTTGTATTCAAGGCAGTTTTACAAAACATGTTTTCTCATTTTTCTTTCTTCACAAGCCAATTTTGTGGATTCGCAAAAAAATTGTACGGGAGGGAATTTTGGTCAGTTAATACATGCTACTTTTGAGTTAATCAACTTTTACGTAAATATAATTTAACTTATTTAATTATCTTAATTAACTTTCTCTTAATTATAAACCATTTTTTTATAATAAAATGTAAATCATGGAACTTATCGAATTGAAAATTTAACAAATGATTTTTATTTTATTTTGATCCAAAGTACTAGTGCGTTTCTTTATATTATATATATAGCTGAGAATGGCATTAGGTTTTGAAATTAATTTATGGCAAAAAAAACTAAAGTGGTATAATATTTCATATATATATATATATATATATATATATATATATATAGAATACAGTCTTTGAACATTTATATATTGATGTTCTGCAAGTTATCAATAATTTGCTTTGGCTATTTTAGTTTAAATTTTCTCAATATTAACTTCAATGATTCAAAGAGATTCCAGTCTAATCCCTAGGAATTAAATGTGTTTATACAGTCATTCTTGAAGTTTCATACAATAATTTACGTTTTTGTACTTGTATTGAGATTATTATTTAATATGATATCAAAACTTTAATAATCAAGTGGTCATGAATTTAAATTTTATTATTTTTATTTTATTAAAATAAATTAATAAAACTAAGCACAAGTGGATGTTATAAAACCATTCAATAATTTAATTTTTTAAATTGAGATGATTCTTTGACAAAAATTAAAATGAATCTAGTGAATAAATTCTCAATTTTTTCATCTTCTTCCTTTCAGCTTTTATGTCTTTCCCCAATTCTATAACACTTAACAATGTTTGACAAAAAATGCTAAAAAAATATATTTTTGTTTTAATTTTTTTTAGACAAATTATATATATATATATATATATAAAATCTTTTAAATTTGTGAAAATGAAACTTGAGGATAGTTAACGTGTAATTCTCTACCAATAATATATATTCATAAAAGAATGTGAAAAATAAACAGGGGATATTTGTTATTTGATGAAAATGATTTTCGTTAAAACAATGTGGAAGAAATTATATTTATTCTAATGAGAAAATTGATGCTGCTGTATTGTCATGATATTGTACTTTTTGAATATTATCTATGTTCCGACTAATTTCTTATGTTATTAAGACAAGAAAAAGGTAAAAATCACTCATATATTTATTAATATTAATTCTACCATGCGCTTGCTTTGGAAAATTAATAAAAAGAGCCGTGAGGCTTTTATTACATAGAAAATACGAAAACAAAAGGCCTTTTTATAGAACAGCTACTCCGCTTCTCCCACCCTTTACCAGCTTCTTCTCAAGCCCTCCGTCGAACCTTTTCTCTCTTATACCTTATGCCGCAAGCATTACATAAAGTCTTAAATAATGAAAAAAAAAAAAACATCAGCACTGCCACTCGAACACACACACACACATATAACCAGATAATAAAAAAAATATTATTGCTTGCAATGTAAATTTTTGGAAATTAAAGGAGTCACCCTGGGTCCGAGGGGACCTCCGCGCCACATAGGAGTGTTCTTTGTTCTGCAGAGAGGATTGAGGCATGTTTTGCGAGGATGGCTGCGACATATTTCACATCGGCACCTGTGTGTTCCTGGAGATTTTCCACTCTCAGCGTCCCTGGATGAGGAATCCAAGAGGATGTAATTGTTCAAGGTAGCTGGTGGAAGCAAATCGGTGTTGAAGTAGCCACCGACTTCTAGTATGGAGCTAGTATTTTGATCAGCAGCGGCAGGGTTCAACACATTATTATTCAAGTTGATTGCATGGGGTTGGCTCCCCGTCTCCTGTGTGGATGGGACGGTGGTCCTCCCATTGCCCAATACATGGGAGGAGGAAGGGGGTCCTCCGACCATCGTGCTATCCTCATCACAAATTGTTCCAGAATGATATATATCAACATGTCCATGGTTAATCTCCTGTTAAGGCAATTATTATTATTATTTTTGTTGTTGGTCTTTTGAAGATTTTTACAACATAATTAAACTTGTGAACGCAAAATGAAAATGAGAGTGATTCAAGAAAATACAATTTTATGTCAGTAAAACAATCTATGTTTTAGATTTTCATAATTAATTAAAGGCTTTAATTTATTTAATTTATATTTTCAAAAATTAATATTCCGAGCATTTCGGTAGTGATTTATAGTAAAAAACACAAGATGATGAGAAATTTGTCGTTCAAGCTATAGCTAATTAATTACGTACTTCCATTAATGATTATTTATAAATTCATATTTTAAAGAAGGACAACTACAGGTTTTCTGGCACAAATTAACTATATTGAAAAATAGTATAATTAACTCGCAACATCATTTTTAATTATATGTGTTCAAATTGACTAATCAGCATCTAGGATTATGTAATCTTTCTCCATATTCATTTATGGTTTTTTAGGATATTACTAATATATTTTTAGTTTTTATATTTGTAGAAATAAAATTGATATGAAACTTGCAAGTTATGCTTAAACAAATGACGATTCTTAAATATCATTAAAAAACAAACAGATAATTGATGTGATTTGACGATGATTTTCATAAATAAATTATCATGAAAGAAAATTATATTTCTTTTGATGTAAAAATCAATTAATAATCGAAAATTAAGATCAAACATCGATATATCATCATTTTAACTATATATATATATATATCACACAGTTAATC
>Ga0307515_10024308_pt1 | contig 10564 bp, 10 predicted proteins | sample 17_EM_MG_FD_194513 | JGI IMG/M metagenome (GOLD analysis project Ga0307515, IMG submission 194513) | Populus trichocarpa ectomycorrhiza microbial communities from riparian zone in the Pacific Northwest, United States - 17_EM | ecosystem: Host-associated > Plants > Roots > Unclassified | place...
CTCAAGAAGCAAGGCAGGCACATACTTCAGACCCACCACCTGCCCTTTGACTATCAGATCAGACGGAATGGAGACACTTATATGCTATGGCAAGTTGAAGGATTGAATATCTGGCCCAACAAAAGAAAAAAAGAGGGAAGCTTCAAATAGGTCCCCCAACTATTTATTTTAGCAATGTTACCCTAAAATTTTCCTAAATTCATCAATGCTGCCTCAACTAATAGTTTTAACTAGATAATTGCTCGTGCTACCTATTAAACAATTTGTTTTTTTAAATGTGAAAAAAGGATATTCATATGCTATCAATCGTGTATTTCTATAGCATGAAAAAAAATTTAATTATTAACTCAAAACCCAACTAAATTAGTTACTTTTGGGCTAGAATGCCGTAGACCAGATAATTATCATGCACGTAGACCTGAGGGCTCTAGAATGCCTGAGCCATATAAAAAAGCTCAGGCCCACACTTGAGTTATTTTTTTTTCTCTAAATTAGGTGGATGACATGTGTCCACTAAGTTTCTTCTTTTTTTAAAGAAATAGACGACATATTATATGTAAACTTAGTTTCTAACCACTACAGAGAAAACTAATTTCTAACCTCAAAAACCCTAAAAATTAGTTAAAAAACATAAAATCAAACAGGAAAAAAAATCTTTCTCTCGAACCCGATCGACCCAACAACCTGGAAACCTAAAAACACTTTAATAAAACTCCTCCCGCAAATAGGAACACTTTAACACTAAAATTTGGCAATTTTTGTCATCAAAATCCAACCAACTAACCCTTCTCTCACATTCATTATTTTCCGATGATTCTCTCTGTCTCTCTTTTTTGTCAAACTCAAAGATTGAAATGTAAACCAAATAAAGTTTTGGATAAAATCATTTAATTGCAAAACTATAGGGACTGTTTTTTTTAACATCCCAAGGAAAAATTAAGCAAAAAGGCAGTAACACCGTTTTCTTTCAAGAAAGGGCTCCCATTATTTCTTTGTTTTAATTATGCTTCCCTCATTTTCAATCTTTTTTAAACAATGAAATCAATTTTTTTTTATGAAGTCAAACACCAACCTAATCTTAAGAATTTTTTTGAGATTGAGATAACGATATAAAAATTAGATAAAAAAATTATCAACCCCAAGTCTCAATCGATACAACATTGAATGATGAAATTAAAAAGAAAAAAAATTGATGAAGGAAGGAACAAAAAAGAAAGAGGACTAGAGTTGACACCATATTTAAAAAAAAAAACAAAAAGGGCTACATTTATTTTTGTCTCAATTTTGGTTCCCTCATTTTTAATCCCTTGTAAATAATGAAATCGAATTGTTTTTTGTAAAATTCAAACAAAAATCCAATGTCAGGATGATTTTTTTTGAGACCGCAATAATCACATAAAAAAACAAATCATCAACCTCAAATCTCAATCAACAAATCATCGAAAAATGTATGATGCTTTGAGGGTGATATTGCTTAAATAGGTAGTTTGGGGACGTAATTGAAGTTACCAAGAACGAATGATGCTAACCAATCGACCTCCTCCTACTCGTACATACTTGCTTGCATTGCAAATTGACACCACATTCAGCACTGGTTTTTAGTTTTTCATAAGAATGATCATTAAGTTTTTGAGAAATCTGGTTTAGTTGCTTTCAAGGAAACGGCATCCCTCATAATTTTACTCTTGACCAAGATCTCTAGACTGTCCAATGGTGTTAGGTGAACATTCGCCTTTTTTTTTTCCCAGGCAAAATGATGTGAGATTCGCCGGAAAACCACCAAGCATTCTTTAATCCACATGCATTTCAGTCACAGTTTTTTCTTCAGTGGTTCTAGGGTTCATGCCTTTCGGGTCTTGAAAAATGGATTGCCAGCCCAGACCACTCCACTTAACAACAGGGAAGAAGCTGGTTTCCAAGAGCAAAATCAATCTCAAGAAGAGAAGTTCCTAGACACGCCATGAGTGACTGCATGCAAGAGTTAAGACACATTAACTCTGCAAGGAAAATGGAGAATTACAGGAGGCAGGAGGGGAGGGGACCCTCCTGTGGATCGTGGGCAGTGGGATTTAAGAAAAGCTTGTAAAGCAGAAGTTATGTCGCTCTCAGCCCTTCTGCAGTGTGCAGTAGCAGCAGCACCTCACAACCTCCTTTATTACACAACCCACCATTCCACCCACTCTCCTTTATTGCTTTTTTCTCTTTCTTTGCTTTTCCCATGGCTGCCTATTTGCCTCAACCATCTCTTCGGTCTTTTATTAGCTGAAAGAGAAGTCCCATTTGCCTCTTTTATGTCCTCGAGATTTGGATGCATGTTTTCGTTTTGTTTACATGGAAGCCATTTTTTGTATTGCTTCTTTCGCCGAAGAAGACGGCGTCTGCATTTTGCTCCGTTTCGACCAAGGGACGCAAGAGGAAATTGCCTGTCCTAGATTCTCTATCAATCTGCCAGAATTATTACAGCATCTATAGTATAATTATACATTACATTACGTTAAAATAAAAAAGAAAAGGGATAAATTAAAAAAAAACAAAATAAAATAAAAAAAACAAAATTTTTTTAAAAAATAGGGATAAATTGAGGAAGTGTTTAAGAGATTAGTATATGTTATTTTTTAAAGTATTTTTTTAGTTTGAAAATATATTAAAATAATATTTTTTTATTTAAAAAAAATTAATTTTAATATTAATATATTAAAACTATTTAAAAACATAAAAAAATTTTAATTTTTTTTTAAAATATTATTAAAATACAAAAACAAATATACCCTTTAAGCAAAAATCGGCTAGCTGGTCCTAATCATCCATTCAGAATTTTTCTAAAGCTTTTTTGTTTTCTAACAGTGAAAAGGACTACGTGTAAAAGCCACGTAGGACAGCCCATCCACCTAATGTAAAGAGACACGTGTCCATAAACCTCATTAAATAGCCCCCACCTGCTAACCTGGTCCATTCTCTCTCTTCTCTTTCCCGTTAATAAAAACGCCAATTCTCTCTCTCTCTCTCTCTCTCTCAGTATCCACAGCTCAAACACCAACACACCCCTTAACCAAACTCTCTCTCTCTCTCTCTCTCTTCCCTGTGCGTCTTGACGGCAACTCTCACCGGAACCCTAGCTTTTTCACCGTAATCTGGCGAACCAACTTCAGCGTTCACTCAGCTTCAAATGTGCTAGCTTTTTGCAACTTATTTTGTTCTCAGATCAACTGTTTGCTTGCTTCAAGTTTTTATCCTTTTCTTCTTTGTGAAACTTGAACCCTAAAAGTTGTTTCCTTGTGTAGGAACATTTCTGGGTTTTGGTCACTAGGGAGGAATACAACATAAGAAGTTTTTGGGATAAAGGGGTGTCTCATTTTGCTGAATTTAATCCTTCTTTGTCTATTCTAGTTGTCTCTGCTCTTCGAATCTAGCCGTTGAAAAGAAAAGAAAAGAGCCCATTTTTTCCACTTTAAGCCAAGAATATATCACTGGTTTTTCTTAGCTTTCCCTTTGTTTTCTATCTCCATCTAAGTTTCAATGGGTTGTAGTGCCTTTTGAGTTTCTTGATCAGAATTAGCAATGTTAAGGGCAAAAGAGTTGCTAAGCTTATTAGTGTTCTTGGTTTTAGCTTTTCAATGTGTGAGATCCCTTAATCCATCATTAAATGATGATGTTTTGGGTCTAATTGTGTTTAAAGCAGACCTTCAAGATCCAATGAGAAAGCTCTCATCTTGGAACCAAGATGACGACACTCCCTGCAACTGGTTCGGTGTCAAGTGCAACCCGAGATCCAACCGGGTTGCTGAGCTCACTCTTGATGGGCTCTCTCTATCAGGTCGGATCGGCCGTGGCCTCTTACAGCTCCAGTTCCTCCACAAGCTCTCTCTATCAAGGAACAACCTTACTGGTAGCATCAATCCTAACCTTACTCGCCTTGAAAACCTTAGAATCATTGATTTGAGTGAGAACAGCCTCTCCGGGACAATATCGGAGGACTTTTTCAAGGAATGTGCGGCTTTGAGGGATCTTTCTTTGGCTAATAATAAGTTTTCAGGGAAGATTCCAGGTTCTTTGAGCTCATGTGCTAGTCTCGCATCTATAAACTTGAGTTCGAATCAGTTTACTGGGTCTTTGCCTTCTGGGATTTGGGGTTTGAATGGATTGAGGTCACTTGATTTGTCTGGTAATTTGCTGGATGGTGAGATTCCCAAAGGGATTGAAGTTTTGAACAATTTGAGGAGGATTAACTTAAGCAAGAATCGGTTTAATGGGGAGGTTCCAAATGGGATTGGAAGCTGTTTGTTGTTGAGGTCTGTTGATTTCAGTGAGAATATGCTTTCTGGGCACATTCCAGACACAATGCAGAAGCTTGGCTTGTGTGATTATTTGAGTTTGAGTAGCAACATGTTTACTGGCGAGGTTCCAAACTGGATTGGTGAACTGAATCGCCTGGAGACTTTGGATCTTTCTGGGAATAGATTTTCGGGTCAGGTTCCAATTTCAATTGGGAAACTTCAATTATTGAAGGTGTTGAATTTGTCTGCAAATGGTTTAAGTGGGAATTTGCCAGAATCTATGGCCAATTGTGGAAACCTTTTGGCTTTGGATTTTAGCCAGAATTTGCTGAGTGGTGACCTTCCTACGTGGATTTTTGGTTCAAGGTTGGAGAAAGTTTTGCATTTGGAGAATAAGCTCAGTGGAAAATTTAGCTCTGCTCCAAAGCTTCAATTCCTGGATTTATCACACAATGATTTTTCTGGCAAGATTGCATCTTCCATCGGGGTTTTAAGCAGCTTGCAGTTCTTGAATCTGTCAAAAAACTCTCTCTTTGGTCCTGTTCCGGGAACTTTTGGAGATTTGAAGGAATTGGATATTCTTGATTTGAGTGATAACAAGCTAAATGGTAGCATTCCTACGGAAATTGGAGGAGCTTTTGCTTTGAAGGAACTGAGACTGGAGGGGAACTCACTGTCGGGGCAAATCCCAGATGCAATAGGGAACTGTTCTTCATTAATGACTTTGTAAGCTCTCTTTGATCTATCTGTTTTGTTTTTTGTTTTCTTATCCTTGTTCAATTTGGTAGCCTAGAGTTAGATAAGTTCATAAATCTTGTTTCAATTTCTCTTTATCAAACAGTTAGAAACATATTTTTCTGCGCTGGTAAGATCTCAAATTCTTCATAAAACACGACAGTTGCTGCTGTAGATACCTTTATTGTTAGGGTTGGTGGTGTTTAAGTTTGAAGATTATACAGTCTCTAGATTATGATTTTGGACTCTATCAATTATTTGTTAGAATTAGAATTTGTAGTTGCTTATTGCTTAAACTAAAAGGATGTGATACTTTCGTTGTTGTCATTGTTATATGATGTCTACATTCTAAAACACGAAAAGATCCTTGTCCTTTGACCTTTGCTTCTCTTTTCCTGAAAAGTTAATATTGGTTGAAGCTGGCATAATGTTTTCATTAGTCTAACAAGCTTTCTCATTCTTGTTTTTCTGTTTCTTTCAATGATGTAGAATCCTATCCCAAAACAACTTGGCTGGAACAATACCTGCAGCAATAGCAAAACTTGGAAACCTAAAAGATGTGGACCTGTCTTTAAACAGCCTCACTGGCAGCCTACCCAAGCAGTTGGCAAATCTTCCCAATCTCATCTCCTTTAACATTTCCCACAACAATTTGCAAGGTGAACTACCTGCAGGAGTTTTCTTTAACACTATATCACCTTCATCTGTCTCTGGAAATCCATCCCTTTGTGGCGCTGCAGTCAATAAGTCTTGCCCTGCAGTCCTTCCCAAACCCATTGTGCTCAATCCAAACTCTTCTTCTGATTCTTCTCCGGGCTCACTTCCTCAAAATCCTGGTCACAAAAGAATCATTCTAAGCATATCTGCTCTCATTGCCATTGGTGCTGCTGCTGTCATTGTTGTTGGTGTGATTGCCATCACCGTGCTTAATCTCCGTGTTCGGTCATCAACATCTCGATCTGCAGCTGCTCTCACGTTATCCGCAGGTGATGGCTTTAGTGATTCTCCCACTACAGATGCCAACTCTGGAAAACTTGTCATGTTTACTGGAAAGCCTGACTTTAGCACAGGAGCACATGCTCTGCTCAACAAGGATTGTGAACTTGGGAGAGGTGGGTTTGGAGCAGTCTACCAGACTGTCCTCAGAGATGGTCATCCCGTTGCAATCAAAAAGCTCACTGTCTCGAGTCTTGTCAAGTCTCAAGAAGATTTTGAAAGAGAAGTTAAGAAATTGGGGAAAATCAGGCACCAAAACCTTGTGGCACTTGAAGGTTATTACTGGACTCAATCCTTGCAGCTTCTCATATATGAGTTTGTCTCTGGTGGTAGTTTGTATAAGCATCTGCACGAAGGATCAGGCGGTCATTTTCTGTCATGGAATGAGAGGTTCAACATAATTCTAGGGACTGCAAAAAGCTTGGCTCATTTGCACCAGTCTAACATTATCCACTACAACATAAAATCAAGCAATGTCCTTCTTGACAGTTCAGGTGAACCGAAAGTAGGTGATTTTGGCCTAGCAAGGCTGTTGCCAATGCTAGACCGTTATGTTTTAAGCAGCAAAATTCAGAGTGCGCTTGGCTACATGGCACCAGAATTTGCCTGTAGAACAGTAAAGATAACTGAGAAATGCGACGTGTATGGTTTTGGGGTTTTGGTTCTGGAGATTGTTACTGGCAAGAGACCTGTTGAATACATGGAAGATGATGTGGTTGTGCTTTGTGACATGGTTAGAGGAGCATTGGAGGAAGGCAGGGTGGAAGAATGTGTAGATGGGAGGCTCATGGGGAATTTCCCAGCAGATGAGGTGGTTCCAGTTATGAAGTTGGGTTTGATTTGCACATTGCAAGTTCCATCAAACCGGCCAGACATGGGAGAAGTAATTAATATATTAGACCTGATCAGGTGTCCTTCAGAGGGACAAGAGGATTCAGGGTGAACATGAATCATATTAAGAAATTAAGAGATGGGATTTATAACGGGGTTATCCGGGGAAGAGGAATCCGGTTTATTCAATTAATCAATGAGGAGAAATTCAGTTGTTGGGAGTTCTTTTTTCCTTTTGTTTTGTATTGGTTCTTCTCCTGAATTGTTTTTAGTTTATGTTTGTGGTTTCTTCTCGATGTTACTGTTAGATTACCGGATTCCTTTTCACCGGGCTCTAATATAGGACCCCTTTGGATATCGTGTCCCTCGGTTGTTATTAATTCTTCTGTACTGCATTTTGTATCTTGATTTTGTTTCTAGTTGTGAGCTGATAGTAGAATTGGTTCCTGACTAATTTCACAATCTTTAGCTCATGACACTTAAAGTGCATTCGAAGTGTTTTTGAACACTTTGGTTGAACTCGTATAGTTGTTTTTCCCAGCTACAAGTCTTGCTTTGATATCGATAGCAGAGACCAATGCCCCTTTTGGGTCTTGTGGTTTGGTGTTGTGCTTTCAAGCCTTAGTGACCAGCTATTGAATCATCTCCCTGAAGGAAAAATGCCAAATCAGTAAGAGAAGTGGGCAAAAAAGCTGCTCTTCTAGTTCGCATCGGTCCCAGCACAGTTGTAGGTAGCATCTTCAAGAGATACAGATAGCAGAATGCAGATCCCTTGCATATGTAAGGAACTCCTGTTGGTGCGGACAAAGCTGTGACTGTAGCTCCCCATCACTGCTTGTGCCTGCTCTTTGTGGTTATAGTTTTGCACTGTTCTTAATCCCAATCCCACCTGACCCGAAGATAGTAAAATCCATTAAGGCTAATCCCGATTCTTACAATGCAGGAGAGGTCAACTGGTTGATTGAATAAATTCACAAGTTTTTTGATTTTCTTGTACTTGGCAAAGGGCAAATATGACTATCAACATCCCGAATAAAGAATGCTTGTTTCGCTTAGTATCAATATCATGTGTTACCAATGATAGCAAGGGTGGAGGCATTAAAATGCTTTCTTTACAAGTCAAAAGTGTCCTAGAGACGCCGAGGACTCAAAAAGATTCTTAGCACCCACTTTGAAGCAAGTAATCTTAGTGCTCAATTGAATAACAGGAAGAGGCACAGGAAAACCTAAAAAAAAACACTAGGACAAAAGGGAAAGGTAGGGCAACAGCTAGAAAGAAGCAAGGCCCTAGAAAAAAAGAGTGTCAAGGTATGGGAATAGAATATTGCAGCACAAGATGATGCTGTCGGAATAGAAGCATTCTTTTTAAAATGTTGGATTTTGACAACCAATGCCTTCAGTTGTTCATAATCAACTTTGTTTAAATGGGTTATTTGTTCCTTTCCTCTTGGATTTGTCTTCATTTCAACACAGCTAATCTCACATGGGTCTTAACCTTTTCTTCCATTCCTTTACCCCTTCTCAATAACCGCGATGCACCTTTAAACACACCCATCTTTCACCCTCTGGGAAGAACAACCTTTTCTTGTACAAATTTGGACAGCCATGTGCAGAGCATAGGAACCAGTGTGCTGTCCCTACTCTGCTAGTGGAGTCAGCCTTAAGGTTCTATAAATGATGCTGGGCCCAAGAGAACCACCTCATGCTCGTAGGAACACTTTTTTATCTTCAAGCAGCAGCGCATGGGGTCCTTCACAATCGTGTTTCTTGTCCAAGGATGGAATATCTAAGCCTCTTGGCCATGGAAGTGACAGCTTGAAATACCCACTTCTTCTTTTCTGCTGTACTTGTGAATTGCCTTACCACAGTATCCCCATTATCAAAAGATGTCTGTTTAGTATTATCATACATGCACATGCAGCCCATCCATAACCTTCCACGCTTAGCTACCTCTGCCCTAGGCACTGCTTCTTTTCGTTTGCTCCTCCAATCAAGGCTCCAATCTTACCTTTATTGTAAGAGTGTTTAATTTAACGGCAACGAGTGGCAGCAAAACCATCATCCTGTAATCTATGGAAAAGAAATAAAACAAAATACATCAAAAGAGCAGAAAGCATCATTTTGTTGAGACACGCATATAAAATATTTTGCACTTCCATGGCATGCATTTCTAATTCAACTGTAATGTTTTGTTTTGTTGGTTAATAAATATATTTGTTAAGCTATTTATATAATTTATTTGTGTTAAATTTTTATCTAGTTATAACAGACTTACAATTAACTACTTAGAATTATTTATTATTACAAGTCTGATTATATCATTAACACTCATGTAACATATTTAATTTTTTTTTTATAAAATTATAGTTTTTGTATGAAACGATCAATCTATTTATATAATTAGATTAATTAGCCGACTAATATTCTAAAGCACAACAATATAAAAACATGTTATTTTATATTTTTTTAAAATAATATTATTCTATAAAAATGTAAAAAACATGCTATATTCCTAATCTTTTAAAAAATAATGTTATAATGTGAATATACATGATTGGATTGCTACGTGGGAAGGAGTCAAGTGCCCTTTTCAACAAATGCTCACTTGAAATGAAGTGGGATTTTGCAGCTTTTACAGAAACTATCGTCCAAGAGTTTGAAGAAAATAAGGTGTCCAAAGCCATCATCAGTAAAACTTCTTAAAAACAAAAGAATGTGTTAAATAACTAATTTAATTTAAAAATTTAAATTCATAGGTAAGGTTTTATATATAATTTATATTATTTTTTAATATATCATTTTAAGTGAAAATTATTTGAACTTGAAACTTGTACAGATTTACACTACCTTGTACTTAATTTTTATCAAATAAATAAATATGATAAAATTCAAACTCATGACTGCTTCAAAGAATGCTTTTGCTACTGTTTTTTTTCTCAATTGTTGCTACTTTTCTACTAATGTTATATAGGACGTTAGAGCTATTGTAAATTGTAAGGTTGTTGGTGCTGATGGGAAAGGGTCCGTTGAAGTGAGTGTTCATTGATTATAGTCAGAATTCAGCGGTAGCAATAGGTCGAGAGGTTGAATAGTAAGAGATTTAAGAGACTAGTGTTTTTCTTCTTCTCTTCCCTTTTTTTTTCCTTTTCCCTTTTCTTTTGATAGTTAAGTATTATTTTTTCAAGAGTGCCCTCTCAATTTTTGTGTGTCTTCTATTTTTATTGCATGTGATTCTATGCAAAATAGGAAAAACTAAAATGAAAAAAATATTATTAGGCAATTAAATTTTTTCCTAATTAATTAAATTTTCTCTTCTTAATGTCTAGTATCTCTTTCAATAATTTTTTAATTTTCATTGATCCTCCAATTTATTTTCTTTTCCTCTTTTACATAATCTCCCATTATTATTTTAGTTCCTAATCACCTTAGTCTCTTGTCCTTTTTTCTTTTACTCCCTAAACTCAATTTTCTTTATATATATATATCATAAAAAAATAAAAATAAATAGAAAAATTAGGGGTAAAAAATAAGTTATGAAAACTTCATTTTCTTTACAATATTTACGACATAAAGACATTGGAGAACTCAATGTCCTTTGAATTTGTATAATAAGTTTTTAAATGAAAAAAAAAGATAACACAGGAAAATCAAAATGGATCCCAATTATTAGATGATAAACCTTAACATGAAATCTAAATGGGTTTAAATTATTTGGTGTCTAACCTTAT
>Ga0307515_10024309_pt1 | contig 10564 bp, 1 predicted proteins | sample 17_EM_MG_FD_194513 | JGI IMG/M metagenome (GOLD analysis project Ga0307515, IMG submission 194513) | Populus trichocarpa ectomycorrhiza microbial communities from riparian zone in the Pacific Northwest, United States - 17_EM | ecosystem: Host-associated > Plants > Roots > Unclassified | place...
AAGCGTAATTACTAGTCCTAAAAGGGAGAGCTTAATAAGCTAATAGTCCGCGCTAAGAAAATAGATAAATAGAAGGTGGACCTACTCTAAAAGTTTATCTCTCTAAAGATAGAAGAGCTGGTACTTAAACTTGCCTATAAAATTAATAACAGCGACTATATAGGTTAGAGTAAGTAGATAGATATATTCGCTAAAAACCTCGCAAACTATATATACTAAGCTAACCTTAAGAAGAACGCCAACCACCGCTTACCTACTTAAGCCCCTGCCCCTATATTAACCCTAACCCTAGTAATAACTAAAGAACCTATAGATCTTAATAGAATCTTAGATACGGAGAGTAAGCGCTGTATTAATAATAGACTATACCTTGCCTATAGCCTACCTAGCCACTAGAAGGATACCTATAACCCCACTAAAATAGTAAACCTAGTCTTAATATTACCCTATTAAATAACGCGAACTAATAACCGCGGACGCGGTAACTGTAGAGTCTATTATAAACGCGGCGACCGTAGAGCCTATTATAGCCACGGTAGATAACCCCCCCTTTAACCCTATAGCTTAGTTACTTTAAACTATGCCCTATATAGGAGCCTAACCCATTAATAACGCCTAGTATTAGCGACTTTATACTAGCAAATACGAATACGGCTACGTTATTAGCGAGGTATTATCTTCCTATACCCTAACTAAAACTAAAACTAACACCGCTAGCTAGACGGACACTAGACCGCCCTACTAAGATAGCTTTATACCCTAGTTATTAAAAGGTAAACCCTTAGACTAAGTTACGTTTAAGGGTTTAAACTATATAAAGAGGAAGACGAGAAGATTAGGTCCCTATTACTAGATTAATTAGTCCTTTCTATTAGTAAACTATTACTTAATCTTAAATTAGCAAATAGTAATAAGAAATTAATCCTTATTTAAACCTAACTCTCCTTATTATATAACCTATACCCCTAAGTTTATATTAATATAGTAAGCCTAGTAGACTCCGGTAGTATTATAATGGCATTTACTAATATAGAGTCTATTATAAGAAAGTATAATATTATAACTAAGAAGCTGCTAGCACCTAGGCTACTGCGCCTTATAGATAATATCCTAACTTCGCTTATTACGGACTACTTTACCACCTAAATATTAATCGGCCTCTATACTAAAGCCATACTCTTTTTTCTCGCCCACTACCCTAATTATTCTAAGTATACCCTAGCTTTAGAAGTATAAGCCCCGTCCCAGCTTTAGGAAACTTAAGATCCGCTTTAACTTAGACTACTACTCTAGGCACTACCTCCTATAGGGAATAACCGACGTTAGTAGGGACGCCCTATATAGATACTTAGCACTACTAAGCCTAGTGCCTAGGACTATATATAAAGCCCTAATAGTAAAAGACGTTTTTAATAAAGGGGAGCTTATATAGCTGTAAAGAAATGAGATAATGGAAGACTAGACTACCCTAGTACTTAAGACTAAAATAACGGGCTAGCTAACCCTGCTAAAACTAAAAAAGAAGGTTTGCTTTATACCGCTACTATTAAGAATCCAACCCTAACCTAGGCATTATTTAAACCCTAGCCGCCTAACCTAATACCTAGAACTAAGCTATATACTATATACGCATATTACAGCTTGCGTTATAGTAAGGACTGGCTATAGAACTACTGAGACCTAAATAATAAAAACCGCGCCACTGTAACGCCTAACCTTATACCTATCTCCCGCGCATACCGTATAGGGCCACTACTTTATTTCCGCCCCCCTAGGCTAACTAAGCCGTACTAGCCTAGCTATAGCACTAGAGAACTAGACACGCCCTAACCTAGATAATATTAAATGCACTTATACTATTAATTTTACCCAGTTCTATAAATAAAAAGACGTAAAGGTAATAAGGATTTATATAGCGGAGCTAGTAGAACTAGTTAAATAAGATAAGCACTAATAGCTGCTTAAAGAGCTGCCTATAGGCCTAATAGAAGTATTAAACCTATTAGAAAGGTCTTTCCGTTAGTTAGTAGAAGGCGACTATATAATAAAGGAAGCCTATAAAGTGCTCCCCCCCTATTTCTATAACTTCCTTAAGATAAATCTAAAAACTAAACCCAAGCTTTTACGTTAGAAGATAGTTAACACTAATATTAAAAAATTCTTAAAAGGTAAACCAGGATTAACCCGCGAAGATATTCTATAACGCCTATTAAAGGAGTTTAGTAAACATATTAAGCACTTCCTCCCTAAAAATATAGATAAGCTACCCCCTTACTAACTATAGGACTATAAAATTAAGATCACCCCTAGAAACTAGGCCTTATATTATAAAAATAAACCACTTTTACCTACTAAACTTAGGTATATAAAGAAGTGGATTAATAAGATGCTAGATAAGGGTTTTATCAGCAAATTAACCTTACTAGCTACTGTACCACTCCTCCTCGCTACTAAGCTTAGCGGTAGTATATAAATCTACTATAACTACTAAGGCCTAAATATAGTTACTATTAAGAATTAATACCTACTACTACTAATCCGTAAAACACTTAATGCACTTTATGGTGCTAAGTACTTTACTAAACTTAATATAATTGCTATGTTTAACCGGATCTGGATTATAGAGGGCTATAAATAGCTTATAGCATTTATTACCCAGTTTAGACTTTATAAAATACTAGTTATACTATTTGGCCTCTATAACGCACCTACTATATTTTAAAACTATATTAACTATATTCTATATAACGCCCTTAATAACTACTATACTGCCTACCTTAATAACATCCTTATCTTTTCTAAAATATGCGCTAAGTATACTAAGTATATAAATAAAATTATCTAAAGACTTAGCAATACTAGACTTTAAATTAATATTAATAAGTTTAAGTTCTACTCTACTAAAACAAAATACCTCGGCTTAATTATCTCGACTAATAGTATAACTATAGACCCTAAAAAAGTATAGGCCTTATAGGAATAGAAGAACCCGACATTAATTAAAGAACTATAATAATTTCTTAGCTTTGCGAACTTCTACTAACGATTTATTTAAGGCTACTCTGCTATTGCTATACCTATAATAAAACTTCTAAAAAAGGATATTGGATGGCTATAGGGACTAAAATAAGCTAAATCGTTTAAGGCCCTTAAGGAAGCCTTTACTTTAGCACTAGTACTAGTATACTATAACTATATAAAGAAAACAGTGGTAGAGATAGATATATTAAATTAGGCTTCTAATAGAGTCCTTTCCTAGTATAATAATAATAGAAAATTAAGACCGGTTACATTCTTCTCTATAAAGTACTCTATGCTAGAATATAACTACGAGATCTATAATAAAGAACTCTTAGCTATTATTAAGGCTTTAGAGGAATAGCGTCCTAAGCTATAAGGGATTAAGGAGCCGTTTAAAATTATTACTAACTATAAAAACCTATAGACGTTTATAACTACTAAGCAGCTAAACTAGCGCTAAGTCTAGTAGGCAGAGTTTCTTTTATAGTTTAACTTTATAATTATATATAAACCTAGTAGTAAAGCTACGCTTTTTAACGCCCTAAGCTAGCTACTAGGAATAAGGCCTAAGGATGCTAATAATAAACGCCTCCGCTACTAAGCCTAAGTCGTTATACCGCCCTAGAAAGTTAACCCTATAATCTTAGAAGAATTACTATATAAGTCCCGTAACTCTAATAACGCGGAGTTTATAGCCGCTCTAGACCCTAAAATAGCCGAAAAGTTACTAAATAAGTTAATCTAGCTAGGATACTAGGAGAACGAACTCGTAAGAGATATAGTAGTAGCCCTACGTAATCGGAAAGCTTACCATTAGCTAAAAAAAGATTAGAGAATTACTTTATTATAATAAGTTAGAATATAGTATTATTAACGGACAGATTTACTTCCGCTAACGTCTTTTTATCCCTAACGCCCTAGACCTTTACCTAGAAGTTACCTATCGCTTTTATAGTAGTGGCCCCGCTAGTTACCCTAGCTGGGTTAAAACTTTTAACCTCTTAAACTAAATATACTAGTAGCTAGGAATCTCCCAGTTTATAGCTATCTTCGTTAAAAACTATACCCTATACTTTTATACTAAAAACCCCTTATTTTGCCCCACCTAGTTTCCTAAAGCTATTAAAATTACCTGCTTACCTGTGGACTAATATCTCAATTAACTATATTATAACGCTATTAGTATACTAACGCCACGGTAAGGTATATAAATATATCCTTATTATTATAGACCGCCTAACTAAAATATAATACCTTATTTTAGTAATAGGACTTTTAATAGAGGAGCTAGTTAATGGCTTTATTAATAATATATATAAGCTCTATAGTATACTAAGCACGATTATCTCTAATCGCGGTATATAATTTATTAGCGACTTTTAGTAATAACTAAGTAAATACCTTAAGACAACCTTATAACTAAGCTTAGCCTAATACCTAAAAATAGATAGCTAAATTAAAATTATTAACGCTACCGTAAATAAATACCTCTATACTTTTATTAGCTTTATATAGGATAACTAGGTTAACTACCTACCGCTTACTAAGTTTATTATAAATAACTAAGTTAACGAAAGTATAGGTATCTCCCCGTTTTTTATAAACTATAGCTTTAACCCTTACCTTAGAATTAAGCCTGCTAGCCCCTACCTACTAACACTATTAGTATAAGTAAAGAAGGAGTTCTTTTACGTAAACTTTATAGCTAACCGCTTTAAGCGGATATTAATATAGCTTAAGGCCCTAGCCCGGATTTTATAGTAATGCTATAAAGATAATACTAATACCCATAGAGATAAGAGCGCGTTATTTTATAAAGGCGATATAGTTATAGTTAGCTTAAAAAATATAAAGATAAATAGATTTAAAAAGAAATGGGATAATAAATAGGACGGCCTATACCCTGTACTCGCAGTATACTAAGGGGTAGTTATAGTAAACCTCCCAGACTATATTTAAGTAAATAAATCCTTTTATATATCTAAGGTCCGCCTTTAGGCTATTAAAGAGATCTCTAGCTAAGTAAATATTAATATTATAGAGCGCTATAATGTATAAGGACGAGTAGTAGAGAGAGATAATAATAGCAATATAGAAGATAAATAGGAGTTTAAGAAAATCCTTAATGTATATAATAAAGACCCCTAGGGCCTAACTTATAAGATTAAATAGAAATATTATAAGGATATAACCTAGCAGCTAAAGGAAGACCTAAAGGGTTATAAATAAGCTATATAGCGCTTTTATAAGCAATACCCTAAAAAGCTAGGACCCCTAGACTAGGCATAAGATAAGGAAAAGTTACGCTAAGGTTACGGCCAACCACCATATTAAAATTTATGGTGGTTAAGATATTATAGAACTTTAACTAGCGGTTAAAGTTGTCTAATTAGCTAAATTTTCGCTAAGAAACGCCATATGGATTAATTTAGGTGGCGGTATAGAGTTCTACTAACCCTACTTACTAAACTAACCAATTAGGATTTTCTATGCCCGGTATAGAAAATTACTATTAGCTTAGTTAAGGGCGGTAAACGGAACTAATATCTTTATAGTAAAAAATAGGCAACCCCGTATACTGCCTATTTTTAAGTTATTAATTTAATTTAGGGACCAAACTATCTAAGGGAGAGGAGTACTGTTATAGCACTAACCTAACGTATACTGTTTTATACTATCTTATACTATTTCCTACTATTAGCTAGCCCACTACTAGCGACTTAGCGGCCGGCCCTACTATTTATATATAATACCCCCTTTCTACCTTCTTCCCCTTTTTATACTATAACGTAGTTATTTAGTCTACTTTATTGCAGCACTATAACAGCTTATTACTAAATGCGATTAGTTAGTATAGGAGGTATACTATCTACTTCTTAATATTTCCCTTTATAAAGGCTCTAAGAATATAGTAACTTTAAACTACCACTAGGAGGACGATTAAAGTGCTACGTATAAGCTTAATAATAGGCAACTAAGAGGGTGCGGATTATCCGACTATAAGAAATATAAGCGCCGCCTAGATAGAGTAGAAGACATTACTTTCCTTAATTTTCTACTCTATTTTAATTACTCTACTTATAAGCGTTAGCTAAGAGCAAGGCCTTAAGTTATATCGTACTTTCCGCGATATAACGGCGATTATTCCTATCTATAGTATCCTAAGTTCTGCTATATAAAGCTTATTCTTTATTACCCATAGAGGGAGTATAAGAAAGTAGCTACTTATACTAATAAATTCGGGGCCCCTAATTATATGGCTTCCTATTAGGCTTATATTAACTCTTATTAGCACCTACCTAACTACTTCTATAATTGGAAACTAGAGAAAGGTTATAAAACTGCTAATAATATTAATAAGTTTAAGGGCGATTTCGTAGACGACTTAGAGCTATACTAGTCCTTTAAGGCCCTATATACCCGCGTTTAAAATACTAATAGAGTTAAAATTAAGGATCCTAATAGGCTTGGTAATAGGGAGCTTAATTATAACTACGACTAAAGTACGCATTAGGGTACGTACCCGCAGCTTAATAAGAGGACTTATTGGTAGGAAGTATAGCTATAGCCTCTACTATAGAGCCGCCTATCCTAAATAGTAACTCCGTCCTCCTTATAACCAGGTTAGCGTTATATCTACAATATTATAGTTAATCACTATAGGCAGATCTAAGCGGGCCTTAGCCCCCCCCTACTGCGGATTAATATTAATAGAGAGGTAGGAACTAGCAAATCGCATCTTATTACTATCCTCTCTACTATACTTTATAATATGGTAAGGGCTAATAGCAAACTGTTGCCATTAGCTTAAGCTGCCCCTACTAAGGTAGCTGCCTTTAGTATTAACGGCAGAACTATATACGATCTATTAAGGTTGCCAGTAAATTATTTATTTAAGAAATTGCCTACTACTAGTCTTATACCTCTATAATAGGCTTTTAAGGATATTTACTATCTTATCCTTAACGAGAAATCTATAATTAGGTAAGTATATCTAGCCTAAATTAATTACCGCCTCCGTTAGATTTACCCTACGCGTAATAACGACTACTTTAGAGGCTTAAATATCTTACTAGTAGGCGATTTCCATTAGCTTCCCCCTATAGGTTAGGCGGCCTTATATAGTAATTTACCCGCTAGGCCGTCAGAGCTCGCTAGCTATAAAAAGGAAGCCTATAAGGCGATTAATTAAACAGCTATCTTAGATTAAGTTATACGGCAGGGCGGTAATAACGCTAAGAGCTTTATATTTAGGACCGCCCTTATAGAGCTATATAGTAATTCTATAAGTAATTTAACCTAGAAGCTTCTTTTAACTAGGTATAAGCAGGGCCTATCTACTAATAAGGTTACGGGCTTTAATAACGTAATTCGGCTATATGGTATACGCGCTACTATAGGTAAGTATAATGCTATTCGGCTTCGCGACCTTTTACAGCTAGTAGTAGCTATTAAGTTAGTTAACACTAGTATAAGTATACGGAAAGTTACTCCTAATTAGTGCGATACTATAGAGAATTTAGCCCTATGTATTAGCGTAAAAGTAATGCTAATATAGAATATCTGGGTTAAACTAGGCTTAGTAAATGGTACTACTAGTATAGTTAAAGATATTATATAGAAGGAACATGCGGACATTAAAAAGGATTAGCCTTAGTTACTACTAATTATAGTAAATGGGTATAACGGACCTACCCTATTTACTTAGCAGGATGGTAAGAAAGTTATCCCTATATTTTCTATGCTTTATAAGTAGGAGGGTATAAGAGGCTCTTACTTACGGCGTTAATTTCTAATTACTCTAACTTTTGCTTTTACTATATATAAAAGCTAGGGCCTAATACTTAACTAGGTGGTTTTAAATATTAAGGAAAAGGATAAGACAGCCGGGCTAACCTATATAGCAATCTTACGAGTTAAGAAGCTTTTAGGGCTTATATTTAAACGTAGGTTTAATATAAAATGATTTTAGTTATCTATAAGTAAGACTAAAGAGGTATAATAAGAAGATTTTATACGGAGGTAGTAGCAACTACTTGTAAATAACTTTTCCTAATTAGGAAATTATATACTAGCTTAGAGGTAAGCAGAGAATGTGGTATTCGCCTTAGTTTCCTAACTTTTAAATAGCTTAATCGCGAAATCCAATTTTCTAAATTTTAACCCCCCTATCCGTTTTACCTTTTTACCGCTTCTAGAGCTATTAGATATATATATAATAGTATATAAGGAGAATTAGCAGTATTACCGGATTAATATTACTACTATCTATAGCGTTAATTAATTTTTAGAATTTTAGAATTTTTTTTAAAGGGCAGAAATATTACTTATATAAGGAGTTACGTAACCTCTAAGAATATATACTACTTAGGACCGCATATTAGCAGCTACGACTTCTCTACACTATAGTTAAGATTTTATATATACCGCACCTAGAGCTACTTAAAATAACTATTACCTATAAATCTGCCGATTTATAAATTAAAAATTAGACATAGTTAGAGTTATTAGTAGGGGTTATTAATCGCGCTCCCTATAATAAAATCTAACTAATAAACGAACTAATAAATTAAATTAAAAGTTCGGAATGTTTAAATAAGGTTCTACTAAGACGCTAGCTAAACCCTAACCTAAACCCTTCTTAACCTATTAAATTCTAAAAATAATAACCTCTACTAAATTAAAAATTAATTTTATCCTTAATAAGCCATCCGATTAGATTTAATAGTTCTTTATTATCTAAGATATAGCTAAAACTAATAAGGTATAGCAGTATATCAACCCATTTAAGAAGAAAGACGATCTTCTAAAGCTAAAACTACTAAGTTGGCCTACACTAAGGGATATACTACCTACGGCTATATTAATAGCAAAGCTAGACCTAAATTAGCTTACTGCTTATAACTAGCTCTACGCCAAATATAAGGACGATTTATGCGTATACCAGAAGCAATAACTACATTATTTACACCATATTGGTAGCCTACCTTTTACTTATTAACAGCCTTAGTAGTTAGTTATATTAAATATTTAAGGCGTCTCTACTACTATAGTAGCCACTACAGTAACAGAGACACCCCGTATTTTAGTAAGTAATTAAGCCTATCTTATATAAGAATCTTATGCTTATTAGTACTTACCAAATTACATACTTATAGGGCCTCCTCCCGTCTATAAATACTCCCTTCTCTACACCTTTCTTTCTTCTTTTCTTCTTCCCTATAAGAGCTAAAGGTGCTCTAATACTCCTTAGTCTCTATTAAGGGATCTATTAGTTAACATAGCGATATAAATAGCATCAGACGAGGAGACGGGTAAAAGAGAAGATAGAAAGGACGGAGGAGCCTCTAGTAGGTGTTAGTTGAGCAACTTTAATAGCTATATTATAGCTGCCTAATCTCCTATACTCGTAGGCCTCCTCCCATTTATAAATACTCCCTCCTTTATACCTTCCTCTTTTCTTTTCTTCTTCCTTATAAGAGCTAGAGGTGCTCTAATACTCCTCCCTAATCCCTATTAAGGGATCTATTAGTTAATATAGCGATATAAATAGCATCTAATAAGAAGATAGGTAAGAGAGGAGATAGGAAGGACAGAGGGGCGTCTAGTAGGTGTTAGCCGAGTAATATTAACGTCTATATTATGGCTGCCTAATCTCCCATTTATAGGCCTCCTCCCGTCTATAAATACTCCCTCCTTTATACCTTCCTCCCCTCTTTTCTTTTTCCTTATAAGAGCTAGAGGTGCTCTAATACTTCTCCCTAGTCCCCACTAAGGGATCTATTAGTTAATGTGGCGATATAGACAGTATCTAATAAGGAGATAGGTAAGAGAGAAGATAGAAAGGACGGAGGGGCATCTAGTAGGTGTTAGTCGAGCAATATTAATGTCTATATTATAGCTGCCTAATCTCCCATTTACAGGCCTCCTCCCGTCTATAAATACTCCCTCTTCTATACCTTCCTCTCTTCTTCTTTCTTCTTCCTTATAAGAGCTAGAGGTGCTTTAATACTCCTTCCTAATCCCCACTAAGGGGTTTATTGGTCGACGTGGCAATATAGACAGCATCTAATAAGGAGATAGGTAAGAGAGGAGATAGGAAGGACAGAGGGGCGTCTAGTAGGTGTCAGTCGAGCAATATTAATATCTATATTATAGCTGCCTAATCTCCCGTTCGTAGGCCTCCTCCCATCTATAAATACTCCCTCCTCTATACCTTCCTCTCTTCTTCTTTCTTCTTCCTTATAAGAGCTAGAGTCGCTCTAATATCCCTCTCTAGTCTCTACTAAGGGATCTATTAGTTAATATAGCGATATAGATAGTATCGGACGAGGAGACGGGTAAGAGAGGAGATAGGAAGGACGGAGGAACCTCCGGTAGGTGTTAGTTAAGTAATATTAACGGCGGTTTTCGTTACCCAAAAATTGCGTTACGTGACGATATTTGGGAATGTAAATATATACTCACTATATCAGATCCTACGTAGAGGGCTCTATATTAAAGCTCTGCAGTCTAAATATATACTAGATTCGTGACCAATATA
>Ga0307515_10024311_pt1 | contig 10564 bp, 11 predicted proteins | sample 17_EM_MG_FD_194513 | JGI IMG/M metagenome (GOLD analysis project Ga0307515, IMG submission 194513) | Populus trichocarpa ectomycorrhiza microbial communities from riparian zone in the Pacific Northwest, United States - 17_EM | ecosystem: Host-associated > Plants > Roots > Unclassified | place...
GGCATGGAGCCATCCGCCCTTCGCCAGCGCGTCGATGCGCTGCACGAATTCAACCCGATGCTCGGCCATCGCGGCTGCCGGCTTGCCATCTCCTATCCTGAGATCGTCGAGATGCAGGCCCGCGCCATCTTCGAGGCGGCGATTGCCGCCGCACAGGAAACCGGCGCCCCCGTCGTGCCCGAGATCATGGTGCCGCTCGTTGGCCTGCGCGCTGAACTCGATTACGTCAAGGCGCATATCGATGCCGTCGCCGGCCATGTCATGACCGAGGCCGGCATGAAGATCGACTATCTCGTCGGCACGATGATCGAGCTGCCGCGCGCGGCCCTTCGCGCCCACGATATCGCCGAAGCCGCCGAATTCTTCTCCTTCGGCACCAACGACCTGACGCAGACCACCTTCGGCATCTCGCGCGACGATGCCTCCGCCTTCATCCCCACCTATCAGCGCAAGGGCATCATCGAGCATGATCCCTTCATCTCGCTGGATTTCGACGGCGTCGGCGAATTGATCAGCATCGCCGCCGAACGCGGAAGGCGCACCCGCAACGACATGAAACTCGGCATCTGCGGCGAACATGGCGGCGACCCCGCCTCGATCCGCTTCTGCGAGAAGATCGGGCTCGACTATGTCTCCTGCTCGCCCTTCCGCGTGCCGATCGCAAGGCTTGCGGCGGCGCAGGCGGTCATATCAGGAGGTCTGGGAGGCACCCGTGGCGGTCAGTGACGCCGCCACCGATCGCGGTAGATGTACGGCCCGTTCAGATCCCAGGCCATGCTGTTCATCATCTCCGCGCTTTGCGCCCGCGATTCGGCGCGCCGGTCGAGATCGATGCGCTGCAGGCAGGTGGCAAAGCCATCCGTGCCGCGCCGGAAACCATAGCTGAGGCAGCGCTGCTCATCCGCCGCCCGCCGCTCCTCCGGCGTCATCGTCTGGCAGGCGGAAAGCCCTGTGACGATGGTGGCCATGACGGTGATGAGAAGACGAATGCGCATCGGTTTATTCCTTGAGGCTTTTCATGAGGAAAGGCCATTCGGCCGACGCCGTCAAGCCACTGCTGGCCCAGTCCTTCGGCCTCCCGAGGGGAGACGGGGACAAACCGCAACGTCTCGATGCCCTCTTCTCCCCTCGGGGAGAAGGTGCCCGTAGGGCGGATGAGGGGGCCGCACGGCAGAACATTTATTCTTGCCCTTCGCTTTCGCTCAGCGCATTCGCGGCTTTACCGCTCACCCCCTCATCTGCCTGCCGGCATCTTCTCCCCGCTGGGGAGAAGGGAATCGTGGCGGTGCCTCGCTCCCCTTTCACGCCGCCCCGGCGGGATCGCCGATGGGCAGGAGCGCCGGATTGAGCGGTTGGCCTTCCGGATTCTCGGTATCGGCCGGGTCCTGCGTCGGCCTTGGCGGCGGTTTTTTCTGGCGGCCGCGAAGCTTTGGCGTCGGCGTCGGCCCGCGCGGTGTATCGGCGTTCGGTGTGGGCAATGGGTCTTTGTTGGGCATGATCGCCTCCTTCCGGAAAGGAACGGCATCGGCAGCACTTGGTTCCACTTTCGCCGCCGGGCAATCCTCTGTATGAGGAAAGCATGGCCTCTCCATGAGAGGCCGGAAGTACTGGAACGAGCATGGCCATCCGCGATCGATTTTCGAAAAAACTAGACTGTCCGCAATGCGGCAATGAGGGCTTTGCCGAAGCCTCGGAAATCGATGATCCCAAGCGCAAGCACCCGGATTTCAAAGTCGATCAGCTGCCGCGCGGCTTTGGCGTGCAGCGGCCCTCCAACCACCAGGAAAATTTCATGATCAAGTGCGAATGCGGGCGCAAGTTTCCCTTCCGCAGCCTTGCGGAAGCTGCGGCCGAACGCCGCTAACCCTCAGATCCGCTCCAGCAACTCGATGAAGGCATCCGCAAAACGCACCAGAGGCGCGGTCTCTTCGTCGGGCGCCTGCATGCGGATTTCTGTGCCGTTATAGTCGAGCAGTGCCAGCACGACGCGCATCTCCTGGCCGTCATCAGGAATGCGCAGCACGGCGATGCGCCGGCAATCCTCGATAAGACCCCCGGCCGGAAGATCGAACAACAGTTCCCCGCCCGAACCATTTGCCGCTTTGCGCACCGCTTCGCAGAAGCCGGCATCGCCGCCGGCGTAACCTTCGAGCGAAAGTTCGAGCTCGAGCAGCTCCATCGGCAGCATCGGCTCGGACTGGTCGATCCCGCCAAGCGCAGACGCCTGCGGCCTTGCTGCCATCTCGGGTGAAATCATCCCGTCTCTCCTGTCCTCTACATAAGGAGATAAAACAGCCGCAGAATGGCCTTTTTTTGACATATCAGCAAGGGCTTATGAAGAGGGCTCCTCTTTGACATGGGGCTTGGCCGTGGATTCCACCGCAATGCTTCAGACAACAGTTTCAATTTAGCCGAATCTTGCACTAAACAGAGATGAGGCGATTTGCGTGGTCCAGGGCGCGGCGCTGACGAGCAACCGGTAAGTTTGATGGCCATCCGCTTCGACCGTCCCGTTTCCAGCGCCGCCCGCTTTTCGCGGCTTCTCGGGGCGTTTTCGCTTGTTCTGGCGCTGGCTGTGATGATCGCCCATCGCTTCGGCGGCCTCGCCACACCCTATCTGGTGCTGCTGCTCATCGCCGCCGCCGGCTGCGCGCTTCTGGCCGCCATGCTGGCCGCACTCGGGCTGCACAGTCTTTGGATGACGGGCGCCGAGGGTGGGTTGGCCGCGCTGGCGGCGCTGATCTATGCCGCCTTTCCGCTGGCGCTTGGCGCCGTTGCCGTCGAGCACTATCTCACGCTGCCTGATATCTACGACGTCTCTACCGATCCGGTCTCGGCTCCGGACTGGCTTTCGCAGCCCAAATCAGACCAGATCTGGCTGAAGCGCAATCCCGATGTGACGCCGGAGGATCGCGAAAAGCAGATGGCCGCCTATCCTGAACTGACCGGCCGGCGCTACGAGGGCGCGCTCGACCGCGTTCTGGAAGCGGTGCGCAAGGTTGCCAAGCAGAGCGGCATCACCATCACCAAAAGCAACGGCGACACCGAGCCGGGCCGCGATCCCGAGGACAAGCCGGTCAAGCCGCCGCAGCCCGGCGACGACGCCGCCGTTGCCGATGCGCCCGATATCATCCCCGTGCCGACGCCGCGCCCCTATGACGACGATGTCGCCAAGCTCATCCGCGGCGCCAACGGCGTGACGCTGCAGGGCACCACCCGCACGCTCATCCTCGGCCTGCGCTTCGATATCCTCATCCGCCTGCGCGAAGAGGCCGAAACCACCTTCGTCGACATCCGCGTCGCCTCGCGCTACGGCCAGCACGACCTCGGCTTCAGCGCTGATATCGCCGGGGATTATCTGAAAGCGCTCGACTCCGAACTTTTGGGGATTGCGGGTGGGTGAGCAACGGTGCCGCCGAAGGCGGCAGCAATCGATCCAGCGAATCGATTGCAGCGGCGAACGCCCTGAGCCCAAAGCGAAGGGCCGGGAGGCGGTCCGGCAAACTCGACAACCTTATGCCGCCTCAAAGGAGAGAGGGGCTGTTATGGGAGGCAGGGTCTCCGGCCCGGGAGATCGCCGAGACCAGCCCCTCATCCGGCTGCCGCCACCTTCTCCCCGCCTGCGGGGAGAAGGGGATATGCCGCGCCGCCTTCCTCAACCTCGACGTTGCGTTTGGCACGTCCCCTCTCCCTGTTTTTACGGGGAGAGGGTTAGGGTGAGGGGCAGCCGTCCGCGTGAAGCGTTTATGTTTGAATGCGCAGCCACCCCTCACTCCACCACCAACCACCCCGTATACCGCACCACCAACCCCGTCAGCCGCCCACCGATCTCCACATGAAAGTGGAACCGCCCGTCACGCTCCTCCTCATAGGTATCCCCGCCAGGCGCCAGAAACATCGGCAGCGGAATGCCGAAAAACCGCCAGCCCCGCACGACGAGCCGCAACCTGTCTCCCTCGGGCACCGGCGCCATCAGCACCCGGAACGGCCCGAAAACCTCGGCCAGCAGATGCCGGTCGCGACCCTTGCCCTCGACCTGAATGCTGCGGAAGATCTTTCCGCCGAAATCCCGCGTCCAGATCTCCTTGTCTCCATCAGCGACGAAGCGCACCGTGACAGGCACATCCTCGCCCGCCTGCGGAAAGCCGATGACCCGCGCGACGACCCGCGCGAGAAGCCCGCCGCCGCGCTCGATCCGCGCCCGGCCGGATGCGACGCGCGCGCCGCCCGCATGGAGAGCTGATATCGCAGGCGGCAGCCGCTCCCAAACGCTGCCGAGGATCTGCCGGTAGAGCGGCAGGGGAGCCTCCTCGTTTTCCATCCTGATGCCCGATGTGATCGAGAAACGCCGGAATGCCGCTTCGAAATCCTCAAGCCGCAATTCCCCCGCCGCCGGCCTCGCGCCACTCTCCGGCCGCACACCGGTCAGCAGTCGGCGCACCAGCGCTTCCACGCCGATGACAGGGATGGACGGCCCGTCATCACCCTCGGCAATCAGATGCCAGCCGCATGTCAGCCTCCGTCCCACATTATCGATGCCGCCCACGCGAACGAACATGCCGCCGCGATGTTCGCCGATCGCGAAGCCATGGCTGGCGCGCTGCAGCAGCGGCGAAAACGGCAGGAGCGAAGGCAACAGCCCGAGGCGGACGAGCCTTGCCGCAAGGCTGAGCAGCCGCTGCAGCGGCTGCGGCTCCGTTCCCACGCCGGTGAAGCTGGATTGAAGCCCGGAAGCGCGCGCCGGCAGCAGCGCCAGATCCGGCGCATCCACCAGCAAAAATTTCCGGCTTCGGAGCGGCACCACCCCCGGCGGCGCGACCGTCACCCGCATCGCATCGATCAGCCCGCGCCCGGAGGCCTGCTGCCCGTTGCGCAGAACTGCCACCGGCTTACCGGCATAAGTCGCGATCGCCCTGATGACGTTGAGCCCGATCCGCACATGCGGGGAGGGGGCAATGCCCGCCGAGACACTTTCGATCCGGGAGAAATGCGGCGCCATCGCATCGAGCGCGGCGAAGGAGAGGGCGGGAAGGCTGCTGAGCCCCGAGAGCGCGAAGGTGCCCTTTGCCTTGGCCTCCGCATCGAGCCCACCGATGCCGGCGACGAAGCCGGTGCTATCAGCGATATCGGCATAATCGATGCCGAGGCCGATGCAGGCCTCGACCACCTTATAGGCATCCTCCCCGAAGGTCTGGAACGGCCCAGAGGCATCGACGACGAGATGAGGCCTCAGCCGCGTCAGTTGTTCAGTGAGATCGCCGTCTCGGTCGAAGCTCACTGCCTGCACCATCGCGCCGAGATTGTTGCTTCCCAGGCCCTCGGCTCCATCTTTCGGCGTCCGGAGATCTGCAACGAAATCGTCAGCCTTTTCAAGCGAGCGCCCCGCAACCAGCAGCCTGAGCCGCGGTTCATCGCCAAGCAGCCGGGCAAGCCGCCCGCCAAAAGTGCCGTATCCGCCGATGATGAGCAACGAAAACCGGTCGTCGCTCATGTGATGAAGCGGCTTCGCTGCTCCGGCGTCGGCACCATGCAGCTTTGCCGCCCGGCGAGCTTGAGCCTGTTGCGGGCGATGAATTCATAGAGCGCGTCTGCGACCGGCCGCGGCAGCAGCCGGAAAAGCTTGACCATCGAGAAGGGAAAGCCGAGCCCCGCCACCATGCGGATCGAGCCGTCGGACTTGAAGAAGCCGCGGCCGTTCTCGATCAGGATATTGGTCTCGTAGTCGCGCGCATCGAGCCCGTAATGCCGGTAGAGCGCCTCGCCGAGCGGCGTCTGCGCCGCGAGGAAGCGGTATCGCTGCCGCTTGTCATGTTTCAGCGCGAATTTCACCCAGCCGGAGCAGAACACGCATTCGCCATCGAAGACGATCAACGGCCACTCATCGGCAAAATCAGGCACATAGGGATCGTTGCGATAGCTGTAATCGGCTTGGGTCCCCATCGTCATCTCCCCGTAGCCGGCCGGTAGATCGCGGCAAGCGAGGGTGGCCCATCCGCCAAAATCTCGCCCCGCTCCATGAGGTCCTCGATATGGGCGAGCACGGAGAGCGCCGCCGCCCCATGCAGCTTCGGATCGGTATCGCGATAGATCACCTTCACCATGTCGGCAATCTCACAGTCGCCCGCCCGGACGCGCTCCATCACCGCCTGCTCACGCCGCAGCCGGTGCGCCTTCAGCGCCCTCATGAAGCTGGCCGGCTCCGTCACCGGCCCGCCATGGCCGGGAAGCAACAGGCCATCCCGACGCTCGATCAGCCGGTCGAGCGAGGCCATATAATCCGCCATCGAACCATCCGGCGGCGCGACGATCGAGGTCGACCAGGCCATGACGTGATCGCCTGAGAACAGCAGATCGCGCCCTTCGAGCGCGAAGGCGGCATGATTGGCCGTATGCCCCGGCGTCAGCACCCCGGTCAGCGCCCAGCCGTCGCCCGAAATGGTCTCACCGTCGCCGATCGCAATATCAGGCACGAATTCCATATCCGAGCTTTCGGAAAAGGGATTGATCTCGCCCTCACGCAGCGGCCGCGCCGGCCGGTGCGGCCCCTGGCCCACCGTCACCGCACCCGTCGCCGCCTGCAGCCGCCGGGCCAGCGGCGAGTGGTCGCGATGCGTGTGGCTGACGAAGATATGCGTCACCTCGCGTCCGCCAAGGGCTGCCATCAGCGCCTCAAAATGCGCCTCGTCCTCCGGGCCGGGATCGATGACCGCGACGGAGGAGGAGCCGACGATATAGCTGTTGGTGCCGTGAAAGGTGAAAGGCCCCGGATTGTTCACTGTCACCCGCTCGACACCTGAAACAACCGGCGCGGCGCGCCCATAGGCCGGCTCGAAAGCGAGGTCGAATGCGGGACTGTCCATGAAGGCAATGATCTCAGGCCGATGACGTCGCCAAATCCTAGCACGACGCCCTGCACTGCGCAGCGCATAAATCTGCCGCAGGATAAACTTAGTCATTGTGACAGGCGGAGAGCTTTGCTAATCAGGCGTCGATTTGAGCAAGCGGTTTCCGCTCAAGCTCTGGTGGGGCGTAGCCAAGCGGTAAGGCAACGGTTTTTGGTACCGTCATCCCCTGGTTCGAATCCAGGCGCCCCAGCCAAGACCTGCCATTGTGTCCTAGATTCACAGCAGCGCTGAGCAAAGCGTCTTTCTGAAGATCGAGGACTTGCGGTTATCTGCTTTCGGAGGCCCCCCCGCCAGCTCACCATGCTTTCATTCCTCTGGCATTCAAATGTCGTTCGCATGACTCATGTTGAGGGCAAACTTATTTGGCCCGTAAGGCATCATTTAACTCGTCACGTTTTCTATGTCCGGAAACGTTATACCTAATCCTCAATATCAATTTCATCTTCCGACCGCTCAGTTTGTTCGCCGATTTTCAGATCGAATAGTTTTAGGAATTCTGCCTCTTGCCGCGCAAGCTCGGTCTCTCTTGCGCCTATAAAGCCGATCACATTCCTATCTTTCAGAGCTTGAATTCCATTTGTCTCAATGGCGTGGCTTGCCAGCGCCAACGTATTATCAGCGTAGTTAGCAAGTTGATCGCGAACCGATGCCCCGTGAGAACGTGGCAGGAGTATGCGATTTGCCGGGCTGCGGCTTTCGGCATTTCCCTCAGGTCTGAATACATACGGGAGATCGCGGCGGTCAGGATCAGCCATCAGTTCAGAGCCGTCAATCTCTAGACTGGTGATTGGATCAATCACCTGACCTCTCACAATCTGCACCAGAAGCATTGCTCGGATACGAGCGGACCTTCTGTCGAAAGTCTTCGGAAAAGGCTTGAGCGGACGATCAATAAAGACCTTCTCAAAATATTGAACTGTTTCATCATTGTCCGGAGATGAGGCGAACGCCTCAAAGGCCCTAACTGCTTTTTCAACATCTGACGAGTTGGCAGAAGCAAACCAACCCTCAAATGACGTGGCCCAAAACCATCTTTTGAGTCTATATCGTGCCGTTCCGTGATCGAGCCTACTTGCATCATTCAGGCTCCGAAAAAACACCCCCAAAAGGAATAGCTGCAATGCGTAGGGCAGGAGGCGTCCAGTCTTAAAGCCTATCTCATCATTGAGAAATTGTGCGCCTGACCTTAGCGAGTTGCGAACCGGGGCCACCGCTGCCTTGACGGCATCGCGCGTTTTAGGCGCAGCTAGATTGTCAAAGTTTGGTTTCGTAAAATTTTGCCCCGCTGCCTGGAGAAGGCTTTGGAGAATGATATTTCTATTGATATCGCCGAAGCCGAACTCGTCTAGGCTTCCCAATATTTCATCAATAGCTTCCTCTAGGTCGAAACCTTCGTGGAAGGTGAGCGCCGATGCCATCTCATCGGCGCTAATCTTCCTACCCGTCCTGTTTACTCGAGAGAAAATCGCAACGGCGTCGTCAACGGTGCCGTCTTTCATAATTGTTAATGGTATGCGGTAGTCTCGGATCGCCCGCTGTACATTATCGGCTCGATCCAAAAACAATCCCTTTTGATCGTCCGTCAGATGCTCACTCTTGTCTATGCGTCTGGCGAACCTTATGAATTCTGACGTTCTCAAAACGGCTCTGAGAGGTAGTATTGCAGGATCGTTTAGGTCATCCGGGAAGCGCATCTGGCGCGGTTCATCCTTGTCGAGATCGAACGCTATATGCCATGCTAGCCGGTCAGAGCGGGTATTCGCGTCCATATCTGACGTATCGGGCAAACGTAGTACGCCGTAGAGTGTTGCGAGACGTTGATGACCATCTAGTACAAATGAGATGCCAGCGTTACTAACCTTCTCTGGAGTTTTGATAGGACCGATGTTACCAAGAGAGGGCACGTCAGCATCCCTGGGCTCCCATAGTAGAAGCGACCCGATTGGATATCCGCTGAGAACGCTTTGAAACAGCTCACGCATCATCTGAGGCGTCCAAACGTATGGTCGCTGGAATTTGGGGATGCGAATGCGCCCCTCGTCGATATCCCTCAGCATCACATCTAACGAGATAATATCCGGTCGCGCGCTCGCTGCGGGTGCCTGGTTTGTATTTTTCATCTCAGTTGACTTTCGTAAACGAGGCTACAGGTTGCGGATGATCATTAGTAGCAGTTCATTAATTTCATTCTGCTGATCGCGCGTAAGCTGCCCTGTTTCCCCAGGTCCGCACCTATACCCGCTTTCCATATAAACAGCTGACAGACGTTCTCCAAAACCGCCATTTATAATGTCCCAGACAGCCGGTGCGACATGGCGGAAAAGGTCCCTTTCCTGTTGGGACCGCCTCATGTCGACAAGAAATGCGGCGTGAGATTGTGAGTTGCCATTCTCGTCTCTAAACCCTTTTTTGATAGGGAAATATGTGCGCTCTTGCTCACTAAGCAAGAAAAAGCTTGTGGTCGTTGCGGCCAACCCGTCGTCGCCCAGCCTCCGCTCCATGTATTTCCGTGGAACGTAGTTCTCTATGGTTCTCCCCCGGAGAATATGTGTGAAAGAAACATGATCAGCCGCGTCCGTTGTCAGTTGAGAGTTCGGAGCGTGCCCAGGGAACTTGGCATCGCTATCCAGGACCACACCCGCGCGGAGTTTCATACTCCTAATAGGTTTATTGTCTCGCGGCCACACGCCATACGAAAGCGCCTTTGCAGACTTGGAAATTTGTCCTTTGCCTCCCGCATGCCGGAACAAAAGGCGACCTGCATTATATGCTTTTCTGATCTGATCCTTTCCAAGTAATTTCGCCATCCACAGAATAAATCCGCCGTCAGAGCTTTCGTCTTCAACGATTAGATGGAATGGCTGAGCCAAGATCACCAACGCTCCGAAAGGATGAATTCTGACGACGTTGGGAGCTTCTACTACCCCTTCGTGGGGCGCAGTATCATCAATCTGGATAGCAACAAGATCACTCGATATTGACCTACTTGCCACTCGTGCGGATGCACGAAGTATGTCAGGGATCAGCCGTCGTGCGCCTTCCGCATCTCTGAGCCACGCGCTCCGCATGACATTATTTAATTCATTCAGATCAAAGATTAAAAATTCAGAATGGTGTTGAACGAAGTCGAACACAACGTCCAAGTAAGAATGCCAAATTGGGTTCGACAGAACGCTCGTGGCAATTTTAATCTGCACGTCAGCCCTCTTTTTTTGGTCGATCTAACTCCGAAGCGGCTGCCTTCAGCAGCACTAAGTCGTCGAACACCTCATTAAACACGCCTTGCGGCCAGGCATCGGGCGAACCGTACTTGTCAAAAGAAATCAATCGGATTGGCTCCGCGTCCTCGCCTTCGGCTGCTTGGTGACCAACCGATATAAGCTGAACGTCGGATGGGCTTAATTTTTGCTCAGCTATTCGCCTTCTCACCCTGGTGATAAGCTGCTCAGAATGAGTTTCGCAAATCTGGACTACGTTAGGCGCGTGAGCTGCGAGTTCAATAAACAGATCAGCCACAGGGCGGTGAGCCGCAGGATGCAGGTGTAACTCTGGCTGTTCTACAATCGATATAGTGTTTTTGATCAAGCCGGATTTTATGCCAAATATCTGTGCGACTATCGGGAGCACTTGTGCGAAGCCCGCTCCAGTTTCCGACAATT
>Ga0307515_10024312_pt1 | contig 10563 bp, 6 predicted proteins | sample 17_EM_MG_FD_194513 | JGI IMG/M metagenome (GOLD analysis project Ga0307515, IMG submission 194513) | Populus trichocarpa ectomycorrhiza microbial communities from riparian zone in the Pacific Northwest, United States - 17_EM | ecosystem: Host-associated > Plants > Roots > Unclassified | place...
GTCACTCAACTTTGACCCAGCGATTGTGTCGAGAGATCGTCGGTTGGAAATACTTGTCCCATCCGAACGTATTGCCTTTAATTTGCTAGAGGCCTCTGTTTCAACAGGCCCGGATTGTTTCTTCATTCCCACTGAGTGGATTCCCAGTGGAAATGTGATACAGTACGCAAGGTCTAATCCACGGGCGAACCATCTGTGATTGGTGAATTCGCTCGTTGTTTCCCCATATCTTTCCTCCAACCTACCTTCACGGGCTCAGGATCATTCATGGAGATCTCAAAGGGGTAAGTCCAATATTCCCGACGGGCTTTCACCACGTTGACGACTGAAGCAGGCAAACATTCTCGTTGACAACAGTGGCACGGCTTGCGTCGCTGATTTCGGCCTTATGACCATGGGTGATTTGAGCGCAATCCTTCTATCTGAGACCGTTGTTTCCTCTGGGGGGACACTTTATTGGATGAGCCCGGAGCTGCTAGATCCGCCGCGCTTCGGTTCTGACGGCCGACCGACTCGCGAGTCTGATTGTTATGCACTTGGAATGGTGATCTACGATGTGGGCTGATCACACCCACCACGAACGGCCTGCAGGTTCTGACTGGCTTCCGGTCATTCCATTGGATGTTTGGCTATACACCTGTGCCCGCTATACTGAGAGGCGAGCGTCCGAAAAGGCCTTCGGACGCTGAATCTCTGGGCCTTTCCGACGCACTTTGGCAGTTGGCACAGTCGTGCTGGAGCGAGTCGAGTTCAGATGATCGACCAACCGTCCAGCAGCTATTTGAATACCTTTCCCTTGCCGCACTTTGTTGGGTTCCCCCTCCGGTGTACCCTGCCATCGCGATCGATGCTGACTAAATCACCGGTTCAAATTCGTCCGGGTCATCGGGAATCATGTTGTTGGAGAATCTGACATACGATATGTAGGACCGGGAGCTCTACAGAAGGACCGGTTGTCCCCATAGTTCTAATGTTTCCCTTCCTGACTACTTAGGTGCATATTACTTCTCCAACGATTTATTTCGTTCCTATGTGTGCATTCATATCATAAGGTTATTGTGAACTACTTCCCTGCGCGCGCACTTGCAGAGCGCTCACGACAAAATGGTGAGCTCGGCCGCGTTGTGTAGTGAGGGGTTTCGGCATGGCTCGTTTGTGGAATGTGTCCGTCGAGTATATCGGAGGGTTCCGAAGCCGCGTGTGGGTTCAGAGCGATAGTTACGGCAACCAACATGTTCTCTCCAGCCTGGTGATCTAGCACACGTTCCTCTCCCGAGCGCACCGTGACGAAAAACAACTCAAAATCATGCACATGTTGATGTTGAGTCGGAAGGACCAGGGCGGCGGCGGTGTGATCGACATATTTACGCTTCAATTTAACCGCCCAACCGATTCATCGACAAAACCTCTATCACCCCTCGCGACTCTGGATGAGCCTTCCTCAGGAACTGATTGAGGAGATCCTCAGTTACCTGACGTTTCGTGACAAGCAGGATCAACAGTCGTTGCGAAATCGTGGATAAACCCCAGCAGGTGTCCCCTCTTCAAAACCGTGTCTATCGGGAAGCGGGACCGTCAGTCGTGGCTGGATAAAATTTCACCTTCCAATACCGAGCTGCTCCGTCACCTCCGCTCTCTCTGCTTCTCAGGTTCTGGCCCCTGGGAATTGGCTCCTTTCACTAGATTCACCGAAGACCTCTACGTCTATTTCCCCTCGTTCCGTCGACTTCGCACCATCGGATTATCCGGAGCGCACATCTCCTCCGACATCCCCGAACGGATAGAGATGTTTTCACCCTGTCAGAAAATCCTCTCGTCGTCTCTCATTCTCACCGATGTTTCCTTCCCATGGCGCTCGTTCATAGCGTTTATCGACTATTTCCCAAACCTACGAAACCCCGAATTGTCGAGTCTTTATTTCTGGGGCGACAACAGAAACCCCCCTCCTCTGTCTAGTCCTCTACGTGGATTACTTGTCTGATACGCACTCCCGGCACGTCGTCGCCGCGTGTGGGAAGACCCTAAAGCGTCTGAGGCTTCAGTCAAGTGAGTGTGTTGTGCCCTGTATCACATCACGAACGCTAACTGATTTAACTCGAGCGAGTGGCTCCTATGAGTCTCCCCCATTGTCCAGAACTTCGCGAGCTGGAGTTCTATGCGTTGTATCCGAGCCAGATGCACTTGGCCACCATCTCTACCATTACTTCCGTAAACATTTGGAAGATTACATTTTCGTCATATTCCTCGCCCACGGTATTGCACACTTTTCTGAGCCACCACTGTTGGACATCTTTCGACGACTGCATATCCGCTCTCGCCGATAAGTTGCGCAAGCTGGGGAGCAAAGAGACACTCGAGGTGGAGTTCCGATCTGAGCACCTGGTCGTAGACTTCCTCCCCATGAATAGCAAGAAGCTCTTGCCAAAGTTCAGTGAGAAAGGCCGAGTGACGGTCGTGCGCCAGCGAGCAGGAGACGGGAGTGTGTGTCGTCGAGATGCTAAGAATTAAGGCCGACGCGGTCGATTCCGGTGACGTCTGGGGATGCAGAAAGACGGTAAAGGCAATAAATCGATTTATTTCAGACTCACAAAGGTTACAAGCTCGATTAGCAAATCGCGGGCAGTTCCACCTTCAGTCAATTACGGGATGTCCTGGGGAAACAGGGCGGTGATCTTCTCGTTTCCGTTCTCAGGCAGATGTCACATTCCAAGGTCTGTCACTCTGTGATTCTCTTCTTTTAATTCTCCCCAGCTCGAAGCGAAGCCCCAAGAGGTCCACGAGGAATTAGAAGTGGCGCCCATGGTCTCCGCCGCGAACAAACTCGTAGATCCAAGGTTGCAAACGGCGGATCAGATTGTCTGAATCTATCGTGCCCTTGAGGTCGGCTAGCCCCATTCAAGATCAATGAGATCCCTCTCACCCGTGTCTGTTTAGAAACCAGTCTTTAGACCGGGCCAGGATCAAGAAGCCGGAGGAACACTGTTCTAGCTCCATCGACTCTCGCTTCGCGGCAGTCCTGTCAATCGGGTCACGGATCCCCCTTGTTCGGATCTGCAAACAACAAGAGCTGCCGTGACGAAACGTACTTGAGGATCAGATCGGTCAAACAGGAGAATCGCGCTTTGGTGGATGCGCGCGAGTGGTGGAATGGACTAAACGCCGGTGACCGTCCAATCAGGATGTTCAAACTGAGGTAGCGAATTTGTCACATCTGATGCCCGCGTCACAGCATTTCGATTTTCGGGGTTTCCATTTAGAAATGGGTCCCGGAGCCTGCCGCTTGTCTCCCCTCGACCACCTTCCGACTCGGATTCCAGTAAACTATTTGGCCGGACCGGATACATGATGGGTCGTTCAGACGCCCGGTGGCGAGACAGCGAAACGTGGGATTTTCAAATTGGTGCTCCGTGCAGAAATTGGTCGTGCAGATATTGTAACGGATTGTACATGTATACGTAGAGGTACCAGAGTTATGAAAGTGAATGTTATTTTCTGTTGATGGAGAGAGTTGAGTCCCCGGTTCAATGTCCGAAGGAATCTGGAAGAGAAAACCTCCACTCCCACGACGCAATCGATCCCTGTCATCTCTCCCAGCAGAGGATTCGATGAGTCTTCCTCACGAACTACTCGACGAGATCTTCAGTTATCTGTCACTGCACGATAGGCAGGACCGACAATCGCTGCGAAACTGTTCGTTGGTCGCGAAATCATGGACGAACCCCAGCCGAAGACGCCTTTTCAAAACAGTTAATATCCGAGGGACGACCCTTCGGCCGTGGTTGGACACCATCCCGCCCGCGAACGACGAGTTGCTGCAGCACGTTCGCTCATTTTACGTCGATTGCAGTGTAACGTGGAGCAACATGAACCAGCCATTCCATCGCATCGACGTCCTCCAGGACTATCTCCCATCCTTCCACCAACTTCAACATCTCTCCCTATCCTACATGCACATTCCATCGGATATCTCTCAACGAATCGAGATATTCTCAGCTTTTCGACACACCCTCTCGAGTTTTTCCATCGCTCGCTGCAATATCACGATTAGCGCGCTCGTAACTCTTATCAACTGTTTCTCAAACCTCGACCGCCTCGATCTCAATCATCTCTTGCACGAGGTGGATGGCGAGTCCCCCTCTTCTCTTTCTCGTCGTCTGATACGGCATCTCCACATCTCCGACCCCAACAAGGATTGTCTCGGGATCTTCAATCAGCTGTCGGAACTTGGACTGGTAGTCGACGAGCTCGTCGTCACATCGTGGTCAACGTGTCCCCCGCGCGCCGTCAGTATCATCGCCGACTCCCTCGGAGTAAACGCCAAGTACATAAAGCTATCTCGAGGCGGTGGATTCGGTGTGTACACATGAGTGCCCACTGTGACACCCGCTAACTCGAGCAATATGCTCCTACAGCTCGTCTGCACGACGGACCCACATTGCTCTCTCGTTGCCGGGTGCTTCGGGAATTGGAGTTGGATACGATGCTGGTTCCGAGGAGAGCTGAAGTGGACATCCTTTCTTCCATCACCTCCACAAGCATTCAAAAGATCTCCCTCGTTTTCCAAGGCAGATGGTGTGACATCGATTGGGAGACCCTTGACGAGTCTCTGTATCGAGTGGCCTGCAGATCTGGGTGTGCACAAAAACTGGAGGTGGATATTGGAGTCGTGAGTTTGGTACCTGAGGCGGGTGGGGGCACCGGGCTTGTTGGGATTGCGGATTTCCTCCGCCGGTTTAAGGAGAAGGGTCATATCAGAGTCATCCGGGTGGGTCCGGGTTGGCGCGAGATTGTTTACCCCCCACCCCCGGTAGAGTGATGTAGGGAGAGGGTTGTGGACGGGAAAGGGCTTTCCAGTCGTGTAGATGGTGGGGCGAGGCGAGTAAATCTAGCGAATACCGATGTCATTCGCTAGCTGAAGGGGATCAGGATGGCACGGCATCTGAGCTCACGGAACCTGAGCCGGATAGCCCCGGTATTGGCCCAAACTTCGACCTCTCACACAATGCGGTTCTTCAATCTCCAGTGAAGGTCCGACGCCCAACGTTCAGGCCACAAGGCCTCGTGGAAATCGAATCGACCATTCTCAATTACCACCATACGAACCTTGCCTTCCAGCATACTCTTTTGTCGTCACCACTCGTGCGAGCCTCGATCACATGCAACGGGTTCTTCGCCCTTCTCGGGTGTTTCCCTAATCTCAACAACCTCGAGATTCGCGAAGTGGAGTTTGAAGTGGGAACTTGTCCTACCCCTTACACCCATCATTTTGCGGCTTACGCGAGTGACCCGACTTCTCAGCGACCCTCATCTCCTCCATAGCCTCCAAAACCTTCGAAAGCTTACCCTCATCTCGTGGAATTCACCGCTCAAGTTGAAATTCCTCTCGCGCGATCGTTATTGGGTATCGTTGGACGGTATCATATGTGGGCTCGTCGACCAGCTGTGGATGTTGGGGTACAAGCACACCCTGGAACTTGAGTTGTGAGTGCAGTTCGTGAACCTGGATGGGGAGATTATGATAGGTTCCTGCCAAAGTTCAAGGAGAAGGGACGGGTTAGGGTCGTAGAGATTTCGAGTGGGAAATTTCGAGAGTGGCCCTGGTGGATGAGAACCTCGAAGAGCAAAGAGATGTGATACCTGTATACCGTATACTCTGCGGGATAGAATAGATCTAACTTGTATATAGCTGCGATTTCTCTGTCACATGCATCTATCCTTTGCATCCTTTCATCGATCCATCTCCCCTCACAACCCATGCGTTGTATGCGCCGTGGAATTGGAGACGTTCTGCAGTACGATTGGATGAGCGTGATAACGGCAAATCCGTGTCGTTTTGGTTCGTTGAGCAGTAAATCGCCCTCCCTGGTGGCGATCGAACTCTACCATTGTCATCTCTTTCGGCGAGACCACTGAATCATTCGTGAAGTCGCTTTTTGCTAAAGGCCCATCCGACAAACCTCAAGAAACGTGAGCTTATATACCTGGACAGTGATAGGAACAGTAAATTCCCTCACTCTCAGGACCCACAACCATCACCTGGCCCTTCTTATGGAACCGTGACAAGTACACCTTCAACCCCAACTCCTCAACCCACGTATGACTGGCGGTTAAGAACTCCACCTCCAGCTGAAGCCTGTACTCCGGTCGGTCAACTAACCAGCACAGAACATCGTCCAGATGTGTCCAGTAGGTATCGTTCACCGGGAGTTCCTGAGACGCGAACGAGCAGGTGACTATTATTTTTTGAATGTGAATGGAGGTGATAGACGAGATGAAGTCCAGTCCCGCGGACATCGTGTCAAGCGGCAGAGTTATTTCGAGCTCGCGGAGTTTTCGGCAGTGTGAGAGCGTGAAGGAGTCCCCTAGACCTGCGAAATGATTATGGTATGTCATGCAGAATTCCACACGGCAGGATTCGGGGACATTTTACCTAGGTTGAGGTTGAGAGGGCCAAGTAGTCTCAAACTCTTCGTGTTTGCTCCAAAGGCATCTGTGACACGCTTGGCAACTTTCGGCAATATAAAAGACGTTAACACCGAACAGCTGATGATGACTTCATTGGCTCGCAATCCCGATCTCGATAGCTCGTCGAAGAGCTCCAGACCATACTTGGGAGGCCAAGTAACGGGCGGTTTTTCGAGAGGTCGAGAAAGAGGGGGGAATGGGCCACTTTCCCTGTCACAGTGGAGAGCACGGAGGTAGAGTCCCACGAGATTGGCGAAGTAGTTGATGAGGACGACAAGTACCCTGCTTGTAGCACTGCCGTATGAAAGGGAGATATCCGAGAGGGTGTGTCGAAAAGCGGAGAATATCTCAATCTGCTGAGGGAGAAATGCAACAGGGTCGGTCAACTTGAGGTGTCGAAGTTGTTGGAACGAGGGTAAATAATCACGGAAGGCGTGATGCAGCGATCAAATCGTCAGGAGTGGCGCGACGTAGGATAACGAACGGACGTGTCCTAGTAACTCGACATTGTTTGGCGAAATATTCGGCAGCCATGATCGCAAGCCCCCGAGGCCGTTGATATCAATGTTCTCGAAAAGGCGTTTTTGGCTGGGATGTGTCCATGATCTTGCGACCAGCGAACAGGTCTGAATTGTCCGATTATCTCGTCGACCAACTCCTGTGGAAGTCTTATTGTGACTGTGGAGGACGCAGTGGCTGTGGATTGAGAAGGTCAAACCAGAGTAAACGGATGTACGGGCAGACGCGATGGATTCCCAGTGCTGCTTACCGGTTGTTGTCGCCACCGAAGTAAGAGCTGAGCGTCGCGCTGAACGATAGTCAAGAAGCTAAGGGACAAGGCGACGGGATGACGAGAAGTGGTTGCCTACTGAGCCCAAGTTGCGCATAGGTTGGAGAGTGATGAGGTCGACGGGGGGAAGTCGCGACCATCAAAACGAGGCTCGACGCCGTGAGAAAATGGCTCTGGACTCCCAGCAAATGCCGCCAGCTGTCGTCCGATCCACCTACTAGAACCTCTACCACCACCCACAGTTCGGGAATGACTCTTCTGCTGGAGCTACTCGACGAGATCCTTAACTATCTGCCCCCCGACGACGAGTCGCTCAAAAATTGCTCGTTGGTTGCGAAATCATGGTTACGCCTGAGTCGACAACGTCTCTTCGAAAACGATTTTATCCAAGATGCGGAGTGCCAGTCGTGGGTAGACAACATCCCACCGACAAACACTGAATTACTTCAACACGTTCGGTCTTTTTGCTTCGCCAGTTTTCACCCCTGGGGAAGGGACCCTCCCCCATGAATACATCAATATCGATGACCCATACGTCTATTTCCCCTCGTTCTATCGATTCCACGCTATCAGCTTATCTAACGCGCGTATCTCCCCTGACATCCTTGAGCGGATGGATATGGTTTCACGCTGTCAGCAGGTCCTCTCGTCTCATTCTCGCCGATTTTTCCCTCCCGTGGTGCTCATTCATAACGCTTATCGACTATTTCCTAAACCTCAGAAATCTCGAATTGTGGATTCTATCTTTTGAGGATGACAACAAAGACCCCCCTCTGTCCAGACCCCTGTGCGGGAAACTCTGTTTCGTCCCAAGTGGCAGCCATTGCGGCCTTCTCTGGTTGGTTGTCCGCCGGACCGGGGGTGGGATACGGCGAACTGGGGGTTGATGTGGGGTGCTTTTCTGCTGCACACTCCCGGCAAATCATCACCGCTTGTGAAAAGAGTCTCAAGCGAGTGAGGCTTGAAGTATGTGAGTGTTCTGCACCTAGGTCTATGCTGGAACGTCGACTAACCGGAAGATTCCGTTCTCAAGTGGGCGCACTTGTGACACTGTCTCATCGTCCAGAACTCCGTGAACCGGAGTTTTCCTTGTTGCAGCAAACAACTCGGCACCGAGTCACTGTCATTCCATCACCTCCGTGAACATCCGGAAGATCATATTTTCACACCCCTTGATTGCTACTACATTGCAAGCCCTGACGAACAATACCGATTGGATATCTTTTGATGACTGCATATCTGCCCTTGCCGATAAATTGCGCGGGTTGGGGAAGAAACAAACTCTCGAGGTAGAGCTCTGAACCAGCAGCATGGTTTTGGACCCGCTCATGGACCACAGTGGATTCTTGCTCAAGTTCAGGGAGAAAGGCCGAGTGAGAATTGTGCATCGTTCGAGCGGGTAAGTCCTGGAGCTTGCCATTTGTCTTGTTTTCTCACTCACGTCGTGTTGTCGGCTCTAACTTGGATTTCAGTGAAATGGGCCGAACCTGGAGCATGGAGCGTGAAACTTTGGATCCCTGACTCCACGTCTGCCGATGGAATCCTCTTCCGTGACTACGAAGTACTGCAGAGCACCACCAGCATATGGTGAATCTTTTCAAATCTCATGTCCCGTTCCAGGTTCCGGATTTACATAATAACCGGGGGACGTTTGGGGATGCAGACGAGAGGTATAAGAGGAAAGTATCACATCCGGACGTACAAATTCATTAAACACGAGGAGGAAACGAGTTGGAAGGGTCGCCACACCACACGGTTTATTACAGCGAGGGGTACAGGTGGGCAGGAGGGTTGTGGGATTGGTGGTTGATGGCTAGACGCTGGGCGACTGCTCCGGAGGATATCGGATATTACGGGGAAGAAGTGGTTGGGGCGCCAGGTAAGGAAGAGGGCGGGAACGAGAGGCTATCTGGTTAACAGACGAAGGACTGACGTTCAAGGGGTCTCGAGCGGGGAACGAAACTGAGGAGCAGAGATCAGACTTCAATAGAATATTCTAGCTGCACGAAAATCTGAAAGATCCAGGCCACAGTAGCGAAGGAAATTGGGTTCGGCATGGGAAAAAGGTTTTGAATGAGCGAGTTCGATGTTGCCATGATGGTAACCCTCATCAATAACATTTTATTCGAGCTTGCTAGTGGAAGAGGGCGTCAAAAGCCTTAGCTTAGTCAACGGATGCGCTTCCTTGGTAACACGTCGTTTGTCTGTTTCCACGAGCTCGCTCTCGCCTGTTGGACTTCCGAACTTTTGCTCATATCGAATTCAATTTTTTCGTTACCGGATTTTCTTGTAGCCTGAATTTTTTCAGATGACTTCGTGCAACCAGGATATTTGAATAGTATGGGTGAGTCCGATGCTACCATGAGGATTACAATCGTAAACGACATTTTGAGAAAACGCAGTCCCTACCTTGATTTCATCACACAAAGTCCCCTCCACCGTACATAGGCTACTAATGGCCTGTATTGACATCGTAAACACTCGATGCGTGGCATCAGTCCCTGCCGTGATCTCAAATTTTTACCTCTGGAGATGTCAATCCCGGCCCTTTCGACCACGAGAACCCGGTCGGTAGCTTATTAGTATACTTACCTTCCACGCACAAGATCCCGATACTCGTCGGTTGCAGCCTTCTCTTTCTAACTCTCTCCCTTTCCTGGTTGACCCCCGCTTGAACGGATATCGATATAAACGGGAGAATGCGGTGTAAAGGGTGGTTAGAGGGGTATGTAACTTGATTATCCGGCCCGAACTGGCGGTGAGTTGCACCCCGTACACCCCGGGGTACGAGACAAATGTTTGCTGGTCAATAAGAGTAGCAGGTAAGCACCCGACATTTCAGGATCTGGTCACCCTTTTCACTTCATTTCCGTCGTCTGGCCCATCGCTTATCAAACTCAAAGAGCGCTCGGAATTTAATCATGCTCGGATTCTCACTGGAGAAGATGTATAGTAATAAGCTGTTGACTTTCTCTCACGCTTTTGGAACTCAACGAGGACTGGTGCGAACAAGTTTGAGACAAAACAAATGTGGCGTGGTTTTTGGAACGTGCTACAGCGAAAGAACGAGGACGCAAGGCGGGAGTAAGACTGCTTAGCACACCTCGTTCTCACGCAATCGACGCCTAAGTAGGGGGTGCAAAGAGACGCGTATACGCCGCCTAACGAGGGGAAAATTCCCGCGCACCTTTCACCTGCGGTCGACCTTCAAAAAAACCCATTTATGGCAACCACGCTCTTGCTCTTTTCGTCAAGCCAGCTTCACGTGTCACGGTCCGCAAGCTGAACCGCACGTGATAGGAGTCCGT
>Ga0307515_10024313_pt1 | contig 10563 bp, 4 predicted proteins | sample 17_EM_MG_FD_194513 | JGI IMG/M metagenome (GOLD analysis project Ga0307515, IMG submission 194513) | Populus trichocarpa ectomycorrhiza microbial communities from riparian zone in the Pacific Northwest, United States - 17_EM | ecosystem: Host-associated > Plants > Roots > Unclassified | place...
CTACCATTTTTATAAATATCTCGGCGTCTTATATTTTAATTTTAATAGGTAGTAGCCCTTCTATTTACTTATCCGTAGTTATATAGTTAATAAAAGATAAAACATTATTGGTGTTTATTTCCTTAGAGGTTAGGGCTAATAAATTAAATTATCCTAGGATTAATTAGCGTTATAGGTTAAGTATAGGTATTAAATTGTTCTTTAGGTTTAATATAGTAGCTAGTAAGGAATATTGTCTTACTATTATAGGTTCCTTAGAAGTATAAAGTAAGGTAATTTATAGATATACTACTTTTAGTAGCGCCTACAGTATTATAAAGACGTAGAATTGGTTATAGGCTAAGCGTTAGTAATAAAAAGGCGTAATATAATGTTATAGAACGAGGGTAGTGGCTATAGAGTATATATATTTAAGGAGTCTATAAAACGTTACGCGATCAATTGTAAGGGTTAAGGGCGTAAGGAGGTGATATACCTACGCGTAGCTAATATAAGCTGTACGTAAGGTATACGTAAGAGCATGGGGCTCTCCTATAGAGGCCCCTACGGTGGGGTTCTGTAACAGACTAGGTAGTCTTTATAAAGCACTTTTATGCCAATACGTTCTCCTAGCCTATCCCCTACCCTTACAGCTTATTCCTTTACCTATTAGTCCTTTAGGGTAACTTTAATATCTTCGCTCCTAAGGTGTTGGACTATAACTATATTATAGACCTCTTTACAAATCTTTATAAGGACTTTTATTTCTAATTATCCCCTAAGCCCCTTTGCCTTTTCTATATTTAGTTATATTATAATTATATACCTAGTTATTATCTTAAGGGGGGTGGGTTCCCTATACTATAGAAGCACAGCTATAGCGGCCTAGGTGCAGTTCGCCGGTAAGAGGGGTTTTTATTTATTTTTAATTTTGCTTAGCCGTTAAAGGATTTAATTAAGGGTTTGCTAAAGGGGCGCCTAGGGTTTACTAGACTGGCGGAGCCATTCTACTAGCTATATTAGTTCGTTATAGCTAATAGTTACTCCCCTATAATTCTAGATACTAGACGCGTCTAGTAGGCTTTATATTTTGTTAGATGCCTTTTAAATAGAGGTATTTCCGCTTTATAGTGTAGTATTTACCCGTCTTTATTGTAGAGGGCCGTTATTAGGCGTAGATCTGGCGGTTACGCGCGAGTGCGAACTATATATGCCTTCTCTGCGATATATATATCTTAGGGGGATTCTCTAGGTGTTTTTTAGGGTTCTTTTGGTTAGGTTTAGTCTTTTTAGGCTAGGTGCAGTAAGATCTCCGTATAACCCTAACTATATTTAACGTAGGTGCTAACGCGTATAATATATAATTGCTAAGTACGGTATCCTTAAGAATAATATCTATAAATTTAATAAAACTAGCTTCTAGATAGGGGTAATTTTAATAGCGAAGGTTATTATAGGTATAGATAGGGCTAGGAGACCTAGGATAACGCAGCTAGGTAACCGTAAATTAGTTATAGTAATTAAGACTATTAGTATATATAAAGTTGCTATACTACTATTTATTATTTTTAAGGCAGTTATATACTAGGCGGTGTAGTATATAAACAAAATCCTATTACTAGATTAGGTAATTAGCGTAAGTAAGAATAGCTAGATAACTAACGAGATAGGCCTCTAGTGGTTATAGAATGTCTTTAATAAGTATATAAAGGATTATACCATTTTGCGGTATAGGCTATTAGTACTTAATAGCCACGGTAGTTATATTTTACCTAAATTTAATTAGTACTGCTTAGAGCACTTAATTATTATACTTTGTATATTAGCTTATTTATTACACCTTCTTTAGCCACTTAATATTAGCTACTTTTTAATATTAAAGCAAAAAATGGGCCTTAGCGTAAACTATATTAATAAGTAAGAGTTTTTACCTCTTTACCAATAAGCACGCGCTAAAGTACTATATAAGAAGAATATCTAAAGTGGTTTTATAGCTATAGGCCTTATTCTATATAATCCGGATTATATACTATCGCTCCTATATACTTAATTCTATACGCCGTCCCCCTAGCTATAGCTATAAACAAAAGCAGTATAGGTTTCTAAAATACCTTATAATATTACTTAGTTATAGCACTAAATAGACCTACTTAAGCAATACCTTAAGCGCTATACGTAAAGCCCTCCTTCTCTAACTAATTAGGCCTTAAATTAGCTTATTAAAGGTTGCTAAATAGCTATATATAGCGCTGTCCTTCTTATAGATAAAAATAAGAAGCTATATACTAAGAACTAGTACTAAAAAAGAAAGAAAGTATAGAAGTATTTATACCTAGCAAAAGGAGGTATATTTTTAGGGGCTAATACTTAAGCATTAATTAAAAAGGAGGTAATTAGTTATATAGAGGCTATAGCTAGTACGCTGGGTAAGTACTAGCAACGAGCACTACCGAAGTATAGCTTATACTTTTTACTTAAGCATAATGCTAGAACGTGCCTAGGATAGTAAAGAATTGTTTAAAATATATATTATTATATAAAATTACTTTATTATTAAAAAATTACTTTATAAAGCATTTATTTTTTATAGGGTAGCCTATTAACCTAAATAGCCCACTAACCTATTAATTACGTTACCGTTTAACATTTATATAATTTACCTCGTTCTATTATACCTTATATTCTATATATTTTTACGCTTTTTAAGCCTAAAATGCCCTTACTACGGCCTTGTTATAACGTAGCCTTATAGGAAATACTATAGTGGACTTATTGATAGGCTAGGTAAATAGGTAAATAGGAAGTTAATAACGTAAATATAACTAATAGAGTAGGTTACCTAATAAATTAACTCTAATTATATGCTAAGATTTACTATAAAAAAGAGAACTATCTAGGTATAAATTATGGTTCTTTAAGTATATAATACTGCGCCTAAGAAATATGCTAAGTATGTCGGTATATTAGTATATTGGTATATCTACTACGTCCTTATATTTCTATATTCCTATATTTTAAACTTATTATATAACTAGCTATATAACTTAGCTACCTTTTATTTTATAGCTTAATTAGTTCTGGTACCTCCTATACTATCTTAACTAACCTATTTATATCTCTTTTTAATAGTGCTACTACTACTAATATAAGGTCTATAATACTATCCCCCTCCTCTTTATCTTCGCCCTTAAAGATATTCTATATCTCTAAGTTATCTATTAAAGGTATAGCATTTCTATCTTTAATTTAATAACCTTTTATTAGATCTTTATTCTTTAAATATTATAACTAGCTTATTTTTATTATTATTTTACTAAGTAAAAGAACTATATTATTTATAACTTATAGAAGTAGCTAAGGGGACTATAAATTCTTTTATTATTTCTAAAGGCTATTATAAAGGGTATTACCCTTAATAAGGTATACTTTATTATGCTTATAAAGCTTAATCCGTCCTTTAGTAAATAGGAATAGTTTATATACCATATCTACCAAATTAGCTAAGAAAACCCTTTTATAATAGTATATATTTTATATAATACGGCTTCTTTATAAGGCAGTATTGCCAGGGTATACAGTAGGGAGCAGGTAAGCCGAGCATAAGTCATATAGGGAGTCGATAGAAGAGGACGATATGGTAATAAGGGTAGGCAATAGCCTAAGTACAGAGACGAACCGATAGGGGAGGAGGGAGGCTATAAGCCCAAGGAGCTTATAAGGGGTGGCCAAGGCCTAGCCGAAGGCTAGCCTTAGCAGCCCCTAAGAGCTCCCGGGATGTAGCCGAGTAAGGGACTAAAAGTACCCTTACATTCTTATATTAAGGTTGGAATTCTAAATAAGTTTAAGTTTAAAAAGACTGCTATAAATAAAATACTAGACGTAGATATAAATAAGCTAGGGAGTTTAAAGGAGTAGCTAGTAGAAGTGCTCTAATAAGGTATTTTTAATATTTTACTACAGAATTAAGCAATATACTAGGTAATTTACCGTAAAGTTTTATCTAGTAGAAGAAATATACTAGGCTGTTATTTTAAGAATTAGGTAATATAGTAGGTAATATATCGCAGTTTTATAGCTAATAGAAGGTATATACTAGGGGTTTTTTTTAATAGAGTAAGCAATGTTTCTTAACAATATATTATTTTTTTATAGTTAATAAAAGATATATTAGGTTATTTTTTATAAAATAGGGTAATATATTAGCAATATACCGCACTTCTTTTATTAATAAAAGAAGTTTATTATTTTGCTATTTAAGGAGCCGGGCAATAAGTAACTAGATATATTATAATACTCTAGTAATAAGTAATAACTACTAGCTTGCTATTTAAGGACCTATATAAGTAATACGCTAGGCAATATATTATAGTGCTTTATTAATATAATAAGTCTACTAGCTTGCGATATAAAAACTAGGTAATATATAAGCTAATATATTAAAATACTTTACTAATAGGTAACGCCTACTAGCTTATAATTTAAAGAATTAGGTAATATACCTAGCAATATACGGCAACTTTATACTTAGTAGTGGAAATTTATTAGCTTACTGCTTAAAGAACTAGGTAATGTGCTAGGTAATATATAATAGTTTTACGCTTAGTAATAGAAGTTTATTAACTTACGGCTTAAGGAACTAGGTAATATACTAGGTAATATATAGTAGTTTTATACCTAATAACTAAAGTATATTAACTTACCGCTTAAAGAACTAGGTAATATGCTAGGTAATATATAATAATTTTATACTTAATAATAGAAGTTTACTAACTTGCCGCTTAAAGAACTAGGAGTGTACCTATTAATATATAGTAATTTCGTATTTAATAAGAGAGGTCTACTAGCCTACCCCTACGGTTACACTTCCTATACATTAGGATTTTTTTAGCTATATTATTGCGGCCGAAAATTAGGGTTCTGCAAAACCTGCGTGTCACGGAACCCCACCGCAGGGGCCTCCATAGGAGAGCCCCGTGCTCTCGCGTACACCTCGCGTACAGCTTATGTTAGCTACGCGTAGGTATATCACCTCCTTACGCCCTCGACCCTTACGATCGATCGCGTAACGTCTTGTAGACTCCTCAAATACATACGCTCTGTAGCCACTACCCCCGTTCCGTAACACTGCGCAAGTTATAATTTTAGCTATATGTTTATAGTAAATTGCTATAAATCGCCCGCAAATTGCTAAAATTGCGACTTATGTAGGTTTTGCAGACCCCGATTTTCGCTTGCAATAATATAGCTAAAAAAAATTTCCTAATGTATTACTATTAGGTATAGGCGTCAGTTTTCTTTTTAGAGGTATTATAGAAAAATTAAACCAGCTATTCTCTTAAGGGGATTAGTAAGGATTTAAATATAAGGTAAGAATATAGATAGGGAGTCTAATAATAGAATAATAGGGTATATTGTATATATGGAGACGAATCCTTAAGGGAAAAAGGAGGAGTCTATGTGCGAGGTAGGAAGGGTTTTTCCTAGGTATGTGCAGCGCACGTGCCTTACGGGCGAGTCACCCCTGGGTTGCCCCAGGGTCGCCCGTACCTTGCGGCTATATAACTATCTACTTAGGTTTTACCTAACAATTATCTCTATAACAAATACCTATTTATAATTATTTAATAACTATATAAAGTTTTTTTTAAAGGTACCTTTTATAGTAATTTAGTTTATATATACGCTTAATATAACTTTAAATTTATTTATATATTAGGTATTTTCTATTTATATATTAACCTTCCTTTATACTTTTTTATAAAGGTTATATAATTTTTAAATTTACTTTAGTTGTGCCCTATTAATTTATATACTTTCTATTAACTAGAGATATAAAATTTTATATAAAATTTTTATCCAAAATAGCTAATTACCTATATTTTACTTAGGGGCTTATATTCCTATTTTAATTAAGGATTTAGATTACTATTCTTTTATAATTATATATAAGGGAATAAATCTTTATAAATCCTATTTTAGAACCTAATTAATAAGCAAGGCCTCCTATATAGGAGTTAATTGCTATTTATATTAGTGTATAAATTGCCCTAGTAGTATACTACTTAATTAATCACTTAAAACCAACAAAGGGACACCGTATGCAAGTATAGCTTTTCGCGCATACTTATAAACACCAGATTTGAATCTACGATAGCTATTTATAAGTTCTACCTATTTCGGTCTATATTGATTTATTCGTTGTGGAGAAAATAAGTTAACAAATTGGTGGTTTGATTTTGATTAAGTGGCCGACTTTCGAGTTCTAGGGGTCCGAGCTTATACTAATAACGTAGCTTTATAGAGAGGTTAAAGCTACCTTTTACTTCTTATATTCCTTCTCTCTTATCTTATACCTTTTATAGAGAATTTAAAGCTCGTTCTTCTTGTCCTTGGGAAGGGCTATATATAATATTATTCCTGGCTTCACATCTTAAGGCCTAGGAAAGACTAGTTTAAGCAATTAGGGCAACTAATCCCGTTTACTTAAAGGGTTAACGTATTTCTATATATCTCCTATTTAAGCTTAAAGCCTAATAAGGTTAATCCATTTATCCTAATTAGCTTAGTTCAATAATATTACCGTCATAGTAGCAGCTTGGGTAGATTAAGAAGTTTTATTAAAAGGTGCTTATAAAGACGAACGAAGGATTTAAACAGCAATTTAATAAGGGGTAGAACTAATCAAATCAATTAATCAAATCAATTAGTTAAATAGGTGCGATATAGCAAGTCATCTGGGCTCATAACTGTTAATCGGAAGACCAAAAGATAAAAAGAATAATGACTCTATCTATTGAAGCTAGTTCTAGAAGCTATCTATATACTTAAGGTAGGTGGCAAAAGACTCACGGAGACGCCGACAACAATACGTAACTGTTACTCAATTACCACCAGGTCGATATTGCCACTCAGTCGGTAATAGGTAATGGAAATCTGACTTAAAATCCGACCTGGATCGACAGAAATACAAAGGTCTTCGTGCCTAGTAGAAGAATGCGTAGCACACTAACAAAAAGAGTCATTGTACAATGGATTATTCCTTGATCAAGTGGACCGTAAGCTAAATTAGGAAACGAAGCCAATGACTTTACTCGAACTTCTACGAGCAGCGTCAAATGCGGCGCATGCAGTTATTCTGCTTGATTTAGCCCTAGGCGTTGCGTTTAGCAAATGCAGCGTATCTCTCCCTTGGGGCATCGCTCTGCTGTTGTCAATGAGCACTCTAGAGATATAGGAGTGCTGTGTAAAAGGGTAGGTATTCGATGTCCTTCACTAATGATTAGGATTGTCAAACCTGTCACTTTTTAACACTCTAGAGGATCAGGATGACTGCTTCAACGATCAATTAAAGACAAAAGAATAGATTAAGAATTGAAAAGGAAGCAAATTTCAACTTTTCACACAGTCGTTATAAACCATAACGTGGATGACTGATTTAGCATAGGAGTATCGCTTCAGAAAGCCTACGATACGACTACCAAGAGAAGCCTCTTATTACTCTACCCTCTTTCACCCATGCTATCACATTCAGCTGGCCTCTCTCTGAATTGGATAGACAGACCCATATTTGGAGTTTCCTTAGGTACCTCGTTCTCGGCAAGGCACGGCGGGTTCCAGACAAGGGCGAATCGTAGTCATTGGGATCTTGCTAACAGCGGTGGCAAGGAGAGACCAGAGAAGCTCATCGGATATAGTGAGAAGGTCAATTGAGATGCTGGTTGAAATAGTCATTGAACGGATGAATGGAGTCCTGTGAAATTTGGAGCGTGTGATGGAATGCGCGTTCGCCGGTCGGAGTTAGGCAGACTTCCCTCACATAATCAACCTTTTTCAATCCTATTAGTGTGGGGAGCTCGTATGCTGTGGTGCCCTGTTCATGTCGACCATCATCTGACAGAACGTTGCGGAGACCACTGGAGGCTCTGGCTAGCAGACAACCCATTGTTATTCGAAGTGAAGACCACAAGAACAGCTGTATATCTGCCAAAGTTAGCCTAACGTGTATCGTCACACCATCCGCAAACTTACGCAGCGCTAGCGAGGAAAATTTCCGACGTCTTTGCTTTCGTGATGAAAAAATTCGCGAAGACAAATACCCCCGCCGCAATGATAATCGTCACGAACCGACCCACCATGGTCGACAAACTGTTCAGCAGAACAACCGGCACGAGCAGCACAAGCGTAGTCAACGAAGCCATCAAAGCCCGACTTAAAGTTTGTAGCCGTGGGCCCGGGAAGAATACGTGATCACTGGCCGTCGCGAACCGCTTTTTGCGCTTTGTAGAGCTCCAAACACGCTGCGAAACAAATGAGCAAGGCAAATACATGGCTAGAAATTTGGTATATGGTAGGATATACGCACCGGTAGCACGCTGGTTTGGAACCATACCTTCAAATCTTCGAGAAACCACCCCATACGTTCTATGGCGCCATCGTCACACTCAATAAGATTCATGAGGTCACCCCGGTTATCTAAGTACGAAGTCTCTGGACGCCCAATTGTCTTCGTTCCTGCAAGCCAGGTTTTCAGACTATTCACATTTCTTGCTGCCGCTTGTCGGTGGGAGAATGCATAGGCGGAATTTTTGGTGAGGGTGTCTATAGCAAGCCTGTAAGCACTATTAACAAAAATCTCTAAACCCTCGTTCACTAACCAAATTCGTCCATTGCTTTGCCTAGATTTTCCAGCTTCTCATGACGCTTCTTGTTTCTATCATCACGACTACATCCTAAGAAGATTTGATGTGGTTCCTCCTCATCAATCTTGTCCAGCTCCTCCTCGATTCTGCATATTTCATCCTGCTTGAGTAGAAGTAGGCGTAGGCGGGCTCGTGAAAATCGACGGAAGATGTAGAAGCTGGAATCTCCACTGAGCAGCGCCGTAAAACGAGGGTAGCCGGGACGGAAATTCTCTACTTAATGCGGGCAAAAGTGTCAGCTGTGGCTTTGTTTGATTGCGATTACTCAAACAGGTCATGATTACGCTGTAATGATTCTATATCGCCGCGTCCATTTTTAGGTGCCATACTTCCCGTCTTTGACAGCACATCAGGCCGAGACTGTTTCTCCCCCAGTATAACGCCAATATTAGGCGCTTGAGACTATTTGACCTACACATTGTCATGCGCCCGTCACAATAAGAGCCCCAGAGGCGTACACAGAATGAGCCCACTGCACTATCCTGCTGAATGAGCCTCGCTCACCGGTCCTTGAGGGACTGTACATGTATGCATAGTAGTGACATGGCGATGTGAATGATTTGATGAAGAGTTCACAGAATCGAATGTATCTGGATGCGAAAGCAATATTTCCCAAAAGCTGGTCCCTGATTCGCCAGTCGAAAAAGTAAGGCGGGCTTTTAATCGGATCAGGCAAACAGTAGCCAGGGGGAGTAAGTTGTGGACGTCGTCAATAGGGCGATCACTGGGATATGCATATGCATGTCAACCCATTGTCGTTTTGGCACAGCCTTCCAAGCCTTCCAATCAGCGCTTGCCTTGGGGGTGTTTCGGCGGCTATTCGAGTTGTGCGTTGCGTCTACCGTGAGGCTGCGGCGATTGGACTGAGGGAGATTGGCAATATATAAAAATCTCGGAGAATACAGCCGTACGGCCTTATCATCCCACACATATTCTGCTATCGGCAATCAGTGCTATATTGTAAGACAAAGTAACGATCGCGATAAAGATTGCTTTTTCGAGTCCGAAAATTATGGATTTATCATCATCCTCCACAAAGGTTAGTGGCGCCACGACGAAACAAATGTCATTAAAATTCACAGAAAAACATTTGCAGTCAGTTTATCAGAATAGTATCAGAGGGTTTCCAGGACGAGCAAAGGTTGCGACATTCACCGAGGTGAGCGCCACTTCCGCTGGAAAGTGTCTCGTCGGAGTTACTAAAATAATGCATCAGGCAAAATTTTGGGTTAATGAAGAAGTTTATCTCACAGAGAATGGCGTCCTCAAAGGTCCTTTTCTGGTCGCAAGCTTCGATGAAAATGACCGTGATTATACTCTCACCGAAGCAGATGGGGTGACAAAATGGGAAGACGGCAAAAAAGTTAAAGAAGAAAGTCTTCGACGTGGAAAAAAATGACTGCTTGAGCTTTTTGTAACTATAAAGGACGATAGGCGAGATCTCGAATATTTTTGTTAGGCAAAAGCCTGAGCACCCTAAATCTCATTAAGTGCGTTCTCGCTTTCATGGATTTTGAAGCTATATTTCTTGCATAATCCCAGTTTCTCGGCCATTTGAATAATAAGATCAAATCGTAGCCAAGATAAAATTCTGGAAGAGTACTCTAGTAAGTGAGATATAGCGCATAAAACAGACGGCTAAAGAAAGACTGTTACGAAAATATTAGGGAAGTTCGTCTATGTATATCTTTTAGTCGACTATCTACGAAATTAGCTGTGAAAGAGATGGCTTCTCCACCGAGACTATCCTCCTTGCAAACCTGATCTTACTAGGTACTCGCAGAACACTCCTTCATAGTCTTACCGTGTGGACTATCCCCTTCAATGAAGGGTTGTATGGATCGATGAGCTCTAACCTCGCGGCAAGCTGAACCCCCCCGCCGGG
>Ga0307515_10024314_pt1 | contig 10563 bp, 2 predicted proteins | sample 17_EM_MG_FD_194513 | JGI IMG/M metagenome (GOLD analysis project Ga0307515, IMG submission 194513) | Populus trichocarpa ectomycorrhiza microbial communities from riparian zone in the Pacific Northwest, United States - 17_EM | ecosystem: Host-associated > Plants > Roots > Unclassified | place...
AGATCTACCTGTTCTTATGCGGATTAGTTCTGCGTATATAATACCTTTAGCGAGTTTTAGAATATAGAGCATCGTATTACCGCCTTTATTATTGAGTATAAGGCTCCCTATAAGCTAACCCTCGGTTATATCTACGAAGGCCTTAATAATATGGAACTCGATAAAGTGGTCCGCTGCCACAAGACCGACAGCCTGTAAGACTATTTTCGTCGCCTAGTTACTATAATTATTACTTAGGCATTTTCTTATATAATCTAGGCTGGACTGGAGTATGGGTGTATTTGTATTGGCAAAGTATTTATCTTTCTACGAGTGCCTAATGATCCTAAGACGGTTTACTACTTTTTGTCCGTCCCTAAGGATGATATTAGGGAGATAACTGGATGGGTATAGAATTTGGATGGGGGAAATTAACTATATATGACTGCTGTAGGACAGATGCTAGCATTTACCCTTTGGGCGCTGAAGACGCCGCCTTGAGGTTAGAAGTGGCGGACTTGCGTAATCGCTTAACTGAAAAGCTAGGAGGTGGTCTATAACGACCTACTAGATACAATTCCTATGCATGATGCGCCTTTGTTAGAGTACCGGCCACCTTAACAGAACGATTTTCTTTGTATATCACCTGTCTAGCTCCGATAAAGAGTAGCTCTAAATAGTTCTCCTAAATATTACCTACTGTAGGATTAGAGTGAACCTAGTGATAAGGAGTCTGATCTAGACACTCCAAGCCGACTATCTTAGCGATCCCTACCCTAGCGCTAACCCTAAGCCCTAGACCCGGCTGGCAGATTGTTATTTAGTCGCGATTCCCGCTATAGAGGTAAGGGTGGGCAGTATTATACCCAAAAATGTCTTCGTGGCTTAGTGGAAGGGGGTTTGCTTAATAAGGCGTGTCTAAACATGCGAGATTACGGGGAGAGTCGTTATTAAATTGACTAACCTACCTTCCTTAATCTTATGCGCTAGCAACTCTTAAATGACCTGGATATAGATTGTAAGCCTATGGTTTACGGAACATGTGGGGTTCTATTTAAGGTCAGGTTAATGTTATATAGATATACTATAGCCGCGAAATGTACCAATATTAACTTAATTGGCCGCCTGAACTGGGAGGCCGCTATCTATAAGCGACTTTGTTTAATCTAAGGGATCTATATACCGGTGTATTTAGGGAATATCGATCTTGACCGTCCGTATTTCTATGACGGTATTGCTGAGATTGTTTATATAATGTTCCTTAGTTTTAGGGGCCAGCTTATCTTCTGATATATTAGCGCCAATAATAGGCTATACCTAACTAAACAGGTTAAGCGCTTAATTTAGGCAGTTTATTGGCTAGGAGTGTTGTATAGAGATGCGGAGCCTTGTAATATACTTTAGAATGTAAAGGTTGGCCAGGCGATAGTGATTGACTTTAAACGGGCTGAGGTTCTAAAACTATAGGCTGTGCTAGGTGTTATCTTATTAAATTAGAAGAGAAAATGGGTACCTAAGGAGGGTCTAAATAAGTAACCGGAAGAACGTTGTGACGAATTTATGCGGGAGATATAAAGGGCAATAGTAGAATTTCGCGGGTTAAAGTAGCCTTGGGGTGTAATAATTAATGTATATAGTCTAAATATTCTATCCCCACCGTATTTCTATTGAAATTATTATTAAAACTGGATAAATATTAGAGCGGGTAATTGCTAAGTTTAAGCTATTCTGCTATAGGCTTAGTAGGGGCATCCTAAGAGACTTTTTCTTCTCGGGGATGCCCCTCTAGCAATAGGGGAGGCATGTAAGGTGGAGGCTCGTAGCGTAGAGAGGGAATCCTTAAGAGTATTCGCTTATTAAGATCGGCTTATGCGCTTACTGTATCTTGTTTGCTCCTAGATTATAGCTTTAACCGCGCTAATGTTTAGGAAATGCCACGAAAATAAGGGTGTGGCCGGTGCGGGTTGGCCACCCTCCCTACTTATAGGGGCGGCATCCTATGCTAACCGCTTTAATTACCGTTATATATAAATTATAGCTATGCTTACGTAGCCTACTAGCTCCGCATTTATACTAGCTTATACTACTGTAATCCTAGTCCCTATTTTAGACCTGCTGCCGCTAATCCCCTAATATAATGCACTATCTACCTATCTAACCTTCTAACTTAATTTTTTTAATATAATCCTATTTATTAAAATGTATAGATAAGCCCCACTTGGTATTAAGAAGAGCTAAAATGCCTATTAGGTGTTGAAGCTTACCTATTACCTATGCTTAAGGAGAATAAGTAGCAGTTTTATACTGGCGAAGAAGAAGGGCTTTATTATTCTAACTAATGGTTACTAAAGCTAATAACTTAGGTATGTAAATATTTGTACTTTTATAACCTATCTTATAGGAAAACTATTAACTTATAAACTAAGAACTAATTTATAAAAGCTTTCTAAGATCGCCCTCTTTTAATATATAAGGTGCTTTAACTATCTAATCTTGTAAGCTAGGAAATCGTAAGAGCTAGGTAATCATGGGTTATAGGGGATTGTGCGACAGCTGATTTATTATATATTAGAGCGTATATTAATAAAAACTGTAACTGGAAATAGAAGCATCTTCCTATATATAATTAGAATGCTATGACCGTCTTAAGTAATTAGCTACTAACCTATATTAATTACAATCCGGGTCCTTAACGACATCTCTATCCTAGTAGATGCTTAGGAACTATACGCCCTAATCAAATCGTCCAAACCTCTAATTAGACAGGTGCTTTTATACTATACGTTGAATTCTATCGGCAGATGTACATATTTGCTCAAAATATTTTTCACGTTGATTATCTATAGGATTTAAGGTATAAGACCAAAGCTTTCCGGTAAGGTTGCTTAGGATAGCGCTTACTAGTGTTTATATATAAGATTAGATAAAGTCAATAGGGGAGTATATGCGGAGCTGTACCGTTACTACCGCTAACCGTTATATGGTTGACCGGGTTTTTAAATAGGTTTTATATTAAACGCTCTCTCCTTTACCCTTTGCCTTCGCTAGCTACACTCCCTTACTTTCGCTAGCGCTTCTCTCGGCCTTCGGGCCCTATACAATAATATAATATTTAGGTATAGGTTTGTTCCTACTATGTAATGCTATATAGGAATAGCTCTCTAGGTTATACTTAGCTTTCTTTACTTTACCTGCCCTCCTTGCTACCGCGTAGCTACAGGCCTAGCGCTAGGTGCTTATAGAGATATCGCCTCCTTTATGCCTATACCTCTAAATATTGATATTGTTATACGGTTTCTTCTTCCTATATAGTGACGAGCAAAGAATGAGATAAACGCTTTAATTACCTGCTGTAAATACCGCTAGTTAATTATACTACCGCTAAACCCGTCCTATACTAAGTCGAAGTGTAGGCGTTAGTAGCCCCGCAGCCGAGCGCATAGCAAAACCACTCAGACTTATCTTAGGCAGCAGTCTTGGCAGTAAACTTTACCTAAAATAGTTAAACGCCATACTTAGACGGCTATATGAGGATAGTATGCTATTGTAGCCTACCATAATGTTCTATATAGTAAAGTATCTCGTATAGATCGGTTTATCTCTTTAGTCGCCCTAGCTCTGACTAAGTACCTTTACTATAGTAAGAAGTACTAAACCATTAATAATATTGTAAGTAGATGAAGCCTATATGTAGACTATGCCTTATAATTTGAAATTAAATTGATATATGTATTGGTTACTCTGCCAGATTTTTTAATACGAAGTTGTTTATATAACTTGCACCTTAAACCTCTGTCTTATTATATAGTTACTCTAAATTAACCTAACTCTAACCCTCTTGTACTTGCTATATATACTAGTCGGCCTGATAACTAATATATAGTACTCCTTAACATCTAATCTATCCCTATCCCCGCTAGACTTTTTCCTGGCGATAATATATCGTTCCTTAAAAAGATCCTCGTCCTCCTTAATATTATACTGTATCTATCCTCTTTTCGTTCTGCCGAAATCTAAGATGGTATAATGTTTCCTATTTGGTTCTATTGTATAATCCCGAAACTTCCCTATATAGGTAATTAGTACAAGTTCGCGCCTCTTATTAAACCGGAGGTTATTAATCCAATTAACTGTGCTAAAAGGGATGTCTATAAACTAAATGCCTCTATTATATGCTATCTATGACCACGATAGCATATTCCGGTTTTTGTATATAATCCGCTCTATATTGTTAGACGCCTACTATAAGAGATTCCTGTGAAGGTACCGCTTAAAGATGCCGTATCTGCTTTAATACCTTAGAGCGCGTGCAATATGGGCCTCTAACTTAGATATTGTAACAGCTCTATTAGTCCTCTCTATAAGGTCGCGCTTTAAGTAGTCCTTAAAAAGAAAGTAAATGAATTCTATAGTACGTTAGTAGCCTAAGTCGAAGAGCTGGTTTGGGAAGTTTGGATTGAGTATAAAGAACTTCCTTTAAAATAAGCTAAGGAGCAAAATATCTAAGTTAGGAAGATGTTGGTCTATTAGATATTGCTTAAGCTCTTACCTTTTAAGTCTAGTAAGGTTTTCGTAGTAAACCCCTTTACCACATTCCCAGTATATCTAATTATTACTAAAATAGATAGTTTATTGTAATAAAACTCTTTCTTACATTACCTATGCTTGCGTGTTAAGCCGAGCCTTCTTTATATTGTTGTTGAAATTATCTATACTGGTGTAGATATAGAATCGCCTACCTAAGGCATCTTAAATAAGGATATACTTAGTGCTTATATTCCGCTTAAGGAATCCCGCTTTTAAATAGACAGCCGAAGTTGTAGTAATTATATAGTAAGCTAAAGAGAAGACCTTTTTTATACGCCCAGATTTAAGTTTCTAATCTTCTTTATTATCCTTATATTAGATTATATAGAGTAAGTTGATCTAGAGGTATAGTATACGAAGTTCTTAAGTTACTTTAACAGCGTCCTGGAAAGTCTTTAGCAGGTCGAAGATACTAAATCCTCCTAGCCGTTGGATAATGTTATCCTAGGTTGTGCAAAATTGTTTCTTATCTTTAATCGGAAGTTCGCCCTAGTAATGGGATAAAGCAATATATTTTCCTCCGTCTATTTCTATAGTATAATTAAGACGCAAGATATTAGGATTATTATCCGGATTACCGATATAGAGGAGTCTTGTTGGCAATTCTGTGTTGGATTTAATATAATGCTTATTATAATTATAGGACTCGTCACACTAACGAAGCCATGCGCGAAGTAGTGTAAATTATATAGGACTTTTAGCTTCGGGTAAGACTAAAAAGCCGATCTAGATGCCGTTATTAAAATCAGCCAAATATTCTATATATAAAGATATATAGTAAGTAATGGCCCTGCCTAGCGTATATAAGGAGTTAAAGACACTAACCTAAATTAGAATACAACTGGAGAATACGTAGCCCCCCCTCTCCTATTTTCAATGCTAACCGTTCTCTAACTATTTGAATATATGGTTTATTATTATTGCAGTAGTGTTTAAGTGTACGGAGGAGTAGAGCGCAGAGCTAATAACTTTCTTTAGCAGCACGGACTTTAGAAAGATTAACGTTGTAGCTAGCAGCTATAATAGTATTACAGTAGGCACAACACTGGACCGGGGCAAGCTAGCTTGGTAGCGTGCTAGATAGCAAGTTTTTAACAAAATCCTAAGTAAATGTATTATCAAAGGTATAGAGCTAGCCGTTGGGCTATATCCGTATTAGTACTAGTTTAAGCAGTTATATATAAGGGGCATTCGCAGATCTATATATATTCTACACTAATAAATAGGACAAGGTTAGCAGCAGCTATATATCCTAGTATTCGCAGGTCTACTTATATCCTATGCTAATAAATAGGACAAGGTTAGCGGCAGCCGTATATCCCAGTATTCGCAGGTCTACTTATATACTACACTAATAATTAGGACAAGGTTAGCAGCAGCTATATATCTTAGTATTCGTAGGTCTACTTATAGGCTACGCCAATAATTAGGATAAGGTTAGCAGTAGTTATACATCCCGGTATTTATAGGTCTACTTATATCCTACGCCAATAAACAGGATAAGGTTAGTAGTAGCCGTATATCCCAGTATTTGCAGGTCTACTTATACGCTACGCCAATAATTAGGACAAGGTTAGCAGCAGTCATATATCTTAGTATTCGCAGGTCTACTTATACGCTACGCCAACAATTAGGACAAAGTTAGTAGCAGCTGTATATCCCGGTATTCGCAGGTCTACTTATAGGCTACGCTAATAATTAGGATAAGGTTAGCAGTAGCTATATATCCTAGTATTTATAGGTCTACTTATAGGCTACGCTAATAACTAGGATAAGGTTAGCAGCAGCCATATATCCTAGTATTCGCAGGTCTACTAATACCCTATACCAATAATTAGGGCAAAGTTAGCAGCAGCCGTATATCTTAGTATTTGCAGGTTTACTTATATCCTACGCCAATAATTAGGATAAGGTTAACAGCAGCCATATATCTTAGTATTTGTAGATTTACTAATACCCTATACTAATAAACAGGACAAGATTAGTAGCAGCCGTATATCCCAGTATTTACAGGTCTACTTATAAGCTACGCTAATAAATAGGATAAGGTTAACAGCAGCCGTATATCTTAGTATTCGCAGGTCTACTTATATACTACGCTAACAATTAGGACAAGGTTAGCAGCAGCTATATATCCCAGTATACGTAGGTCTACTTATATATTACGCTAACAATTAGGACAAGGTTAGTAGCAGCCGTATATCTTAGTATTTATAGGTCTACTTATAGCCTACGCTAATAAATAGGATAAGGTTAGCAGCAGCTGTATATCTTAGTATTCGCAAGTCTACTTATAGGCTACGCCAACAATTAGGACAAGGTTAGCAGCAGCTGTATATCCTAGTATTCGTAGGTCTACTTATAAACTACGCCAATAAATAAAATAAGGTTAGTAGCAGCCGTATATAGTATTTGCAGGTCTACTTACAAACTACGCTAACAATTAGGATAAGGTTAGCAGCAGCCGTATATCCTAGTATTCGCAGGTCTACTTATACGCTACGCCAACAATTAGGATAAGGTTAGTAGTAGCTATATATCTTAATATTCGCAGGTCTACTTACACCCTATACTAATAATTAGGATAAGGTTAGCAGCAGCTATATATCCCGGTATTTGCAGGTCTACTTATAACCTACACTAATAATTAGGATAAGGTTAGCAGTAGCTATATATCCCGATATTTATAGGCCTACTTATAGGTTATGCTAATAAATAGGACAAGGTTAGTAGCAGCCGTATATCCTAGTATTTGTAGGTTTACTTATAGGCTACGTTAATAATTAGGACAAGGTTAGTAGCAGCTATATATCCTAGTATTCGCAGGTCTACTTATACGCTACGCTAATAATTAGAACAAAGTTAGCAGCAGCTATATATCTTAGTATTTATAGGTCTACTTATACGCTATACTAATAACCAGAACAAGGTTAGCAGTAGCCGTACATCCTAGTATTTGTAGGTCTACTTATATACTACACTAATAATTAGAACAAGGTTAGCAGCAGCTATATATCTTAGTATTTGCAGGTCTACTTATAGGCTACGCCAACAATTAGGATAAGGTTAGTAGTAGCTGTATATCTTGGTATTTGCAGGTCTACTTACTTCCTATAACTAAGTATATTAGTAGAATATCTAGAATATACTCTAGGAATATTTACCCTCTATACCTATACCGTTAGCTAAAATAATATTATCTAGTTGCTGTTAAACCCTACCGTGAACGATCTATCCTCCTATGATGTATTTTGACCTATTGGAATAAGTTTAACCGTAGCTAATAGAGATAATGATATATTGCACAAGGTTGCGTAAGTTAACTCCTACACTAATAGCTCTTGACTTTGGTTGCGCTTTTATGCTAGGGTTAAAGGATAATTCTAGGACTATGTTTGCGAAGGTAGGGCATTACCTTAGCAACCTTAAACCGTAGAATTAATTAGCGGACATACGTATATCCGCAAGCGGATATCGCTAAACTTTTTTGTTAAAAAGTTGTGGTCTAAGGGACTTTCCTAGACTTTATTAAGCGATGTGACTTATTTATATGTAGAGCAGTTACCTTCTTTAACGAAATTGTTAAAGCTACCTATATAAGGTCTAGGGCTATATATAGGCTTAAAATAATCGTAAGAACTAGCTCTATAATCGATTGACTTTTGGGCCTTATATATACACTGGTTGCGACGTCCGTTGCGATGTCTGTTGCCTAAATTTGTATGGGGATATATATAATCTTTAATAAAGTTAATAAAGCCACTAACGTAAGGCCTAGGGCTGCATATAGGCTTAAAATAATCGTAAGAACTAGCTCTATATTTGATTAATTTTAAGGCCTTATATATATACCGTACTGAATCGCGTAAAGCACGGGCCTACGTGGCGCACGCTTTTCGGATATTAGCACTCACAACTTTTGAAGCTGTACAATTATATATATATAGTAAAATTATATAATTTTTTATTGTAGCACTTAGGGAGGCTTAGAGACTTAACTAGTAAAGATAAATTAATTGCAATAGCGCTTTGGGAGCTTTATTTGCCTTATACGGCACGACCTAGCCAGTGTCAGCTTAATATCTATAATTAATAAGAAATCTATATCCACATCCTCCTCATCCTTAGGAGGAGTAGGAGGAGGCATAAGAGCCTTCTGCTTGCCCTTCTTAGCTTACTTAAGGTTGTTTTTTAGTTTTTAATCTGTTTGCCGGGCGATTTTTGCCTCCTCCCGCGCAGCAGCCTTTGCGCACTGCTCCTGCAGGCGGATATCCTTTGCCACTGCCCTTATACGCTTCCTCTCCTCTAGTATGTAAGCCTTCTTAGCCTTCTGCTCCTCTTTGCGCTTGCTCTCTTTGTCTTTTTAAAGCTGTAGAGCCTTCTCCGCCTCCTCTTTTTGTATTTGATGGTCTTGGGCGTCCTGAACTTTAGATAGTGACTAGAAGATAGCTCCCCTGTTATACTGTATAGGAGCTTTAAGTAGCAGAGGCTTGCTATGCTGTTAGCACTTCTTCTCATTTATAAGGGCCTCCCGGAGACGCTCATTTTTATACTAGAGAAGATTATTGCGTACTAAAATTGAGTGGATAGTCTGACTAAGCTGCCGTGCTGGCCTATTATATACGTCAGCCACTACCTTGCGCAGAAGTCGCTTAATTTTACGCTAATCTGACGCGCTAAGTACTAAAGTAGAACTCTTGCTTGACGAGGGCCTCTCCTTTTCCTTAATATTAAAGCGGTTAAGTACTTGCTGAGGATTAAAAGGCAATAGTCCTGTTACCTTAAAAGCCTTAAGGATTGTTTTTTCTTTAAAGGAGTTCCCCTAGGCATTATAAAACATGTGGAAGAAGTCTCTCTTTATAATAGAGGTAAGGCCCTAGCATTTATCTATAAAATTTGCAAGCTCTGATAAATAGGTAGAGCTAAGAGGCTTGAATAAGTAGATATTAAGAGGCTGTAGCGTATAAGTTAAATAAAGAGGATATATAGCTAGGAGGATCTTATTTTTATTACAATACTATATAAACTCCATTGTAACGTGTAATCTATGGCCATTAAGAATAAGTAATTAATATAACTACCTTGCCTTTGCTTTTATTTTGTAATTAAATACCTATTTAAGCTATATAAGGCCTAGCTTATTATTTGTCCATTTACTAGGTAATAAGGTAAAAAAGGATTTATACATTATAGGGTTAAAATCTTATAACTAGGTGTCCTGTATATTGCCTAATAGAGCTTAATAAATAAGTATAGGCGTAAGAGCAGTACCATCGGCGTAAATATAAGCAATTGTTGTAATCTACTTACGGTTGCCGTCCTATATAATCTGCTTGATTCCCTCCTCTTTATACTAACGTTGGGAGAACACCCACTTTATTTTTGATAGCACCCTAATAAGGAAGCCCTTCTTATCTATATTGTATATATAGCGAGGCTGTACGTTGTACTGCTTAATCTTTTTACGCAGGAGCTCGAAATATAGGGCGTATTTGAAGGCTGAATTAGCTCGTTTTCGTGCAGTATCTATGCCGGAGGTCTATCGCGATACTAGGTTGATTTTGTGTTGGTTAATAAAGCGCTACGCCTACGTCCTACCCGCCTCTCTACTAGCTATTTCTGATGCGAAATTTCGTATTATTTGCCTTAAAGGAGGTAGCCCTCTTGCGCAAAGCCCATCAATATATAGTACTAGCTCTTTTTCTTGTGCGTCGTTAAGTAGGCGCTAATTTTCGCATTTTTCTGCATAGGTGCCTCGCACACCCTGGTGACGGCGCGATAGCATACTGCGCTTACTACCCTTTGCGAAAGTATTGCGAAAATCAAAATTAAGCGAGCCTCCCCCCGCAGACGTTCGTTTTACAATAATACCTTTACAACAACCAAAAATAAGTCTTATTTTATAAAATTGGTAAATAAAACTGTAAAATAGATACTGCCCCGTAACCCTAAATATATAGCAGCTTAGTAAATAGTGTAGTTATAGAAATTTAGGTG
>Ga0307515_10024315_pt1 | contig 10562 bp, 6 predicted proteins | sample 17_EM_MG_FD_194513 | JGI IMG/M metagenome (GOLD analysis project Ga0307515, IMG submission 194513) | Populus trichocarpa ectomycorrhiza microbial communities from riparian zone in the Pacific Northwest, United States - 17_EM | ecosystem: Host-associated > Plants > Roots > Unclassified | place...
CGGTGGCTAGCCTGTAGCCATCTGTTGTTTTATGTTTCTGTTATCATTGTAAATCTGGGGTATGCCCCTTATAATGTTTGTATCTTCTTCTTTTAATACATACGTCAACTTACCAAAAAAAAAAGTATGATTTTGCATCTATTGGCCAAGGAATCAAGTCTAGACCAAATAGGGTTAGGAGGAATGTAAATTTCTGTGGCACGAGGAATTATGAAGATGTGGATGGGACTTGGACTCCATTAAACTGAAAATTTTTAACTTCCAATTTAAAAATGACCCCGAGGCTTATTTGGAGTGGAAGAAAAAGGTAGATTGGATTTTTATTACCATAGCTATTATGAACAAAAGAAGATGAAATTGGTGGTCATTGAGTTTACAGAGTATGCATTGATTTGATGGGATCATATTGTAATTAGTATGAGGAGGAATTGGTAGTGGCCTGTTCAGACTTGGAGGGAGATGAACGTCTTAATGAGGAGATGATTTGTGTCACTATTATATAGACTTATATCTAAAGCTACAATGTCTGAATCAGGGTTCTAAGTCAGTAAATAATTATCACAAAGAGATGAAGATAACAATGATTTGGGCTAATGTTGTTGAGGATATATAGAAGCCATCATGGCTATTTTTTAATGGGTTGAATTGGGACATTGCTAATGTGGTGGAGCTACCACACTATGTGGAGCTAGAGGATATAGTTCGCATGGCTACGAAAGTGGAGGGACAACATAAAAGGAAGGGACATGTTTAACTAGTGTTTAATTCGGGTTCTTCATCATCTTGGAAGCCGAATCTGAGAAAAGAGGGAGCCGAGATCCTTTGTTCCTTCCAAAGCTGAACCACCAAAGGCTAAAGTTGAGGTCCCTACTAGTTCCACAGGTAAATCTAAAACTAAACCTAAATATATTCGTGATGTTAAATATTTTAGGTGTTAGGGAGATGGACATTATACTTCAGAGTGTCCAAATAAGAGGATAATGGTGATTTGGAATCTGAGAGTGACAAATCAGATTGTAAAGACATGCCACCATTGGAGGATTGTACTGAGGATGAATTGGCATTACCTGTTGATGATTCCTAATCGACCAACCTATAGAAACAATCCTGAGGAGAGAAAAGAGCTTCAAAGGCAAGTTGATGAGCTGATGGAAAAGGCGTTGTAGATCAACCCACAAACACCAGCAAGGATTAAATCTGACTTATTATGGTATAACTGACCTTATGTCATTATTCTATTCAATTTCAATAGTGCTAGTACCAACCTTGGAAAATGTTTCCATTGTGTCACACTTTTCAAACCTAATTTTCAGCTTTCTTGGAGAAGTATCATCTTTGTTGGGGGTTGCTTGACCACGTGATCAAGAGGTTCGTATCAGAGCTAGCCTCTGGAATCAGGTTATATCCTTCTTGTTTTCGTTATCTACTTGTTTTGCGTCATTTTCTCTTTGTCTATATTTGTTTTGTTTCAGGTCAGTATTTGTTTTTTTTCTTGTGTTTATTCTTGTTATAGGTTTATTGTGTTCTATTTTGAGTAAAAAAAAAAGAGGAAGCAATCAGAAAATGTCATTTGGGTTAAAACAGGTCTGTAACACATGTGTTTCGCGTCAGCATATCAAAACTTATCATAATTAACTCAAAATTGATATTCTTGTTAATTAGTGTCAAATCACACTAAATATCATGTTTCAAGTAATTTAGACATGGGTGGCTCTAGGTTTTAAATTTGGGTTTTAAAGGGGTTGTTTCGTGTCGATATATCAAATAAATTCGAAAGGAGCTCACAATTTATATTTTGTTTAATGGGGTCATAATCGCAACATATATTAAATTTGAGGTCATTTGGATATATCTTTCTTCAGGTTCCACAATCAGGTTTTGTTTTGCCGAAACGAGTCTGTTTTTTTTTTATATATCAAAATACATAACGATAAACACAGAATAACAAGGTTAGCTATACCTTTATGAGTTAGATTTGATCTTTGTCCCAATAAAGATAACATGTTGCATCACACAAAACATAAGTTTATTTCATAAATCCATAGCTCTCTGCTTTTTAGCATACAAAACACTTATATAATGCTTGAAATAATCATAATGGATCCCTGTATGTAGGCTGATTTAAACCCACTTAAAAAATTGACCCAAATAAGTAATAATAAAAATCGCAAATTAATATCCTAAATATGCTAGAATAAGATTTTCCACCCCTAAGAAGTTCTAAATAGACTAGGAAATCTGATTTGAATGTAGAATTAATTCTGAAGGTTTTCTTGCCTTATTGTGCTTAGTTTCTTTATTTTACATAGATAATTAATAAAGAAAATCTCCCTTTTTTTTTGGGATAAGGTAAGTATAGTAACAAAAAAAAAATAGCAAAATACAACAAATGGTCAAAACCCTACAAGGGGCAACGGTGGACAAACCCACGTACCCTAAACCAAAACAAAAACAACCTAAACAAATGGGTCATATCCCAAGAACAACTAAGAGAAAATGTGCTCAAGACCTAAATATCCAACAAACAAATCAAATAGGATTGAAAATATCATTAGAAAATCCCCACGCAATATGAGGTCTTCAATTAGTAATTGAAGAAGCCATATTATGAATATAATTAACTGTTGAAACAATGTAACTAACAACGTCTCTAAAAACCATCGAACTCGTACAAGGAGCATCACCAAGAAGACAAGCATTCCTTTCCTTACAAAATGATATATACAGCAGTAGATAACATCAATCTCATAAGCACAAAATGAAGAGAGCCAAGTGATACTGATACGATCCAGGCAAGGTCAAACTCGGATTTTTGATGTAAAAAGTGCACCTATCCAGTTTTACGGTAATAGTCATAATTCTTAATCCGACCATTGGATCAAGTTAACATTTTACGTGGAGTCTCCTCACATGTTGTCCTACCTTGGTTTAAAATTTCAGGTCAATCGGAGTTCGGGAAGGCATCGAAACACGGGTCAACAGAGGCTGTATGAATTTTGTTATTTACTTCCTTTTGACTTGTGGACTTCCTATTTGGCTAGGATTCTTTTTCTAAAAGGATGTGGCAGCTTATTTTAGGAATCTCCTAATTCTCCAAAGAACTTTAATGGGTTGCAACATAGTTTTCATGTGTGGCAAGGATTCATAAATGTTCAGAATCCTTTTCTTACAAAGATTCCTTATTCATCCCAGCTACAAAAAGGAAAGAAGACTTCAGAATAAATTCTACCTTCAGATCAGATTTCCTAGTCTATTTGGGACTTCTTAATGGTGAAAAATCTGATTCTAGCATATTTAGGATGGTAATTTTTGGATTTTTATTATTTTTATTATTTTCTTCTTAGTCTTTGGGTTATTATTACTTATTTGGGTCAATTGTAAGTGGGCTTAATATAAGTCCACCTAAGGGGGGTCCATTAGGGTTTATTTAAGTCTAGAGTTAGTATAAATAAAGGCATAACCAGACATGTAAGTTAGACAATTCAGATTAATAAAACTTCTTATTTACCGCACTTTGTGTGTGTGTTGGTGAGATAATCTCCCTTCCATGGTTCTCTAATGAACTGAAAGACGACTTATCGAAGAACAACTGTCTTCGTGGCGTCATCCTTATACTTCTCGTTCGCGAATCAATATTCGTTGGTGGGGGTTTCCGTTTCCAATAGTGTTGGTGCCTAGGTAGAAGTTATCTTTGTGTCACATCCTATCAAACCTGATTTACTTGGCTTTCCGGGAATTGGTGTCTTTGCGTGTGGGTTGCGTGACCATGTGATCACGAGGTTCACATCAGATACAGTTCAGCCTTGTGATACGACCCAAGCAAGGTTAGATTCAGATTTAGGCGTCAAGTTTCCTACCATCTAGTTTTACACTTTTGAGTATAACTGGAAATTCAACCGTTAGATCGAGCTGACATCTAACCTGAAGATCTCAGAGGTATTGTTCTATGTTAGGGTAAGGTTTCAGATGAACCGGAGATCGGGAAGGACTTGCGATATAGGTTAGAACAGGCTGTATGAAATTTGTTATTTACTTCCTTTTGACCTGTGAACTTCCTATTTGGCAAGGATTCTTTATCTAAAAGGATGTGGCAGCTTGTTTTGGGAATTTCTTAGTTCCACAAGAATCTTTAATGAGCTTGATGCGAACCTCGTGATCACGTGGTCACGCAACCCACAATCAAGATTGAGATCTGATCCCGGAAAGCCGAAATAGGTTTGATAGGAGTGTGACACAATGAAAACCTACCCCAAGACACCAACATTATTGCATTGAGTAGAATGACGCCATGAAGCCAGTTAATCTTCGATAAGTCAGATTCAGTTCGTTCAACTAAAAAATGCAAGAATCACTCTCACACGTCTGGAAAATTCATGAGTTTAAATAGTTCTTGAAAAATTAACCCTAATGGACCCCTTATGTGGACTTATATGAGGTCCACTCAAAACTGACCCAAAACCGTAAACTAAAAAGCCCATAACTTAATCCAAACAAGACTTGGATCCTAACTGAAAACAAAGTATTAATTAAGCCCAAACATGAAAGAAAATAATAAAAATAACTAACTTGTCATTCAATACCACCAGCCCTTCTTTCCTTATGTAGCTAGGATGAATAAGGAATCCTTATAAGAAAAGGATTCTGAAACATTAATGAATCCTTGCCACTTGGAGATTATATTGCAGCTCATTAAAGATCCTTGTGGAACTAGAAAATTCCCAAAACAAGCTCCCATATCCTTGTAGGAAAAGGATCCTTGCCAAATAGGAAGTCCACAAGTCAAAAGGAAGTAAATAACAGAATTCATATAGCCTGTTCGAACCTATATTGCAAGTCGTTTCCGAACGTGGATTCTCCTGAAAAGGTACCCCAACATAGACAAACACTTCTAGAATCGTCTGGTAAAGTTTCAGCTTGATCCAACGGTTGGATTTGAAGTCATGCTCAATAGTGTAAAACTGAACGGTAGAAACTTTTACGCCAAAATCCGAATTTGACCTTGGTTTGTTTGTATCACAAGGCTGAACCATATCAGAGATGAAACATACTTTCCAAGAGGTAATGATTCATTAATGTTGCACAAGGAAAGAAGAGCTGATGCTATTTAATGATAGATTAGTTATTTTTATTATTTTCTTTCATGTTTGGGATTAATTAATACTTTGTTTTTCAGCTAGGATCCAAGGCTTGTTTGGATCAGGCTATGGGCTTTTCAGTTTAGGGTTTTTGGGTCAAATTTGTATGTGGGTAAGTTCATCTCACAATGGTAGATCTATTAGGGTTAATTTTTAAGAACTATTTAAACAAATGTAACCAAATTTTCGGCAGCCATTGATGAATTTACTTCTAAATTTTTCAGTTTTAACATGTGAGAGTGATTCTTGTATTCTTCAGTTCTTGAACGAATTAAATCTGAATTATCGAAGATCAACTAGCTTCGTGGCGTCATTCTACTTCATTCAAATAATGTTGTTGCCTTGGAGCAGGTTTTCATTGTGTCACACTCCTATCAGACATTTTTCAACTTTCCGGGATCTGATCTCAATCTTGATTGTGGGTTGTGTAACAACGTGAGCACGAGGTTCGCATCAGTTGGTATCAGAGCTAGGCTCCGAAACGAGGTCATATCCTTTTGTTATTTTTGTTTTTTAGTGTTCCTTTAAGTTTTTTAGTGTTTGCGTCGTTCATCTTCTTGTTCTTTGTGTCTGCATCATCTAAGCAAAAAAAAATGTTATATTTCATTTTGTTGTTGTCTGTAATTAGATTAGATGAAATTTGAAGGATGATTCAATTTTGCTGCAACAACACAACTCTTAATGAACCATAACCAAACAATCTTAGAATCAATTCAAACTTCATATTCTGTCTACTAAGGGTGAGATCGCACCATATATTAAATTTGGTCTTACTTTGATATCGTTTGCTTAAAGTTCTAATTCAAGGTTCAATTTTACTACAAACTAATCATACAAAGGGTTTGGGTACTTAGACTTAAGAGAACAACCTATAAACAGAGATTTGTTGTTTGTTTGGTATCAGAATACTAAATATTGAAATTATGGTCATTTCGAGATTGTTTGGTCTGGGTTTCAACTCTGTTACGTAAAAATTATGTAATAGGTCAGGTTTTCATTGTGTCACACTCCTATCAGACATTTTTCAACTTTCCGGGATCTGATCTCAATCTTGATTGTGGGTTGTGTAACAACGTGAGCACGAGGTTCGCATCAGTTGGTATCAGAGCTAGGCTCCGAAACGAGGTCATATCCTTTTGTTATTTTTGTTTTTTAGTGTTCCTTTAAGTTTTTTAGTGTTTGCGTCGTTCATCTTCTTGTTCTTTGTGTCTGCATCATCTAAGCAAAAAAAAATGTTATATTTCATTTTGTTGTTGTCTGTAATTAGATTAGATGAAATTTGAAGGATGATTCAATTTTGCTGCAACAACACAACTCTTAATGAACCATAACCAAACAATCTTAGAATCAATTCAAACTTCATATTCTGTCTACTAAGGGTGAGATCGCACCATATATTAAATTTGGTCTTACTTTGATATCGTTTGCTTAAAGTTCTAATTCAAGGTTCAATTTTACTACAAACTAATCATACAAAGGGTTTGGGTACTTAGACTTAAGAGAACAACCTATAAACAGAGATTTGTTGTTTGTTTGGTATCAGAATACTAAATATTGAAATTATGGTCATTTCGAGATTGTTTGGTCTGGGTTTCAACTCTGTTACGTAAAAATTATGTAATAGGTCAGATTTGCATCAAGTTTCAAAACGTGATCCTTACTTTTTGTTTTTGTTCAAATATTTTTATTTCTATTATAATTGGGTTATTTAGAAGTCAAGTTAATTATTTTCACTATTATTCACTTCTGATTCATTTCGTGGTTTCGTTTCGTCCATAATTTGTATAAATTTGCATTGCTACTCGTGAAATTGTAATCGTAGTTTTCTTTTGCTTCGTTTTCAATATATTTATTGATTCTTGAGTCTGAAAATTATAATTGGATTGCGCTGTGAAGGCTACTGACTTCGATTTGTTGATTCCAGTTCCTAAAGAACCAAAAGAAAACAAGTTGAGAGGTAAAAGGCATAGTGAGCATATTAGAGTGAAAAACCTTGATTTTTGTGTGAAACACGAGAGGTGTGAGGATATATTTTGTGCTACTAATCAAATTTTACAGATTCAAATAATATTTTTGTTTCTATTATAATTGGGTTATTTAGGAGTCAAGTAATTATTTTCACTATTATTCACTTCTGTTTTATTTAGGAGTCAAGACGTGCTTATTTGAAATTATTATTGGCTACTTCATTCATACAATGTTACTGCAAACAATTGCGTGCAAAAAAAGAACTCCAAATGCTAAGGAATTGTCCATTAAACCTGTTGGTGATTCAAGGATGAATCATATTGAAGAGAGAGGGAATGATACGATCCAATCAAGGTCAGATTCAGATTTTGTCGTAAAATCTTCTACTGTCCAGTTTTACGCTTTTGAGCATAACTGGAAATCCAATCACTAGATCGAGCTAAAATTTGACCTGCAGATCTTGGAGGTATTGGTATGTGTGGGGGTAAAGTTTCAGATGAATCAGAGTTCGGAAACGACCTGCGATATAGGTCAGAACAGGCTATACAAATTTTGTTATATACTTCCTTTTGACTTGTGGACTTTCTATTTGGGAAGGATCCTTTTCCTACAAGGATGTGGGAGCATATTTTGGGAATTTCCTAGTTCCACAAGGATGTTTAATGAGGTGCAATATAATCTCTAAGTGTGGCAAGAATTCATTAATGTTGCAAAATCTTTTTCTTATAAGGATTACTTATTGATCCTAACTACACAAGGAAAGAAGGGATGATAGTATTTAATTACTAGTTAGTTATTTTTATTATTTTCTTTCATGTTTGGGCTTAATTAATACTTTATTTTTCAGCTAGGATCCAAGGCTTGTTTGGATCAGGCTATGGGTTTTTCAGTTTAGGATTTTTTGGTCAGTTTTGTATGTTGGTCAGTTCAGCCCACAAGGGTGCATCCATTAGGGTTAATTTTTAAGAACTATTTAAACACACGTAACCAAAATTTCGGCAGCCATTGATGAATATTACTTCTGAATTTTTCAGTTTTAACGTGTAAGAGTGATTTTTGCATTATTCAGTTCTTGAACAAACTGAATCTGACTTATCGAAGATTAACTGGCTTCGTGACATCATTTTGCTTCATTCCAATAGTTTTGGTGCCTTGGGGCAAGTTTTCATTGTGTCACACTCATATCAGACCTTTTCATCTTTTCGGGATTAGATCTCAATCTTGATTGTGGGTTGCGTGATCATGAGGTTCGCATCACGACGTTTGTGTTGTGTCGTTGATTCATTATTTTCAGACATTCTTTGAATTTGTAAAATTTGGTTTGTAGCACAGGATATATCCTCACACCTATCGTATTTCACACAAAAATCAAGGTTAACTCTAATAAGCTCAGTACGCTTTTTACCTCAAAACTTGCTTTCTTTTCTTTTGGAACTGAAATCAACAAATCAAAGTCAGTAGCCTTTGCAGCACAATCCAAATATAATTTTCAGATACAAGAATCAATAAATATACTGAAAACTAAGCAAAACAAAACTATGATTATGATTTCGCAAGTAGCAATGCAAATTCGTACGAATTGTGCACGAAATGAAGACACGAAATAAAACATAATCGAAAATTAGTGAGAACAATTACTTGACTCCTAAATAACCAAATTATAATAGAAACAAAAAGATTTGGATGAAAACAAACAGTAAGGATCACATTTTGGTATTTGACGCAAATCTAACCTGTTACGCCTTTTTTACTTACCAGAAGTGAAAACCAGAACAAACGATATCGAAAAGACATCAAATTCAACATTTAGTCTTCTGATACTAAAAAAACAACAAATCTCAGTTTATAGGTTGTTATCCTATGTCTAGGTACCCAAACCCCTTGTATGATCAGTTTACGGCAAAATTGAACCTCGAATTAAAAGCTCAAGCATACGATATCAAAATAAACTCATATTTAATATATATTGCGATATCTCACCCCTAGTAGATAAAATATGAAGTTTCAATTGATTCTGAGGTGGTTTGCTTATGGTTCACTAAGAGTTGTGTTTTTACGGCAGAATTAAATTAACCTTCAAATTTCATCTAACCTTTTCCCTTTTTATTTTTTTTAAGCTGTTGATATTTTCAGAGACAGTAACAAGATTAAATATTGATTTTTTCTTTGCTTAGATGCTGCTGCAAACACTAAGAAGGAGATAAACGACGCAAATGTTGAAAAACTTAAAGGAACAGTAAGAAAATGAAAATAACAGAAAGATATGACCTTTTTCAGAGCCTAACTCTGATACCAACTGATGTGAACCTCGTGATCATGTGGTCATGTAATCCACAATCAAGATTGAGATCTAATCCCGGAAAGCTAAAAGATGTCTGATAAGAGTGTGACACAATGAAAACCTCTATCAAGGAAGACACTAACACCATTGGAATGAAGTCCAATGACGCCACAAAGCCAATTAATCTTTAATAAGTTAGATTCAGCTCATTCAAGAACTGAAGAATGCAAGAATCACTCCCACGCAAGTTAAAAAAAATGTTCTGAATTCTTATTGATCAAAAAGTCCCATCTTAAGGCTTTACAAGGGTTTAAATAATTATGAAAATATAAGCCTAATGGATCTCTAACCTAGTGGACTGATTTGACCCAGTTACAAAAATGACCCAAAAAACCCTAAACTGAAAAGCCCATAACCTAATCCAAACAAGCCATGGATCCAAGCTAAAAACAAAGTATTAATTAAACCCAAATAAGCCTTGGGCTGTAGCCAACAAAATAAAATAAAGCCCATAATATTAAATCCTTGTTCTATTGTGAGAAGAAAAGAAAATATTACAGAACTGATTCAAGGCTTATTTATACCCTTCCATGCAGCCCATTAATCGTAGAAACTAAAGGGAAGGTAGCCGCCCATGTTTCAAAGTTGTAGGATTTTGATCTCAGACTTAATTTTTTTTTCTTTTTTCAAAATGAAAGTAATTTCTGGTACTAATTCCTTTCTTTTGCCGCCTTTTAGGATCATTTGGAAGAAAGGGTAAGTTTAGATGGTGAAAAAGAAGGCAAAGATTCTAAAATAACTCCATAAAGGAGTTCGACTGCAAATAGAGAAAAGGAATAGATTGTATGCTTTTAAAGCAAATAAGAGGTGTAAATAAGTTGTTTTCCAACCCAGTGATTGGGTTTGAATGCACATGCGTAAGGAACAGTTTCCTAATCATAGGGTATCAAAGTTACAGCCTTGTGGTGATGGTCCATTCCAAGTTTTAGAGAGGTTAAATAACAATACCTACAAATTTGATATTTCAAAGCTTTATTAAAAAAAAGAGAGAAAAAAAAGATGTTATTCAAAGTTTGTTGCAATTGTGCCACAGAAACGCAACTTATAAAGAACCCTAAGACAACTATCTCATAATTAAATTAAATATCATATATTGCTTTCGGGGGGGGGGGGGGGGG
>Ga0307515_10024317_pt1 | contig 10562 bp, 2 predicted proteins | sample 17_EM_MG_FD_194513 | JGI IMG/M metagenome (GOLD analysis project Ga0307515, IMG submission 194513) | Populus trichocarpa ectomycorrhiza microbial communities from riparian zone in the Pacific Northwest, United States - 17_EM | ecosystem: Host-associated > Plants > Roots > Unclassified | place...
TTCTTTTATTTAGGTAGTAGATTATTTATAGCTTTCTATAGCTTATTTAGTAAGAAGATAGGGTGGACCTTAATTAAATCTAGGAGCTTTACTTTATATAAGTTGCCTATCTTTTTAAGAACCTTATACGGTCCTACTATCTAATAGTCTAGCTTATGGCTAGGTCGTTCTATTTTCTAGTTTCTTATTATAACCTAAACCATATCGCCTACCGTAAAGTCAGGCTCGTGCCTATATTTATTTGCCTACTATTTTATTAATTTCTAAGCTTTTTTTAGATCTATATAGGCTACCATCTAGGCTTTTTTTAAGCGCTTAGTATACTGCTAGGCTTCCTTATAGGATAGTTTTTCGCGTACGGTCTAGGGTTCTTTTAGTCTTTCCTAGTTAAAACTTATATGGGGTAAGTAGCCTATTTCTAGTTAAATAGGGGCAAATCTAGTAGAGTTATAGGGTAAGGTCGCTTAGGTATAGTCTATAAGGGGTAGCAGTTTAGCCTAGTTATCCTAGAAGTAGTTAATAAAAGGCCAAAGTCTCTAGTCTAAATATTAATTTATAATCTCTATCTGGCCGTCTGTCTAGGGGTAATATACTATAAAAAGCTTTAGCTTAATACCTAGAATCCGGGTAAACTTATTCTAAAAGGCTAATATAAACTACGGCCTATAATTGGATATAATAATATCTAGTAGCCTATAAATTCAGTAGACGTAGTAAATATATAGTTAGGCCACCTCTTTAGTATTAATATTCTTATAATAGGGGATTAAAAACGGGCGCTTACTAAAACAGTTAACTAAAATTATAACTATATCGTATCTGTTACAGTCTATAGGTAGCTTATAGAAATCTATAGAGATATACTACTAGGGGCGTTCTAGTATTAAGAGTAGTTTTAATAGTCCTAGGGTTTTATCTTGGGGGATTATAGATCTACAGCAGCTATCGCAGTTCCGTATATAACGGTTAATATCTATAACTATTCCGGGCTAGTAGTACCGGTTACTAAGAATCTTATAGGTCTTATTCTTTTTAGGGTAGGCTATAGAGACCTAGGTATATGCTTCGGCGATAATCCAAGTCCGTAAGTTCTATTCCTCTACTACCACTAGCCGTTTATAGTACTTAAGTAGTCCGTTTTTAAGGGACTATAGGCTTATAACATCCTTTATCTTTTTACGGTACTCCTATAGGGAAGGGGCTGTACGGTTTACCTACAGCAGTTTATTAATAAGGTTAAGTTCCATAGAGTTAATAGGATATATCTTAGCGTCTAAAGAGTCTATATTTAGTTCTACCTATATCTAAAGGTTAAGGTACTCTAGTCGTAGTAGCGTTTAGGTCTATAATAAGATCTTTACGGCTACCTAGTCGTTTAGGTCCTATCTACGCCTTATAAGGGCGTCCACACGGTTTATAGCGCCTAGCCTATATATAATTAAAAGGTTAAACTAAAATAGGATATCCGCCTATTGCGCCTACCGGGCTATAAGGGCCTTTATTATTATAAAATATTCTAAGGCCTAGTGATCTAAAACTACCTAAATAGGTTTAGGGGCCCCCTTTAGCTATATACGCCAGTGCTAAAAGCTAAAGATAATAGCTAGCATTTCTTTATCGTAAATAGGGTAGTTTAGCTTAGCGTTTATTATAGTCTTTAAATAGTATATAATAGGGTGCTATTCTCCATCCGGTTACTTCTAGGAGAAAACACCAGCTATTATGCTATTTAAGGCATTAATCTCTAGCATTAAGGGCCGTTCTAGGTTAAAGTAGGTAAGTAAGGGAGTAGAGACTAGTCGTTTCTTAAGCTTATTAAAGGCCTGCCTATATACGATATTAAAGTAAAAGGGCTAGTCTTTTTAGGTAAGGCGATTAAGAGGCCTAGTAATCTTGCTATAGTCCTTAATAAAGCGTTAGTAGAAGTTACAGAAACCTAGGAATAATTATACCCCCTTTACGGTCTATAGGGGTGCCCACTAGGTAATTATAGCCGTTTTCTCTAGGTCGGTCTTAATTCTATCTATACTAATAATAAACCCTAGGTACTTTATACGCTTAATACTAAACTCTAACTTTTTAATATTAGCCTAGAGGCTAGCCTTATGGAGCTATTATAAAACTTTATAGACATGCTCCTTATATTTTAGCTTATTCTTAAAGTAGATTATAATATCGTCTAAGTAGGCTGTATAGAAGTCGTTAAGGTAGTTAAAGAGTATATTGTTTATATACCGCTAGTATATAGCTAGTCCGTTAATTAGTCTAAAAGGAAGTACCTTATATTTATATGTTCCGTAACAGGTCTAAAATATAGTAAAATCCTTAGATTTAGGGTTTATTCTAATTTGGTAAAAGGCCTAGCAAATATTAAGCTTTATAAAGACCTTAGCTCTACTTATTTAGGCTAGAGTCTTATTAAGTAGGGGTAGCGGATAGCGGTCCTTGCGGGTTATATTATTTAGTTTATAGTAGTTAATATAGAAATGGAGTCCTCTATTTAGCTTTTTAGTAAAGAAAATAGGTAAGTTAAAAGGGGCTTAACTAGGTTTAATAAAGCCCTTATTTAGGTTATTAATAAGGTACTGCTTTATAGCCTATAATTTAGCAGTAAACTGCTAGTAGAGTGGGCTAAAGCTAAGGGCGTTTTCCTTATCTAGCTTAATCCTAATCTTATAGTTATATAGTTAGTAAAGCGGAAGTATATTAGACGCTGCCTTAGAGAATATATCCTTAAATTTCTAGTATTAATAGGGTAGTTTCTATTTTACTAGCTCCTTATCTATAAGCTTACTTTCCTATCTTTTAAGCTTACTTTTCTTTTCCTTAATTATTTAATTAATTTTATATAAGCTAGTAATAAAGGCAATAGTATTAGGTTAGACTAAGTTCCGGTAGAATTCTACGGCGCTAGTATAGCAAATATTAACTAGTAGGAGGTCCGTAGGTTTTTTTACGGCCGTTTATTAAACCGTATTTTACGGTTTAGGGTTTATAGTCTTTCTTAGCTCCTATCCTATCTTCTATAAGTTATCCCTCTAATCTATTAATTTAGTATATTATCTAATATTCCTAGCTTTCCTTTATAGCTATATAGGGCCTAAGCTCTCTATAGGGGACTTAGCTGGGTTACTACTAACTTCCTAAGTCTCTAGTATAGGAGGTATAGCGTAGGTAGTCTAGGGGCGGCGTAGTATATAGATCCGTTGCGGATTAAGCTATATATCCTTCTTAAAAGCCCAGTCCCTATATATTACATTAGCCTAGTAAACGGTATTTATTTACGGCCGTATAAGGTTTTCTATTATAATACTAATTTCTTTTATAAAGGAAGGCGTTAGGGGTATAGTTTTAGGCTAGATAAGCTATCTATTCTATATATTAAGCTATAAGCCTAAATAGGCTAGCTATTTTCTCTTTAAGATTATATTATAGCTTCTGAGGTCCGTAATAAGGAAGGGAATATTATATTACCTTTATCTGTTAACACAGAGGTAAAACTATAAGATAGTTATAATAGGTAGTCCTATATATCTGTTATACCTATAAATAAGAATTAGTTTAGGTAGTTCTTTAAGGGGTATATTTAAAAAGTTAGCCAGTTTTATAGCGCACTTTATATTAATTAAGGTAAAGGCATTTACTTCTAAGTTAGCTAAAGCAGAGGTTAAAACTTAGTATTTATTACAGAATAAAGTATAAGGGATAGTATAGCTTTTTCTACTAACTAGCCGACCTAGATTAATATATAACATATTAATCCCTTTTAACCCTAAAGAGGAGTCTTTCTTTAGGGTTCCTCTTTTTCTAACTCTATATTATCCTCCTAAATTAATAGGACCTTATTTATCTTTGCCGCTATTAAGCAGTCCTTTATAAAGTAGTTTTTTTAGCTATATAAAAAGTAAGCTCCCTAATTACTAAGGGCTTATTTATAGGGGTTACTATATATAGGCCAAGTATATACCGGACCCGTAGTAGGACTAGCTACTTAACTAGCTATTAGATTAATAGTGGGCTAAACAGTTAGCACTATAGGAGTTACGGCCCGTACTAGGGCACTATTTACTATTCTTATATTACTTATAGTCTAGCTTAAAGGGTTTCTAGCTTTATACCGCTTAGTATATACCTTAATTTAATAAAGGCCTTAGTTAATAGCTAAGTAGTAGTTTATAAGTACCTTTAACGTCTATACAGTAGTAAAAACTAGTAGTATAGCGCGCTATAGGTCTAGAGTAAGCTTATTAAAGAGGTCTAGCATTAGGTCTTTATAGGGAATTTAGGCTTAGCTAGCTAGGTATAAAAAGTAGATCTAAAAGGCTAAAAAGGTCTCCGTTATTTTTATATTTAGGCTTTTATAATTAAGGCGGGTATTTTATATCTTAAAGGGGTCCTTATAAATAGAAGATAAGTAGTTAATTATTTCTTCTTCTAAGATAAAAGGGTTTACTAAGTCTGCAGTATATTGCGGACGTAGGTGCGTTTAGGTGTCTCCGCTAGTACGGCTAAAGATATAGGCTATCTTAGCTTGGTTATTAGGGAAGTAATCTTTATTAACTTTAAGCTTATTTTATAGTTAAAGCTTCTAATTATTAAATATAGGGTTAGTCCCATTTATAAGTAGTAGTGGGTCCGCTACCTTCGCGGATCTTAATAGTATAGTGTATTAGGCTAGGGCCTTAAGGACTATAGTAAGTCTATCTAATAAGTTATCGCTAGATATAGGGGTGTCTCTAGCTTTAAGTAGTTCTCGTAGTCATTTAATTTTAGTATTAGCTGCTATAAGCTCCGCCTAGGGGGTTAAAACATTAATTATTTCTTTATTTAAGGTATTTACAGGTCCTATAGCTGCTTTACCTACTACTGTGTTTTATGGCATGGTAGTAGGGGTATTAGGTAATTCTAGGTAATTTCTTTAGGGGTTTTAGTCTGTGCGTATTCTATAAGTTCTTTCCTTAGGGTTCTGTCCTTATGGTCCTAGTAATATTCTTAGGGTCCTATTCTATGTCCTTATCCTATTTATAGTCTTATAAATATTTTTAAGTTCCTTCTTAGGAAGAAAGGGTAGTTTAAGCTTTAGATAATATTAGTGACTTAGTTAACCAAGGTATAAGTATAGCAAGAAGGATATATACAAGCCTATATAATTGGATTGTCTATAAACAAGGATCTAAAGCTAGAGAAAAAAAAGGAGAAGAAGAGCAGCGCTAGTTAAAGTAGGGTTCTTTTATACGGTCCTCTAGTTACATAACCGTAAAGTTCTACTAAGTTCTGCCAGTTAAGTTCTACTAGTGCCGTAACAACATCTATATAAGGGCTTAGGCCCTTACTATAAAGATTTATAGCAGTATAAATGCTAATATTTAAGCCGCTACTAGAATAAGCGTCTTTTATTGTTAGTTTTACAAGGTAATATTACGTATCTACAGGTTGTAGGTAGTATAATGGTTGTTATTCTTCTTAATAATTAAAGATAAAGGGCTTAAGGCTCTTCGCTACGCTAGTGTCGCGGCGACACATAACGGCAACTTGCCTTACGTGGCGGCAACTTACCTTATTCCTAACACTAGCAACTCTTCTTTTATAGTTGCCATCTATATACACTTATAGATTACTACTATATAAAGATACAAAGCTAAGGAAAAGAAGGAGAAGAGGAAGGGCGTTAGGGGTTAACGCGAAGATAAGTGGCCGCTAGGGCGCTAGTAGTAAGCGAGCTAATAGCGATTTTTTATGCCAGGCATAGAAAATCCTAATTGGCTAGCTTAATAAATAGCATCGGTAGAACTCCACACCGCCACCTAAATTAATTAGGTATAGCGCTCTTGGCAAAAATCTAACTAATTAAATAACTTTAACCAGCGGTTAAAGTTCTATAAGATCTTAACTTCTTTAAATTTCCCTTCTAACCTAACCTTTAACTCGCATATATAGAGTATTTATATCTATAAACGTCTCTAGTGCCTTATTTAGGCTTGCCTTTATTATTATATCTACCGGGTTATCTTAGCTATTAATTTATTAAATCTTAAAGAGTTTTTAACGCTTATAGGATTGCTGAAGTGCTATAATATTAATTATAAGGCGCTTCTCCTTTATAGTACTAAGCTTAACTAAACACTTATAAAGGGAATATAAGTCGGTATATATAATTATAGGGATAACGGGAAGTTCGAGCCAATCTGTAATTATCTTAAGGGTAGTTCCAATTGTAATTGTTATATTAACTCCGTTAACTATTTTATATATCTCTAACGCTAGAACGCTCTAGGTAACGCGCTTACTTTTAGTTAAGCTCTAGTAGATAAAATTGCCGTAGATTATAAAGTTATTTTCTCTAGTAGATTCGTTCGCGATAATAATCTTATATCCTAGCTAGGAGCTAAAATCTTTATTATTTATAAACGATCTATTAATAAATATAAAGAGCTTAGTAATAGGAAGATTAATAGGCACGTAGAGTAGTCCCTAATTAAGATAGTTTATTTACTAGAAAAGATGTTTATTTAGGGCAAGAATATTATCCTTAGTTAGTTCCTAGTGTTAGGCGGTAATAGAGAGATTAAATAAAGCCTTGGGTTAATAGATAGAAGTAATATACGCTCTGCAAGCGCGTTGCTTTACGTATCCTTGCTTTAGAGAATTAGCGCTAATAACGTTAATCTTCTTACCTTAGCCCTTCTGGCGCAAAGTAATAAAATCCTTATTTAGGGAGAGGATATATCTATTAAAAAATAATAGTGTTATTAAATTAAGCTTTTCCTTTAGCTCTGCTATAAGATTTACCTTTACTAGCTTATCTTCTTTAAGAGCTAAGAATTAGTCGTCTTCTAAGATAATTGTATTATTAGTTTATATACCGATAATTCTAAATAGGGTTTCTATGGTTACAATAAGGAAGCATAAATTAAATATAAAAGTAGTTATTAAGAGCTTCTCTTTATAGTGCTTGCTATAGATAGCCTACTAATAAGTTCCTACCTCTGCAATTCTATATAATGGCTTAAGTATAACCATAATTATATCTTCGGGATATTGGTGGCGAATTTACTCTAGAAGGTATGCTAGTATTAAGCGCTAAAGGTGTATCTCTAATTAGGTATAGGCCTAAGTAATATCTTATAAATAAACCACTATTCTGTTCTTTATTAAGGAGGGAGCTAGCGTAATAATAACTCGCTAACTAGCTTATTAAATTATAGAAGATTGCGTAAAAATTACTTCTTTACCGTTATTATTATAACCTTAGATAATAAGCCTTAATTTCTTAAATAAGGTGTTAGTAGCTTTGCCCTTAATCTTATTAACTATTTTTAACTTAAAGATACGGACTTTATTAAACTTATTAAGGTTGTACTTCTTAAATTTAAAGACTCCTCTTATAATAAGACCGTTAATCTCCTGCTTATTAGATGCTTGGAAAGGGGCTCCTAGAGTTATAATATAACCTTCCTTTTAAAGCTGTTTTGCGAGCTTAAAGTTAGCCCTCTCTTTAGCTGTTATAAAGGCTATTAATAACTTAACTCTATTCTTAATGGCGGCAATAAACTGCTCTTTAAAATTAATAAGATGTTAGTAATTTTGTAATCCTTTTAGGCGACCTCTACCGCGTTATAGTTGCGGTACATCTACTATAATTATATTAGAATTATAGTCGCCTTCTAGGGCACGTTAATTGTGGTTCTCCTCTAGGGTATCCTCTAGGGTATCTTATAAAGGCTCGGAGCTATTATTCCTATAGTAAGGCTTAATAGCAGTTAAGCGGAATTAAGTAGGTCTATAGGGCATCTAAAGAGTATAAGTTTAACTATTAATTGTAATAAGTTTATATAGGCCTAACTATCCTCCCTTTTCCCGCTATACGCGTACCTTAGATGAGAGCGGTAGATCGTGCGTAGTTAAAATATTTAGGCCATTTCTTATTCCTAGTGCGTTATTAATCTAGCGCGTAGCGTAGAGACGTTATACCTCCTTCGTTGCTTTATAAATAGCCTTAGCTTATTATATAATAGAGGGAGATAGTAGAGAATTATTAGTTATTTAAGGGTAGGCGCTAAAGACTAGTAACGTAGGTACGAGCCTATTTAGGCCAGCGGAATTACTAATAGCCTTAATAGCCATCTATAAGATAATTTCTCCGCTAGCGTCCTCTAGTTCTAAAGAAATAATCTTATATACTTAGCGTAATAGCGTATAGTATTGCTCTACTTTTCTAATACTATTATGTGCCTTAATAGGGACTTCCTTAACCTTAATTACTATTGCCTTTACCTATTACCGAAACTTTATAAATAAGAAGTTCCTTCCTACGTCGTAAATAACTTAATTAGGGGGTCCTAGGTAGATATCGATCTAGTATAATTAAAAAGTATTCTATGCGTTCCTAGCTAATATATCCTTTAGGAAGCATGTAGCTTAAAAGAAGGTTAAGAAATTAATAACTTGGAGTACTAGCTTGCCGCTAAGATATATAATATTAATAATAATATAGAAGTTAAAGTTGTAGTTATCTTTAAGGGTAAACTTAAATCGGCTAGGGGACTTCTGGTTTATTTAGTAGTAATAGCAGTACTTTATAAGATACTTAATCGCCTTAACCTTAACCTTATAACCTACTCGCTAAAGAACCCTAAGTAGTTAGTAAATAGATAGGTAGCTAAAATAATGGTATAGTTAACGTAGCTCTAACTCAGTTAAGTGGCTTTAAGTAATACTCCTTTCTAGCTATTAAAGGAGTAGCTAAGGGTAACCCCACTTACGTATAACGGGCACCCAATTATCTCCCTAAATAAGTATATTCTTAAGGTTATTAAGCTTAACGCCTAATTTATCTATATCTTAGATATAGAATAGAAATAGGGTGTTTATAGGAATAATGTAGAAAGTAATATATCCTAACGGGGTTTAGACCTTAATTATGCTAAGAGAGATTATAGTACCCTTACTAAAGCAAATTGTATATTAGCCTGCCGTTAATTAGTTGATTTAAATAGAGCTATTAAGCTACTAAAGAGCTCGAACTTAAGGTTCTCCTATTATAGATACTCCTGCAGCTTTAGTATCTAGTATAATACTATAGAAAACGTTCGCTAAGTATTTATTATTAAAGGAGAACGCGGAACTTTCCTTTAGCTTATTAAAGATATCTAACTTTGTAATAAAATGGAACGTAGATTGGTTATTAAGGACAGCAACGGTTTATATACTATTTACCTTCCTATACTCGGTAAAGTATTAGTTGGGAGAGTAGTTCTTAATTTCTATATCTATAAGGAGCTGTTTAGTCTTATTAACCTTATCCTTAAGGTCTTTTATGTCTTTATATTAAACTAGAAAGCTTTAGAAGTAGGCTATAGTAACCTTATAATTTCCAACGTTTCTTATACTCTGTTAAAACTTATTATATACCTCCTTTCGCTCGTTAAGAGAGTGCCTAATTAACTAGTAATTTAGCTTCTTATAAACGTAGCACTTCTTCTAATAGTTGTTTTAAAATAAACCTCCATAAAGACCTCTATAATTACTTTATAGTCGACGTTAATTATACCCTCTACTATATCCCTAACTCCGGCCACTATATATTTAATTAATCTAGTTATAATTATATTAGTTTAGAATCCCAGTTTAAATGGGGTTTTTAGTATAGAATTATTGGGATTCTTATATTCGCATTATAGTATCTATAGCGGAGCGTAGTTTAGCATATACTCCTTTAAATATATCTATAGGTTTATATAGCGCTAAGTTATACTTAGGAACGCTATAGCAGGCTAAGATAACCTAGTCCCTTAGACTGTTCTTATTTTAGTAGGTTTTAGTAAGACTATATTAGATTTTCTAGAGTTTATTAAAGAGTAGTTAAAAACACTCTAAACGAGTCTTTATTAGGTTAGAAGTAATAACTCTCTAGAATATAGTCTCCCGCCATTTAGATATATAGAGTTAGCAATTCTTATTAGTCTTAAAGTAGGCTTTAGTAAGCTAGAGTATTATATTAAAGCTATAGTTTCTACCTATAATATAGTCGTAATAGAATATTGCTGCCCGTCCCTTTAATATAATAGAGAAAGCGTAGTGTTACTAGTAGTATTAAATTCCGACCTTATTATAACAGTTATAAAAGACCTGTAGTTTTACTCTAAGTATATTATATAATTCTCCTCTAAACTTCTTCTCTTCGTCTAAATATACCTTTATTAAATTTGTAACTTCTTATAGTAAAGGCTTACTGGTTAGCTAGAGTAGAGAAGCTAAAGGTAGTGGAGGTAGAGGAAGAGTACCTCTAAGTAGGAGAGCACCTCTAGGTGGGAGAGCACCCCTAGGTAGGAGAGTAGCGTTCTAGGGGTTTTATTCTAAATTAAAGTTGCCTTCTAAAGAATATAGGTTGGTTTTAGGTTTCCGTAGTTAACGTATAATCTTAGCTTTTGTCTATACTAGTTCTTCTATACTAATAATAACGGCCTAAATATTACTAGTAATTAAGTTACCGTTCTTAGTAACGTATACCCTATTCCTATAGAGGAAGTCTTAAAAATCCTAAATAATATTAACATTGCTAA
>Ga0307515_10024318_pt1 | contig 10561 bp, 8 predicted proteins | sample 17_EM_MG_FD_194513 | JGI IMG/M metagenome (GOLD analysis project Ga0307515, IMG submission 194513) | Populus trichocarpa ectomycorrhiza microbial communities from riparian zone in the Pacific Northwest, United States - 17_EM | ecosystem: Host-associated > Plants > Roots > Unclassified | place...
TAACATGGAAAATTAAGAGAGTGAAAGCAACACGAAACTTACCTTTGGGGTGAATTGGGAAGGAAGGAAAGAGAGACGATGGAGATGGCTGGGAATTTTATTTATACGGCAAGGACAGATAGATGGAGCGCTGTGAGCCACTGATGATGTCATCTATTGTGGTCGTTTAATCAGAAAATGGATAAATCCATTTGTGTTTTTTTCTTCTTTTTTTTTTACTTTAGCACTTAAAAAAAATATTATTTAAAATATTTAGAAAAATAACATCAATTCTAAAAATAAATTGATACAATTTATAATAAAAAAAAATAAGAGAGTGGAGAGAGAAAATCAAAGAAAGAAATAAAAAAAAAAATCTTAGAAACACGCCGAAACTTCGATGAGGATACCACCAACACCGTTGAAAGATATTGACGAGATAAATCCAATGACATTAAAAAAGGTCACCAACGTGACCAGAGTGAGTCACACGAGCCATCCAAATATGTCAGAGCTCCCTTGCCTTCAGACAACTTATGTAGCCTACTCCGGTCACCGTTTGTAACCTTTTTTTATGTTGTTGAATTCATTTCATCAAGATTTTTCTAACGGTACTAGAGGTATAGTCACCAAAGCTTCATTGTATCTTTGAGATCTTTTTTTTGCTTCTTTGTTTTTTCTCTCTCCTCTTGTAAATTGAAAAGAGAGAGAAGGTAAAAAAAATAAAAAGAGTCTAGAGACACACCGAAACTCTGATGATGATATCATCGTACCCTTAAAAAGATCTCAACGAGTCGAATCCAACACCATTATCAACCGTGACCGAAGTGGGCAACATGAGCCGCCTGAAGGTAAATGAGCCTTGACACATTTGGACGGATCGTGTGACTCATTTCGATAACTGTTTTGTGTCCTTTCTTGGTGTCGTTGGATTTGTCTCGTCAATATCTTTTTAATGATACTGATGGTATCATCATCGGAGTTTTGGTGTCTCTTCGAGATCTTTTTCTTTCTCTATTTCCTTGTTTTTCTCTCTCTAATTTCTCCACTGTCTTTATTGTAAATCGTGTAAGCCTATCTTTAGAATTTAAGAGAGTCGCAGATGACACTTGCAACTCGCAATCTGTGACTCTCTAAATTATGTTATTTTTAAAAATATTTTGTATATTATTTTATTTTATTCATTTCTTTTTTAAAAGAGCAAAATACTCAAATCCATTTTATGTTTTTCTCTTAAAAAAAACCCAGGTAGAGAGTGATTTGGACTTGGCTTGCATATTGTTGTTCGTTTATGAGGATTGTGTTTATTTTTGTATTTAAAAAAACGTTATTAGAAATTTTTGAATTTTTTTGCTTTAAATGATTTCTTTTATAATTTTAGATCTTTTTCATATATTAATGTCAAAAATAAATTTTTAAAAATAAAAAAAATTATTATTTTAATATATTTTCAAATAAAAAATATTTTAAAAATCAATTATTATCAGAATTTCAAACATTATTGAAGTCTTTGAATTTTTTTAATGGCTTTGATCAGACTCAATAAAATGTGAAAATGGGTTCAGCCTTTCTAGCGCTTGATATTATAATAACTTTTGTGGTTATATTTGTTTTTAGAAAAATTTAAAAAATATTTTTAATTACGATTTAAAAAAAAAGATTTAAAAACATATGTGTTGGTTGAAATTATTATAAGATGAATTTTTGCATATATATAAAAAAAAGAGTTATTCCAGCTTCCACAAAACTAAGGTTTGAAATGCAATTATACGTGGAATCCATCACAAAAGGCATAAAATTATTTGACTAAGGTAGTGTTTGTGATTGTGATAGCGGTTGTTTTTTAGAGTGATTTTTGTTTGAAAATATATTAAACTAATGTTTTTTCATTTTATTTTCTACATTAACACATCAAAATAATCCAAAATCAGTAAAAAATTTAAAATTTTTCAAAAGCACTTTTTGAATATAAAAATAAACTCAACCTAACTAGATAGTTTTTTTTTATATGATTGGATAAAAAATAAAAGCTATCACAGTAACAAATTATTTCTATATCTTTTGTTATAAAACCAAAATATATGTATATACAAGGGCGCCATCGATTGTCAAATATATATATCCATCTAAAAACATTCTGGATACAACATTCTACAGAAAAAAAAGAAAAAAGAAAAAGGATAGCTAAAAAAGAAAATAGAGGGTTGAACCGGCAACTGATCAATGTTGAAGAATATCAATGAATTACTTGTAATTAGTGGTGGATTATCACTAAAACTCTAAGTTAACTAGCTATTTCTCCTTTAAATTCTGGAGGAACAGCAATTGAATATGGAAAACATGTTGAATTGACTCGGTTCAACTCGGGTTAACATTTAGATTTTATAACCCGTGTTATAAGACTGTGATAACCTCATAGAAAATAAATCAAAAATATATTGAAACTCAATTTTCAATCAACCAAGTATCGAATAATGAAGTTGAAAAAATCAATTAAAAATAACAAAAAAAAACTCGAGTCAACCCGGTTTAACCTTCCAAACCTGGATAATGAGACATGAATAATCTAATAGAAAATAAATTAAAACAAATTATAAACCTCAATTTCTAATCAATCTAATGTTAAATGATGAGATTGAAAAAAAAATCAATTAAAATAAACCCCAAAAAAGTCTCGAGTCAACCCGAGTTTACTTGTCAAAGTCTTGACTCATGTCATGAAATTAAAATAATCTCGTAAAATATAAACCGAACAAATTATGAAATTTAATTCTCAATTAATCTAGTTGTTGAAAAATAAAATTATAAAAAATTAATTATAAAAAAAACAAAAAAAAATTGAATCAATTGAAATAACTTGTAAAAACTATTATTTAAATTATAAAATTGAGATAATTTTATAAAAAAATAAATTAAAAAAATTGTAAAAAAAAAAAAGAGAGTTGTAATACTGCAGGAGGAAGGCACCGGTGATCTCCCTCTTCAATCAGGTTTTATTTTTTAATTAATTAATTAATAAAAACCATGGCCATTGCCAACAAAATCCATAGATTTTATAGACTATTCATCGATGGGTTCTATTATCAAGAGGGGCAAGAAAGTCACTGTCCCCAATTACAATGGCCCAAGCAACTTATATAAATAAATAAAAAACACCGTATTTTTACAAGTTTGCAAAAGAATTAGCAGCGGATTCTTGTAATTCTGCGTGGCTTGGTGGTGCCAGTGCAACAAAGACAACTCCAGAACAGCCGCTATCTCATGGGTTCATTGAAAGCAACCATCCCAACAGATTCCCGGTCCAACTTGGAGCAATTTCTTTTTGATCGGTTGCTCGACCAGAGCCAGCCCATCCACGAGCGCTTTAGAGCTCTCTTCTCTCTCCGTAACCTCAAAGGCCCTGGACCCCGCAACGCCCTCATTCATGGTTCCTCTCTCTTCCTCTTGTTTTTTTATTAATTTTACCCGTGTTTCGGATTTTGTTGCTTAGTTAACCATTGAAAGGTGTCTTATGAGTCGCTTGGCTGGGCTTTCTGGAAACAAATTTTGTTGATTTATGTTAGAAGAAAACATCTGATTATGGAATTTGATTTTTGGAGCGTGTCATTGTTTAGGTGGCTTCGTTTTGCTCAACAATTGCTCGACGAAAGAAAGTTACTGTCCTTGTTTTTCTAGTTGAACTCTATGTTTGTGCGTGTGAGTGTGTAGATTATGCTTAAATTGGTTCTCCCTTACTACTTGATAATGTATGAGTGATGGACGGAATAAATTATGGGCGAGAAAGTTTGATAATTTCTACTTGTTAACTTGCTGATAAATTTTCTATCTAAATCTGAAGTTTTCCTTCTTTTTTTTCCCTGAAGAAGTAGAATTTTTTATTTTTAAGTTAAATTTGTGGTTAAATAATTTTTTTTTTCTTTTTTACTTGCATCTTCAGCAACAAGGGATTCTTCAAATTTGCTGGCACATGAGGCTGCATTTGCGTTGGGTCAAATGCAAGATGCTGAAGCTATCCCTGCTCTGGAAGCAGTTCTAAATGATCTTTCTTTGCATCCTATTGTTCGCCATGAGGTGTGTTAACATCAATGTGTAGCATCGTTTTTTTCTTTGTTATATTGTTGATGGTACTGATTTTTTCTATGTTGTTTTCACTGTTATATTTACAGGCTGCTGAAGCTCTTGGTGCAATTGGTTTAGAGAGTATTGTACCTCTTTTGAAGAATAGCTTGACTGGTGATCCGGCTCAGGAGGTTAGAGAAACTTGTGAACTGGCTCTCAAGCGAATTGAGGAAATGAATGCTACAACAAGCACTGTTGATGGATCATCTGTGGCTGAAAAATCACCCTTCCTGTCTGTTGACCCAGCCGCACCAGCTTCTTTAAGCTCTTCTGTTGATGAGCTGAGGTATTTTGTTTATGGACCATTCGTACTATATTTGGTCAGATTGCTGACCGAACTCAATTAACTTTTCAGGGGATTTCTTCTGGATGAAAAAAGAGGCATGTATGAGCGCTACGGTGCTCTTTTTGCACTTCGGAATCATGGTGGGGATGGAGCTGTTTCTGCTATAGTTGATTCTTTGGCTGCAAATAGTGCACTGCTTAAGCATGAGGTTTATTGAGCTTTCTTAAACCAAGTTATGATTATGCTCATTGTGACTTGTCTTGCGCCATCCTTTAGAGTGGATACGCATACGTAATTATGATATATTCTAGTGGAAACTCAGATTGTCTGATAATTGGTGAGAGTTTTACTTTGGTAAATAGTAATAGTGTCTAATGAGAATCACTAATTAGTTCTTCCTTTCTGAAATTTATTTGGGATTATAATAGTGCTATAACTTAAATATGTTTTTTTTTTCTTGTTTCTTTTCTCAAACACTTTTCTATAGTTTTCAGGTTGCTTATGTTTTGGGCCAATTGCAAAACAAAGCTGCTTCAGCTGCCCTTTGTAGAATACTTAGAAATGCAAATGAGCATCCAATGGTCAGGCATGAGGCTGCAGAAGCTCTTGGTTCCATTGCAGGTACATCATTTGATCTTATTTCTGTTGTGTTTTTGTGATTCTTCTTATTATGATCAAGATCCAGCAAAAATGGATAGAAAATTCTTTTAGTTTAAAATCTCTGAAATGGTTGTAGAAGATATATAAAAGCATGGAATTCATTGTTGTTGGATAAGTTAACGATGCTCTGTCATAACACCCTTTGGAGTAATAATCTATGAATATTGCTTGAGGTTGAAGAGAGAATCTTATGATTGTTGTCGCTAAAGCAACTCCTTGCAATTATGTGTGGGTGATGATAGCTGTTAATTTCACATAAACACGAGATTATTTTCTATTAAAAAAGAGAAGGGGAAAAAAAGGCAACTATGTTTTTATGTCATATATGTGAAGATTGTGTACTTCTATTGCTATTTCCTATACTTAACTGTCCTAGTTGGGGCCGTGTAACTTGTGGCAGATAAATCTTGTCCTTTTTCACTCAATATGCTATGTAATTATCATTCGACTTTTGCCTGTATGTTTGTGCACAATGTGACCTTTGAAACCTAGACTATATTCAGTCTGGCTACTGTAATTAGTTTTTTATTCTGACTCTCTCATAGATGAGAAAAGTGTTGCGCTTCTTGAGGAATTCTCAAAGGATCCTGAGCCTCTTGTTGCACAAAGCTGTGAAGTTGCTCTGAGCATGCTAGAATTTGAAAGATCAGGAAAATCATTTGAGGTATGCTTTTGAAAATTAAACATCAGAAAGACATTATATTTGCTAGTTAGCATACCTTAGAAGAAATGACTCTGTAATTCTCTTCCTTGCAGTACCTCTTCATGCAAGACCCTCTAGCACAAGCTTAAATTAACCGCACTTCTTCATGCCAACTTCACTACTCCTACACGGTACCAGTTTTGTTTTTTATCTCGTCAACGAGTAGGCAGTCTTTGTGGGATTGTAAGCTAGGAAGAATGTCATGGGTCATACAGAGACTCGTACTTTCTGGGGCCATGGCTTCGCTGATTTATTTATATTGGGGGTCATATAATCTCTGGTTGCTTGGGAATATGATTTTGTTCAACTTTTTTACAAACTACTGAGATTACCTTTTTTACTCCATCTCCATCTTGCAACCTGTTGGCGCTTTCTCCTGTGTTTGTCAGGAGATGCGTGCAGATGATTTTAACAAACACTATTCTTTTCATGTATAACGAAAATTTTATTTAGCCTTAAATCTCCTTATGCTGATAAGTTCAGATTATATATTCTTTTCAAAAAAATCTTAATATCATTCACGAGTGATGCGTGAAAATCGCTTATAAATGTCAAAACACACCATGCTATTTGCGTCAAATTGTTTAAATACAACAGATTATGGGCATTGGTATTATATATTCAACTCTTTATGGGCTGCCCTATTTTGCTATCCATGAGTTTTTCCCTCGTTGCATGAAGGTTTTGTGAGTACTATGCTGGGATGCAAGTAAACAAGCACCCGGGCCTCAAGTACAGAGCTGTAGGTAGTGGTGGTGTTCAAAATTTAGTCCTGCAATTGCTCTCCTGGAAAGCAAAATTCTTAGCAGGACCAAGACCATCCCAAAAATTCTAGTGTCTGAGCACAGGTGCATGTGGTCTGTGGCCCTTTGTAACGAGCGTGATCAAGGTAAAACAGTCGATCAATTTTGGGTTCTCTATAAGCGTCTACCAAGGATTGAAGGAAGCTTTAATACAGGGTGGATGTCCAGCCACACGAGTAAGGTGGAGAAGCAGAACTATAAATTTGGAAGTTCCCGCTTTCATGCAATGTCACTCGCGTCCAAGAAGAGGGATAGATGTCCCAATCTATCCCGTGAGCATGGAAGGGGAAAAAAATATTGGCTAATAATCTCGAAAATCTAATTATATGATTTTCGCAATACGATCGCATATGCACAATTAGCTTCATTGAAAGCGAACAAGTTTTGAGTTCAGCTCAAATCTCCATCTCAGAAATTCAAGGATTAACGAGGAAAAAGTTGGGAGATATTTGCGTTTAGAATAGAGGTCGGTGCGTTGGTTAAACTCTTAAAGCTTGCATGTGTGCCATGTGCAAGGATGATGTGAGAAATGGAATCCAAAATGAATGATGATTATGTCATAGTTGAGAGACTAGAAGCTGGAAAGATTTTTCATGTTGATTCCCAAACTGCCTGAAATGTGGCAAGGAAGCTGTGATGCAGTGACAAAGGTGAGGTAAGAAACATGATAGGGTATGTACTTTTCGATGCAAAGTGCCATTTTCCTTTGTTAGGGTGACGAATCCTTCATGCTGTTCAAGCTGCCTGCCCCCTTTGCTTTACATGATGGGCATAATTAATTTTATGTTGTTTAGAGGGACGTGGCTGGCTGGTCCCTGCGCCATTTCCATGCTCTTCCCCATCTCTCTCCAGCTGGTTCATTGTTGTGAGGATGTGTTCCTCACCTTCTTATTGGACAAATTTGTTAAATGTTCGACTTTATGCAGTGGAGTTCTTTCACATGTCCTGATGCAAGGGCAATAATGCTTTGCATATTCTCTCCACAACAAGCTACGTCCTCTTCAACACCTTGAGCTGTAAATCGTTGTCAAGAACATGCTTCACTTCGATTTTGGAGGATGACCACCGGGTGTTATGACCAGAGGAGCAATGGAAATGGCAAGGCAAATCGCAAAAGACTGTCAAGGCAATGCCCCTAACTGAACTTAAAACCATGAACATGCTCGACTGAAGTTTTATTGACGGATAATTGAACGTCTGTGCTCTCAAGCAAATGTAATCAATGCAATACATGTGGCATAACATCATGAATCGCTATAGCATCGTGCTTGGAGTCGAGGGATTTTGCTTTTTCATTTGATTTTTCGATTACCAGCTCTAATAACAACATTTATATATAAAGAGAATGATGGGCTCGTTCCAAAGTAGCAACTGTTGCCTCTTTAGAGAGGCATCATGCTTGTCTCTTGTGATCAATGCAAGCATCATCCGCGAGGGTAAACACACGCTACTTTCACTTCAACTTTTCTAGGACTGAAACACTCTTTAGGCAGGGGAGCACTAATTCCATGACATGATCAACAGGAGAACCCTAGTTTCCATAGGTAACAAAAAGTCAGCTTTGCTTCTCTAGGCAACCAAGTGATAATAAACAAATGGGCATGGTGTACATAAACTAACGTCAATGTCCACCGATTATAATTCATAGCCAGTCATCTCCTATTAAACTACTGCTACAAAAACTTACTTTCAAAATTAGAAGCTTGCAAGTAATCAAAGATTTGTCCCTTCAACATACACTAGTCTATAGTTAATCACTCAAGATGACTTAAATTATTAGTTTAGTGTCGGTAAACAATCACCGGCGGTGGAGGCTTGAGTAAACACAGCCACAAAGCGACAAACAGCAGCAGTTCCCAGGTGCGGCGTTCGGCGGAAAAATAAAAAAACTTGGTAAGCAAAACTCCCAAAAATCAAGCTTGAAAAAGTAGGAGTAGGAAATTTCAAAAGCAAGCTATGATTAATAAATGTTTTTTAATTAATAAAATGATCATAAGATGGCAATAAAATAGAAACCTCATATTTGCATAAACCCATTAATAAATGTTCCCTGAAAACCGTACATGATGGTCTTCAATGTCTCCCATTCACTCCTCTTATAAGAGATCCTTTATGTCCCTTAATCCTAAAGCCCCCACCACACTTGATCCCCTAGCCAACCTTGCCACACACATTAGCCTCATTTTGTTTTGCACCATTTCCTAGTGTGCTCGTGTGCCTTTCTTTTTTTTTTAAAAAAAAAAAAAAAAACTTCAAGAAGATTCTCTCCTCTCTTTGTTTCTCCCATCATGGCATCATCAGGGACAGGCACTGGCTCCCCTTGTGGAGCATGCAAGTTTCTCCGGAGAAAATGTGCGTCCGATTGTATTTTTGCGCCTTACTTTTGCTCTGAACAAGGGCCTGCTCGATTTGCAGCCATTCATAAGGTTTTTGGTGCTAGTAATGTATCGAAGTTGTTGTTGCATGTCCCGGTTGCTGAACGCTGTGAGGCGGTTGTCACTATCGCCTATGAAGCTCAAGCAAGGATCAGAGACCCCGTTTATGGATGTGTTGCCCATATTTTTGCCTTGCAACAACAGGTTTCTGAAAATCTTTATATATAGCATATTCACCATTCATATAGAATATCTTTCTCTCCTTTTTTTCATATGTTTTTCAAGCATACCATGGATCATAGATGGTACAAGATTCTCCGTTCTTGACTGTGTTTCATTTTTCATTTTTTTTTTGCTGGAAAAGGGATCGTGGAAAAAGAAGAAAAAAGTCTAGTTTTTTATTCCCACTAGGATTTATGATTTTCTTTGAAAATCAATGCATTATACAGTGTTTTTTCATTATTATTTTTTTCTTTTTAATTGAAAGCTACGCCTGAATGTTCAATTCTTACTGTAAGCTCAGAATCTTTATTTAAAGAATTTCTTTTTAAATTAAACCCATCAAGTATTTTTCTTTTGTTGATGATAGGGGGTGGGTCTTGCCGTGTGAGTCCTCAAATCATGCAGCTGGGTCATATCTCTAGAGATACAGTATTTCTGTACAAATTAAGGAAGTTCTAACTTTTGGCAACTCTTCTTGTTTTGTAGGTTGCATGTTTGCAAGCACAGTTGATGCAAGTGAAGGCTCAACTAGCACAAAATCTAATCGATTCACCACGCATTAATGCAGAGAATATTCACCATCAGTGGCAAGGAAATAACATATCTGGGGTGCCATCATTTCCAACCCATCCAAATTACATCAATCCAATCTCTCCACAAAGCTCACTTGATTCAGTTGACCTCATCAGCAACAATATTGATCGTGGGATGATGAATATGCAAGATATACAAAGCAGAGATGAGTTTGCATTCCAATCTCGTGCAAAGGTCAAAAGGCCATGCAATAGCGACCTGGGTGAGCTTCAAGCACTGGCGCTTCGAATGATGAGGAACTGATACTGATTCATCATGGATACCATCATGTTTCTCTAATTTCGGCGTTAGCTCATCGCATGGAAGATCATGTATATATACTGAGACGACCCTCTAAAGATACTTCAGTTTTGATCATCATAAGCCTAGTTAACAGAGGCATTTCCCTTCTGTTCAATCAGAACAATATCACTCACATTGTAACAGCCTGGAAATGAAAACTCTATTATCTGCTACCTCCCCCTGTCAAAAGCTACTGCTAATATTTAATGTAGTCATCTTGTGTTTTATATTCCTGTAGGACAACTTAATTTAATTCTACTAGCTAGCTAGAGTGGTTAACTTAATTTTTGAAGATAATTTAATTATTATTATACAGCAATAATTAATGGGGATAATTGTCCTGTGTTCTTCTAGTTTAGTTTTGCTTATCAATGTAATATTATAATTTGGAGCAAATGTTCTAAATTCTTCACCTATTATTATGATTATGGGGGGATAAATTAATTAAGATGTATATAGATACAAATTTGAACCTTCTGTTGTCTTTTCTGTAGGTGTTCTAGATGGCAATATAGTTTAAATTAGTTTTTTATTTTAA
>Ga0307515_10024319_pt1 | contig 10561 bp, 5 predicted proteins | sample 17_EM_MG_FD_194513 | JGI IMG/M metagenome (GOLD analysis project Ga0307515, IMG submission 194513) | Populus trichocarpa ectomycorrhiza microbial communities from riparian zone in the Pacific Northwest, United States - 17_EM | ecosystem: Host-associated > Plants > Roots > Unclassified | place...
TTTTTAAAAAATCAACAGAGACAATTTTAGAAAAAAAATAACAAAAAAAACATCAAAAAAAGGGAAAAAAAATCATGTTGGAAACACTGTAGCAATTCACAGTGTTTTGTGATGAAAACTACAGTGCTTCCCCACATGATTTAGCCTTATTTGTAATGACTTGTAATTATAATTCTCAAATAACTCAATATTAAAAAAATAAAATTGACAAAGATAATTTGAAAAAAATTATAAGAAAAAAAAACCATGTGGAGATACACTGTAGCAATCCACAATGTTTTGTGAGGAAAGCTACAATGTTTTCCCCACATGATTAAGCTTTATTACAAAGTTAAATTCTAACCAACTCAATATGAAAAAAAAATCAACGAAGATAATTTTAGAAAAAAATATTACAAAAAAAAAAAAGAAAACGCAAAAGAAATTGGAAAAAAACCATGTGAGGAAAAACTGTATCAATCCATAGTGTTTTGTGAGGAAAAACTTGTATTTATTTGTAATTGCAATTCTTAACCAGCTTAATATTTAAAAAATAAAATTGACAAAGACAATTTTAGGGAAAAACATAACAAAACAGAAAAAAACCGTGTGGGAAAAAACATTGTAGCAATCCACAGTAATTTGCGAAGAAAGTTACTGTGTTTTCCTCACATATTGTAATTGCAATTCTTGACCAACTCAATATTAAAAAAACAATTTCGGAGAAAATCATTAAAAAAAAACTATGCGGAGAAACACTGTAGCAATCAACAATGTTTTAAAGAAAAAAATTACAAAACTAAATTCTTAATCATCTTAATATTAAAAAAAATCGACAAATATAATTTTGAAAAATAAAAAAATAAAAAAAAAAACTATGCGGGAAAACATCGCAACAATGCACAGTATTTTAAAGGAAAAAAATTATAAAGCGAAATTTTTAACCAGTTGAATATTGAAAAAGTAAAATCAACAAAAATAATTTTGAAAAAAAAAATAAATGCAAAAAAAAACAGAGGAAATTTGAAAAAAAAAGGAAAGTTGGAAAAAAAAATAAAAAAATACAGAAAAAAAATACTATTAATTACTATTATAATTTACAGTGATTTTGGATGCGGGAACAATAATTTCTCCACACCATTAGATGTATGTATAATATATATATAAATAGAAAAAAACAACGAGTCATTTACCCATTTTAAAGAAAGCCAAAGCAGGAGTGCCTGTGCTTGGAAGGCGCGACTTGTCCTTGTAGGCCCAAGTATGCCTGATTTGTTTTTAAACATGCATTAGCTTGTTTTTTTCCTTCCTTTTTTTAATATTAGAATAAAATTATTTTTAAATAATTATTAAATTATGCAATAGTTTTCTAGAGCATTAGAGTTTTTATTAACAATTACTTCATGATTAATTATATATTAACCTATTATGCATATTTAAAAAAAACAATTTGCTCATTTATATGCAATAAATAATAGAATACATATTTTGTTATCGTAATGTTTTATATGATCATTTTCTCATATTTGCTATTCTCAGATTTATTCATACAAGTGCGAAGAAACGAAGATTTTTTTTATTGAAATTTCATTTCACATTATAATAGTTTTTTAATTAAACAATAATGATTTTAATAAAAAAATATACGGTTTTTATCTAAAAAATATATATAAATAAAAAAATAAAGTTTTTGATTAAAGAGAGAATTAGAATATTTACAAATATTTAATTTTACAGAAGATAATTTTAATTAATAAAATATATTTTCTTTAAAATTTTAATAATTGCCCATCGCATCAGACGACCTATGTTCTATTTATTTTTGCGTTTCAAAAACGCTTTGAAAAAAATTAAAACTAAAATTTTTTTAAATTAAAATTTTTTAATGTTTTCAGATTATTTTGATGCACTAAAATTAAAAGTATTTTTTTAAAAAAAATATATTTTAATTTATTTTTAAATAAAAAATATTTTAAAAAACCATTAAAACCTACCACCAATAAAATAAAACTAGACCGGGAGCCTGACGTTCACAAGATGGCCTTCAGAGGGTGCCACCTCCACTGAGATTTTATTTACCCAGTGGGCCTACTTAATGTACTCGGGTTGATGACGGAGTTTGGATAGATAACTAGTTACATAACCCGCGCGATGTTGCGGGTTACTTTTTTTGCATAAAAAATATCAAAAAAAATTAAAATTTAAAAGTCTTGGGTTTTTCTGCAAAGCTATACTTAAGAGTCTTGAGTTTGACTGCAACGCCTGACCTAAGAGTAATATTTATAATATTAATAATAACATTAAACTTGCATGACCAAAGTTTAAGTGAGTTTGGCTGCAACACCGGACCCAAGAATATTGGATGTGGGTCTGGCTATAAGGTCGTGTCATAAAAGTATGATAATTAAATAGATTAATTAAAAAAAAACAAATAAAAAAAACCAGCATGAAGAAAAAAACTAATGAAGAAAAAGAAAAAAAAATCTGAATTAATTGGATTAACCCTTCAAACCAGGTTAACCCGTAAAACCTGAGATTCGCGTCATGAAAGTTTGATAACTAAATAGAAAAAAAATTGACGGGTTTACCCAGAATTAACTGGGTTAACCCATCAAACCAAGTTAATCTGTCAAACCCTGGATATGTGTCATGAAAGTCTGATAATTAAATAAAAAAAATTTAACATTAACAAACTAAACTAAACGAAAAAAATTAATTAAAAAGAAAAAAAATTCGGGTTAACTCGTCAAATCATGTTAACCCATCAAATTCGAGATCCATATCATGAAAATTTAATAACTAAATAAAAAAAATTAATATTAACAAACTAAATCAAACAAAAAAACTTTTCATTAAAAAAACGAAAAACAAGAAAAAAACAAAATGACAGTTCTATAATATAATATAATAATAATAATAATAATAATATAATATATTAATAAGTGAAAGGCCTGGGGAAGCTACAGTACGTTCCCCACGCCTTTTAGAGTATTACTTAATTATATATAATCTATTTTATTTTATTTGAACAGGTTAGATATATTTGTTTGGACTATATTTTTTTTTATGAATAGTTAAATTTATAATGTTAATTTTAAATGTGATAATAATTATTTTTTAATTTTTTTTGAAAGTATATCAAAATATTTATTTTTTTTTAAAAATTATTTTTAATATTAACATTTTAAAATGATTTAAAAATATAAAAAAAAATTAATTTTAAATAATTTCTTTTAAATTTTGATGAAATAAAGTTTAAAACACAATTACAATATTAATATTTCTGAGACGGTTTTTTAGCACCCCTTCTTGAAATGATTTCCTTTTAAGGCTGTGTTTGTTTCCTGAAAAGTGGTTTCTGGAAAACCACTTTTTAAACTTTCCCGTGTTTGTTTGCTATTAAAAAAGTTGGTCAACGAAAAACACTTTCCAGTCAAAGGAAAATTTGGCTTGGTTTCCAGGAAAGTGTTTTCCTGGAAAATTTGGGTGGAAAACACTTTCCGGAAGTTGTGAAAAATTTAGAAAAGTCATATTATTTGCTGATTATATCAAATTTGGTCCTCAAAGTTTTGATTGCTGTATATATTTGTTTTGAATATTTATTTTTCAATTTCATCTCTTAAAATTTAATTTTTATATTAACTTTGGTCCTTATTTTTATAATTTTTATTTGCTTTTCCCTTATCATTTTTTTATTGAAATTTTTTATCTATCAAATTTGATCCTTATTCTTTTGATTGTTACTTATTTTATTTGAAATAATTTATAAAATATTAATTATTATTATTTTAATTTCTTGATCTTTATTCTTTTGATTGTTACTTATTTTATTTGAAATAATTTATAAAATGTTAATTATTATTATTTTAATTTCTTCATCTTTTATTTTTTTATTTTTTTATTTGATATCTATTATTTTGATTATTATTTATTTTATTTGAGATAATTTATGAAATTATATTTTTTTTGAATTTTATTTTCATTCAACTTTTTAATTTGTAAGATTTATTTCTTATTATTTTAATAAACTTAAGAAAAATAAAACATTAATAAGTTATTTTTCAGACTACCAAATATCAGAAAATAAATCACTTTTCAAAAATTTATTTTTAAAAATAAAAATATTTTTTAGCAAACAAATAGCGACTAAATAACCCCAGCAGGTTTTGTCCGTCCTTTATCTATGTCCACAGGGGCAACATGGTTTCCATCTAATAATCTGAACGGCTGAAATTGTACCACGCAAGAAAAAAAAACATCCAACGGTGAAAGAGAGTAATGGAGTCTACGGTGAAAGAGAGTAATGGAGTCTAACGAAGGGTTTACACAATTCGGCTATGTAAACCCTGATCACACATCCAAACTTTGTTATTTCCTCAAATATTTGTCTCTTCTCTAGGGTTTTACTCTCTTATCATCACGAACACAGAGCTCTTCAGGTATGGTTTACGAAAAGAAAAAGTGAACTACACTTTACTATGGGGTTCTTATATGACTTTGCTTGTGTTGGTGTTTAGTTTCGAGGATAATTGATTTGCAGGGATGGCGCGGCCAGTTTTCGTGGGAAACTTTGAGCACGAGACAAGGCAATCGGACTTGGAACGCTTGTTCAGCAAGTACGGAAGGGTGGAGCGAGTTGACATGAAATCTGGTAAACTGTACTGGGTCTTCTTATCTTTTTGTTAATTTTATCTGGTGATGAAATGCACAAGGACTTATAATTGAGTTTGATTATTGGTGTTATTCATGATGAGCTGTGGTTTAGGATAGAGTGAAAAATAGTTTTTGAGTGATATATGTTTTGCATTTCATTTTCAATTATTATTATAACTCGTGTTTTGAAACTCTGTTGATATACGGTAGGATGATTTTGGTTCTTACAGAAGTTCAAACTGTGGTTTATTGTGTCATGAACGATTGGTTTCAAGCTAAGTCTTAGTGATTTCTCCAAGGAATTGTTAGTTTTGGTTTTGGGTGGTATTTGGTCATCAAGTGCATGATGGGTTATCTTGTTGATTTTTGAATGGATAAATATTCTGAAATTAAGAGTTTGTTGGATATAAAATATGCAGCTACTTGAGTAGTGGTGATCACATCCAAATTAAAAATACAGTCGGGAGTGAAAAAAATGGAAACGGGGAATTTGAAGTTTCTTTGGAGAACATCTCCATATTAAGTGTTTGTTTTGACGCAGGAACTCTTACTAAGGAAATTTGAGCTTCTATCTGGGCTCGCCAACACTTGTAGTAGCTTGGAAACTCTCTTGCTTGTCTGCTCTCCTTCTCCTTCCACTCACAGATGGAATCATCCTGTGTTTTCTTCACTCGATCATCTGTCACTCACCCACCTCACCGCCCTAACTTTACATTTCACAAGAATGGTCCTGATGATCTCAGTCAATTTACTATGCCTTGTCCACCACTACTGATAGTAGGAGGGTGAATTGAAATCTGTCATGCTATTCCTTCCATTTCTGAACTAGTGCTATCTGAATGGCGAAGCATGCTTAGCAATGACATCTCAGACCTGAAACTTTTGGATTTTAAACTCTTAAATGCCAACATCTTCATTTAGTTCATCATGCAACGCTTCCACAATCCACATCCTTGTGTGCATCAGCCCATCAAGTATCTTGCAGGTGTTGTATAAATTTCAAATTCTTGCCAGGATAAGCAATCCTGATTTGGCTGATGTACCCTGGTTAAGTGAATTTAATTCCAAGGTTACACATCTCTTATTCTGTCTCTGATTTGAGGAGTTGCTGCAGGGTTTGCTTTTGTTTATTTTGAGGATGACCGTGATGCTGCAGATGCTGTACGTGGACTTGACAATATACCTTTTGGTTATGACAGGCGAAGGCTTTCAGTGGAGTGGGCTCGGGTATATGGTTCTTCTTCTTTTTTTTCCGTGATTTTTTTTGTTTTAAATTTTTATCTTATGTTGCATCTTTAGTTGCTCAAGTTGTTGGTATATTGCTGTAAGTAGTTGAGATTGATTTCATCCTATGCTTATATCATGAATATGCTAGGGTGAACGTGGTCGGCACCGAGATGGGCCAAGGTCGACAGCAAACCAGAGGCCAACTAAAACATTGTTTGTTATTAATTTCGATCCAATTCATACCAGGGTTGAAGACATAAAGAGACACTTTGAGCGTTATGGAGAGGTGCTGCATGTCCGAATTCGACGGAACTTTGCATTTGTGCAGTTTGAGACACAAGAAGACGCCACCAAAGCTCTCGAGTGCACACACATGACGTTAGTCAACTTGTTTTGATTAGTCTTCTTGTATAAATGACTTGGTTAGATTTTTAAATTTTCAGATCAGCTGATTAACATATTGTATTGTTTTGCATTTCTGCAGCAAGATATTGGACAGGGTGGTTTCTGTTGAGTATGCTTTGAGGGATGACAGTGAGAGGGGTGACAGATATGATAGTCCCAGAAGAGGAAGTTATAATGGAAGATCACCAAGTCCAGTTTATCGCAGACGGCCAAGTCCTGATTATGTTCGAGCTCGCAGCCCTGTTTATGATAAGTATAATGGTCCAGTATATGACAGGCGCCAAAGTCCTGATTATGGTAGGAACAGAAGCCCTGAGTATGGCAGAAACCGAAGGTAGTGCTTTCTACATGAAGAGAGAATTTCTTATAATCGTTTCCCCCCCTCAATTTTCCCATGGAAACCGCAAATTGTTTGTTTTTTTTGAAGTTCTTGGACCTCATTTTCTCTTCTTCCAGAGGAACCACTCATCTTTGAATGTCTGTTGTTTCTAATGTTTGTTGTCAGTCCGTCTCCAATTCGAAGATCGAGAACATGAGGAGTCAGAGGAAGCGTCCTGCTTGGTTCTGTGTGCCATTTCCCTGTGTAATTGCAATAGATCTACTGTGTAGAGAAGGCATTTTGGCATTGTATGTAGTTTCCTCGTTAAATTTTAATCTCATAGATGATAAATTTCTGTCAAACCGTCTCGAAATCTCTGCCGGTGCCTTTAAAGTTGTTATTTTTATTATGCGGTTGAGAAGTCGGATTTCAATTTATTAATTAATGTGTTGTTTCCTAGTAAGCGATGGACGGTTAGGCGTAAAGAACTGTGAAACATATTCTGAATCATTTCATACAAGACTTCTCATTGGGCGCTTGGGCGTGTTTCACCTCAAATATCACGCAGAGAGATTTGTCTTTAGGCTTAGTGTCCTATTATTGTTTATTTTTAACATGAATTATTGTGAATTGGAGTGTAATAGTATAATTATTATTGTCACAGAAACTTGCAAAGTATGTAGTTGGGGGTCTATATAGTTTGGGGTGGGGTTGTTTTTTCTATGAAATGTATTTGGTATTTTTTTAAAAAAATAGTTAGGGATAAAATGATCAGTTTATATTTTGTTGGGGTATAGTAAAGTTGCAAGCTCCAGGCGCTTGGGCATGACATGGTTGCCAAATACCTGGTGCTGAGGCTACCATGTCTTAGGCGCTAGGATCAAACTCGTGCGCCTGGGTCTGCAGACCTGCGTATGGGGTTTGCAGACCCTAGCAGAGAAGAATAATAAATATTATTATTATTTGTATTATAAATATTATTATTTTTATTGTAGTTAATATTATTAATATAATAATTAATAAATTTGAAAAAACATTATTAATATTGAAAAATAACAATATATTTGATTTGAATAGTAAAATTAAAATATATTGTTATTATTATTATTATTATTATTATTAAATTTAAAATAAAATATTAATATTATCGAAGAAAAAACATAAATTTTATTTGAAGAGATTAAAAACTATAAAAATTTAGGCCAAATAAGTTTAATATTATTAGATTCATTAATATCATTAAATTTAAAATAAATATTATTACTATCGAGAAAAATATAGATTTGATTTAAAAGGTAAAATCAATTATTATTATTATTATTATTGTTATTATTATTATTATTGTTAACTTGGGTTTGACATCCCCTTCCGACCCAAGAAACTTGGGGTTGGAAAGGGGTGCCTGACCCAAGTTATTTGGGTCTTGCAGCCCCACTTGATCCATGACTCAGGGTCTGGTGTTTGGACCTGCATTTCTAGGGTCCAGCATTAGAACCCAAAGCTTTTGAGTCTGGCGTTTAAGAGGGGTCCAATGCTTTTGAGCCTGGTGTTGCAGCCAAACCCACTTAGGTCAAACAAGTTTAATATTATTATTAAAATTAAAATTAAAATTATTTGTATTATAAATATTATTATTTTTATTATAATTAATAAATTTGAAAAAATATCATTAATATTGAAAAACAACCATAGATTTGATTTGAAGGGTAAAATTAATAATAATAATAATAATAATTATTATTATTATTATTATTATTATTATTATTATTAAATTTGAAAAAAATATTATTACTATAAAAAAACAATAAATTTTATATGAAGGGATTAAAAACTATAAAAAAATGGGTCAAACAAGTTTAATAATATTATTAATATTATTAAATTCATTAATATTATTAAATTTAAAATAAATTTTGTTACTATAAAAAAATATAGATTTGATTTGAAGGGTAAAATCAATTATTATTATTATTATTAACTTGGGTCATCCCTTCCAAACCCAAGAAACTTGGGGCTGGAAAGGGGAGCGTTACCCAAGTTGTTTGAGAGTGGCAGAGACGCAGACCTAAGTCTCTTGGGTCTTGCAGCCCCGCTTGACCCAAGACACTTGGGTCAGGAGTTCGGATCCAAGGCTAATGGGTCAATGGGTCTTGCGTCAGGATCCAAGGCTCTTAGGTCCGACGTCCTGATCCAAGTCTAATGGATCTGGTATTGCAGCCAGACCCAAGACTCTTAAGTTTTATAATTAAGAGGAGCCCAAAACTCTTGGGTCTGGTGTTGTAGCCAGACCCACTTAAACTTGAGTCAGACAAGTTTAATAATTATATTAATATTAAAAATATTATTATTTGTATTATAATTATAATTATTAATATAATAATTAATAAATTTGAAAAAAAATTATTAATATTTAAAAACAACCATAGATTTGATTTAAAGGGTAAAACTAAAAATTATTATTATTATTAATAATAAATTTGAAAAAAAAATTATTACCATCGAAGAAAAACCATAATTTTTTTTAAAGAGATTAAAAAATACATGAACTTGGGCTAGGCAAGTTATATATTATTATTATTATTATTATTATAAATATTACTGTTGGGTTTGGAGTTGCAGCCAGACCCAACGCTCTTGGGCTTGGTGTTGCAACAAGACCTAAGAACGTTGGGTGTGGCTGAAACTTTGGGCTCAAGAGCCTTGGGTATGGTTGCAATGCCGGACCCCAAGCTCTTGGGTCTCCCTTTGCAGATAGACCCAACACTCTTGAATCTTAAGTTGTTTTGATATTTCTTTTTATGAAAAAAAGGGTTGACCCACGACGTGGCATGGGCCATCTAACTAGTGGTTTCTAAAAAAGGATAAGCCTATTAATTATCCAACCTCCTCTCTAAACATTTTAGGATTGTTATAACCAAGATAATTTTAGTCTTTTTGATTTAGAATGTTGACCTACATTGTTCAATCTTTTTTATGTACCTAGAATGCAAGCCTCTCAAAATATTTTTTTTCAGCGAGCAAACTGCAAGCCGAGTAGCAAAAACTAGATTGTTTTTTGTTAGCTCACGAACAAAGAATAGATCTTTTAGAGCAAACCATAGTGGGCCTAGCTTGGCTAATGGGAGATGCATACAAGAATTGTAAAGAGAAAAAGAATTTGCTTAGAGACTTACCTTGAGGCATGCCAGACCCAATACCTATTATTGAATTCGATAAGATTCCTTTCTATGATGGAAAATTTTTGATAAAAAGATTTATTAACTAATTAACAGAGTTGGAAACTTACATTAATTTAAACAAGTTTCCGTATCATAGGACTTATCATATACAAACTTTCTTGTAGTCCTAGAGAATGATTGTTTGAATTTCTAGACTTTAGAACTTGTATTGACATGCATTTAATTCTATCATGGCAATATTTAAGACAATCATCAATTATGGAGTTTATACAAGATGATTATGAAGAGATTTTATATTGGGTAAATAAGTAAATAAATTATTATTATTTGCCTTTTGTTCAACCTTCTCAAATAACAAGGAAGAAAAATATAAAAGAGGTGTTGTCTCTCAAAGTTGACAGTTTCAACATCATCTTAGTAACAACAACAATATTGTTCCAAGTACTACTCTATGTGTCAATGTTTTATCTATTAACGGTGAATAAGAAATCAAAAAAGCTCCTAAATTAATATATTGTAATGATTATGAAGGTCTTGTAAAGAAAGACACTAAAGATGACGAGGAAATCAAGTTTGAAGTAAGAGAATGTGTGAATGAACTATAAGTGGACTTCATAGCATAGTTATTAAACCCGGCCCGGGGGTTGACCCGGCCAAGGGGCCGGGTCCCGAGTTTCATGGGTCAACCCGGGTCAACTCGGGTCAACCCGGATTAACCCGGAAAAATTAAAAAAAATTAAAATTTTAATATTTCATATGAAAAAATCCATGTAAATATAGATTATACATATTATGAAGT
>Ga0307515_10024320_pt1 | contig 10561 bp, 11 predicted proteins | sample 17_EM_MG_FD_194513 | JGI IMG/M metagenome (GOLD analysis project Ga0307515, IMG submission 194513) | Populus trichocarpa ectomycorrhiza microbial communities from riparian zone in the Pacific Northwest, United States - 17_EM | ecosystem: Host-associated > Plants > Roots > Unclassified | place...
TGTAACCGACTACCGGACCTTGCATATTACCCTGTTTCACCTGCGTCAGCACTACCCTCGTATGTCTCAGATACGTTGGAAATGAGTCATGGGCTTCGGAGTTCGGGGTCTACTTTCATGTATTTATACCACTTGATTTCCATAGATTTACAATCAAGTCGTTCATTCAATCCTTCACACTGCAAAGCTTACACCTTATATACTTCTCTATATCTAAAATACTATAAGCTAAAAGCTCTTTATCTTCTCTGTCGCCTCTACGTTATAGCGGTGTCGTAGCTCTATTTTATGATAAGTTAGATATAGGTAGTTGGTCGGATTTAGTCCAAGTCTACGAAGATTCCGTTTAAAATCTAACTTAACTTTTACGATCTATATCTTGCCTCTTAATACTACAGGTATAGGGCTATAGCATATATTTATAATAATATAATTACTTGAAGAACCTATTGTGTTAAATAAATGTATTATGACTATCCTTGCAACGCTGGTGTCCAACGAGAGTCGATCCGTGCGCGAACACCATTTTCAAATGTTCGCAGACGCGTCTATACAATTATATAGTAATATAATTAACCACCATGCCTTCCAATCGTGCCTGTAGAATTCCATTCTGCAGGAAGGACGAGTGCTGGGGCTTACATATTACATGACTCTCCACCAAAAATTAAGCTCTTACAGCATTTTATATACATATCAAAAGCCTCAAATATCTCATCACGGCTCATTGATGCTAACGATTTGATTGGCTAATCCTTATCGATAACCGTTGGACGCGAGCGTTGCAAGGGATAGAAAAGGTTAAAAATCGATTTTTAAAATATTTACTTCTTACTAAACCGACGCCCATAAGCTCTCAGACGCTTCGCTGAAGATTTGGGGGGTATATAGGGAGCCGTTGCACGTGCTTCCCCTACCCCGTAACCAAAATCTACCACGGAGCGTCTGATTTGTGAGATCCCTTTGTGTGGCAGAAGAGACTTTTCGTATTGGGCGCTTTGGGCGCTCCTGCCTGGGTTAGCATGCTGCAGGCACCCTAGCTAGCGTGATTTTATTAGCAAGCCTCACCAAAACGCCTCAATATTGCGATCCGATGAAATACTGCAGAAGGCCACCACTAAAAACACCTAACTATATATATATATTTAAAGAAGTTGGGCAAAAGGTCGTAATATATAATATCATAACTGTAGGTTTCTGCCCTTCCTATATTAACCAGCTGCTAATTATATAGGAAAATCCTCCATTAGAGTTCTCCCCTAAACTGCCACCTATCCGCTTTATACGCGTTCCTAACATTAATAAGGATAAGCCGGTAAAGAACCAGCTCAAGGCTATAAGGGAGGACGTACCATATACGTTAAATGAGGTATATTAAGTGCTACAAGTGGTTGAACGTTCGACCAGCGGTTATTCGATATCCAAGCGTCAATGAGGCGCCAGCACCCTTGCTGCCGAGCAATCGCACTGACCAGAGGCTTAACACCAAGCTCTATACAGTATAGAGCCTCTAGATTGGCTTATGAGGCGTGCATATACGAAAAGTCCTTGCCACACAAAGGGATAACATATTGCCCTATCGGTGCACGCCGCTCGGCGCAAACCGCTTGTGTCGAGTTGCCTGATCGGTGCGCCCCAGCGTTGCGGCCGGCGGTGCAGATAAAGAATGCTCTCCCCTTCCAAGCACTCTATTACTGCCTGCTGATAGATATCCCCCAAACTCAGAAATATCTATATTCTAGGAATGGGGAGGTAAGAATTGGCTTTTGCTCTGTGGTTTTACTAGGCCAAAGACTCTTCCTCGCGCAAGATCAGTGCTGTTGCTTTGCTTATCGCGTCCCAACCTTCTCTCCCAAGCTTCTCTTCAAGAAATATTAAGACCATGGCGCCGTCGCTTGAGAAAACTATCTATGTTGGCGCTTTCGTGCACAGCAAGTCCCTGCAAGAGCTGGAGATCTGCCAAATGGGCGCTATTGGGGTAGATGAGAACGGCACGATAGCATTTGTGGAACGCTACGTCACAGATGAGGCTCCACGGAAGAAAGATGGATGGGAGAGTGCGAAGATAGTGAAAGTAGGAGAGAATGGGTTTTTCTTCCCTGGATTCATTGGTAAGGAGTCTTGTCATTTTCACAATCCGGAAGTGTTGGATATTTTTATTTATAAAACTCAGGCAAGCCCAGGGCCTTTGAAATACATATTTGGGCTTGAGGTTCTAGGCTTTCTCATCATTTTTTCTTACATCCATTTTGCAGCTCCTATTTTCTAACAGCCAACCAGACACGCACATCCACGCCTCGCAATACCCCAACGCCGGCATCTTCGGCAAATCCACACTCCTCGACTGGCTAAACACGTACACCTTCCCGCTCGAATCCAGCCTCTCATCACTCGCCCGCGCCAAGCAAGTCTACAACCGCGTCGTCAGCCGCACCCTGTCCCACGGCACCACCACCGCCGCCTACTACGCCACCGTGCACGTCGCCTCAACCAACCTGCTCGCCGACATCTGCCTCGAAAAGGGCCAGCGCGCCTTCGTCGGCCGCGTGTGCATGAACGCGCTGTCGCCCGACTACTACCGCGACGCCAGCATCGAGGACGGCATCAGAGACTCCAGGGCCTCCATCGACTACATCCAGCAGATTGACCCCAATGCCGAGCTCGTCGCGCCGATCATCACGCCCCGCTTCGCCCCGAGCTGCACCAGCGAGTGTCTGCGTGCGCTGGGCGACTTGCACCGCGAGACGGGCGTGCGCTGCCAGACGCACATCTCCGAGAACAAGCCCGAGGTGACGCTTGTGAAGGAGCTGTTTCCCGAAAGCAAGTCGTACGCCGACGTGTATTATGCGGCAGGCTTGCTGACGCCCAAGATGATCCTGGCCCATGCGGTTCACTTGACCGAGGAGGAGGTGGCCTTGATCAAGGCCTGTGGAGCTAAGATTAGTCATTGCCCCGCGAGTAACACGGCGCTGACATCTGGGTGCGCGAAGGTGAGGGAGTTGATTGAGAGTGGCATCACTGTGGGGTTAGGGACGGATGTTAGCGGAGGCTTCAGCCCGAGTGTGCTGGAAATGGCTAGGCAGGCTATTTGGGTGAGCCGGTTTGTCGCAATGAACGATGGAGACCAGGCTAAGTTGTCCACCGAGGAGGTGTTGTATCTCGCAACGAGAGGTGGTGCTAAGGTTGTTGGACTTGAGGAGAAGGTGGGTGGATTTGAGGTCGGCATGGACTGGGATGCCCAGATGATTGGCCTAGGAGCAGTTCCAGACGGAGGAGAATCTAACTTGGAGGCGGATGATCCAGTGGATATATTTGGATGGGAAAGCTGGGATGACAGGGTCGCCAAGTGGGTTTACAATGGCAATGACAAGAGCACGGTGGCTGTGTGGGTGAAGGGAAGATTGGTGCACCAGACAAGCCGATACGAGAGGTGATCGCTATCAAGGTCGAACACGTTGGGTATTGCCGAAACGGTTCTTTGTACACTTTGTGGATCGTAAATTAAACGGCTATTAGCGAATACCGTGACGAAGATTCAATGGATCTTGACCATTTTGCTGGCTTAAAACTTTAGTCATGGTGCCCGAGGGAAGGTGATGCCAGGGGGTCTCGTCCCAGCCCTTGGATTTAGCGTATCAATTATGGCGACGAGAAGCCTTACATGTTTGGCAGCTTGAATCACATATGCCTGACCGAGATGAGAGTGTTGATCCTTAGAATCAACTACGAGGTTCCAATAATTCTCCCCTCGCCACGCTAGGTCAACATAAAGGCCCTTAGGTTCAAATAGTGACGATTCCATTCAACGAGCCAATCGACAGATGCTCCAGCATCAAAAGTTTCTTTCATACCCTTGAATGAAGTTAAGTTGTTCGAAATAAAGTAGACGAAGGATTACCAATTTTTTCGGGAGACTCCATAATGGGTGAACATGGAAAGCCTGTGCGAGGGTGGTTCTTGTCCGGGATTATCCGGATACTGCCGTATTTCATAATATCCACATCTTCAAGGTCTGGCCTCCCGTCGCGAGAGCCAGCATACCTGTCGTACGAACTCGGGCCTTCCGCTTCTTTATTCGCACTCTCGAGAGGCGCTGAATTGGTCCGCCTCGGCGGGAAGAATTGTATGGAGGGTTCCTCCACAAAACTTTGGCTTCCGCTTCCAATGGGAAAATTGAAGACCGGTTGCAGAGCCGAATGACCTGTTATCTTTGGTGCTTCTCGTACTGATAAATGATAGAGGGGGCTAGTGAGTCGATGGAGTTGTGTAATTAGGAGATATTGTCGAAGATGCAGATGATGGAGTGACTGATGTCATGAAAGGTGCTTCCAGTTGAGCCTTCCTATTTGAGCGTTTTGTACTTTTCATGAGCCTGAACGGACTCTTCGGAAGGCTGAGATATTGCATTTTCCGGCGGAAGCATCGGGGGCTTGACGGCCGGCATATCTGACTTCCCTGTAGTTGCTGTAGCCAAGCCCTTTTTTCGGCGCTTCAACCCCTTCCTACGGGATTTTGTGGAAATGGATCCTTGCGGGAGTATTGTGGTGCCCAGTGTCGTTGCTAGAGCCATTTCAGGTCTGTCAGAGATCTCGGACGGTCCTAAGGTACTTCTGTTAGGGTATATGGAGCGCTTCGTTCTGGTCCGTAGCAAAAGAGGCTCTTGAGATTGTTGGGCATTCATAGATCCAGACGGAATAGTTGGGTGGAGAATTGTGGCCTCGAGTTTAGGCGCTATTACAGCTGATAGGGAGGCGCTCGTGCGGGTGTCCCAGCGGGGCGTGGAGATGCATGAGAGTCCACCGTGGCAGAGGACACAGGGTTCGAATGCTTTCTTGATACAATTGACATCAAACGCGCATAAGTCGAACCCTTCCCCGATAAAGACGGCAAACGTGTGCGTGAGCGATTTCGACTGCTATCATTATTGAGGGCTGTAGAAACCGTGATTGTTGAGGTAGGTATGAACGAAGGCGGCAGATCGGCTGACGGGGTAGTCGCAGGCATAGCTGAAATTGCTGAAGGAGTCATGGTTGATATATCTAGCGTTGTCAAAATTTTGCAGTCAAACTCTTTATTGACCTAACTGTCCACTTCGGAGGCTGTAGACCTTTGATTAAGCTACTCCACTAATTTTCTAGGTGCTCCAAGGACCAAAGGTTCAACATTAAACAGCAAGCCAAGTGAAAAAGATGCGACGACGTAAGTAGGCAAGTTGATAATGAATAAGATACAGGTATGCAAAGTTCAGGATGAGCTGAGCGGACAATTTAGAGAAAGCTAGGGAGGTTGTAGAAGGAATCTGAGTTGAATATGACGCAGTTAATGAGAATGCTAAGACGGGAGAAGCTATCCAAAGTCATTCTGGCACTAAAAGGAAGGTACGAGAGGAGTTGGTTAAGTATCGACCAGCCGAAATTATCAACAAGAAAAAGGGAAGGGCAGTTTTAATGTTGACTACGCCGTCTTGTCCTGGACCGACAAAAGCAAGTGAGGAAGAAATCTTAAGATGCTACAGATAGTTTACATGTTGGTCTAATTTTCAATTCATTTCAGGTGTCGAATTCTATTCAGCAACGATAGACCGGTCCCGCCAACTCTACCGCCAACTCAATTTTAGGAATATTAAATCGGTTGCTTAGCTTCGTGCTTAGGCGTTAGAACACGAAGCTAGACCCTCCTACAAGGCCGACGATATACCATCAAATGATACAGGTGGTCCATTTCACTGTCCTCTCAAGCTTGTTTTGTATAGAGGGGCGAGGGCCTCCATGCTGTTCCTTCTTCCCCAATTCTTCGGTTGCCGCTTCAGAAACGCACCTACAGCGCCTAGATAGCCTTCGTGTCGTAGGAAATACGCTTGTTTTTCGCCTTTCGACCAAAACTTGATAGCATAGGAGAGCGTATTCATGGTCTGGTAATGACCTCCAATGAACGAGCCTCCGAAGTAAATGTGCTCGAGGTTGTGTTTTTCGGCATGCAAGTATGCGATTTGACCAATATTATTACTGTAGAGCGTAAGCGTCAACCGATAAAGTCTACTTCGCGCTGCTAAGATACATACCTGACGGCGTAGAGAAGGCTTCGACTAATATCCTCAGGTTTAAAGGATCTGCTAGGCTCGGGCTCTCCATTGATGCCATCAAGCTCACTGTTGTGGCTGTGGTCTCCATTTGCCAATCCGCCATGATCTTCCGCGTCTCGCTCGGCTTGTCGTTTCATCTTGTACACTTTGCCAAAGCTACTCGCAATTGTCGTGCTCTTAAGCCCAATTTTGTTATAGTCCGTGCCGTAGATATCACCGACTAGCATGTCTACCGCGGTGTTATCGCCTTTTTCTGCTAGTCTCAACATGTCGTCGAAATTGCGGGCTCCGGTGAGCAGAGAAAGAAGGCCCCAGAGCGTACCGCCTCCAAGCGACGTACCACCAATACGCTGGTATTGCCGTGGTCCCGAGACCTTTATCATGGAGACACCAGAACCAATGTTCACGAGAAGATATGGGTAGATATCTAGTCGCGCTTGAACAAAGTGCATAGGGTCCGCTTCGCTGTAAGTGAAGACTTCGGAGGGGATTTCGGTGATAAAGAAATCAAGACCTGTGGACGCACGTCCGTTGGTGAATATTTAGCATAGCATGCATATGATTGTAACCTACCAATGATCAAACATTCCATCTCGTCCTCTCGCAAGACCTCTACTTTCAGGGCCTCCTTGATCTTGTCGTAATACTTGAACGCGCCCCCACCAGTAGCCATAACGCATAAATCTGACGATTGTGAGCCATTGAGCTGCTGGTGCTCAGCTTGCAGGTGTCGCATGAACTCTATGCATGTGTCGATTTTGTCCGTCTCAAATTTGAGGAAGTTTAGTCTGCCACCTACTTCCTTGGACTGCGGCTCGCGGGAGAAGTACACTAGCTTTGCTAGAGAACCACCAATCTAGACTTCGCGTTAGAAAGCGGGTCTTCAGGAATTCGCACAAGAGACGTGAATATTACATCAACGGCAATGTGGCTTACGACAGCCGTGTGGTTCGGCAGACGGATATCCTTGGTGTCATGCTCGTAGTCATCGCTCTGTGGAGTAGTCGGGTCGTCGTCGACAATGAAAGCACCCTGGACATTGATTCTCACAGCTCCCGGGTGGGTGATGGCGTCCTGAATGTCGGGTTGGGTCGTTCGTCGTTGGTGCTGTTGGTGCTTCCCGGTTTCCTCCGCGCCCGCAATGGCGCCTGCCATCTCCACCGGCATGGGCTGCGGGGGTTTGCGTGTGCTTAGCTGCGGGTCGACAACTGTGGATGAGGTACGACGATGGTTCACCGAACGGCAGCCTCAAGGTCGCACTATATGTAGAGCGAAGTAGAGTGAGGATGTAAGTAAGGTTGCAGACTGCTCCATCCACCCGGCTTGAGTGGGACCCAGATGGGTTGGCAGGCTCAGAATTACTCGGTATACTCAGGACTGAGATCTTTGAGGCGATCAAACGCATTTGTATGGACCAAAAGTCCGACGAGATTACGGCCATCGGGGCTTATATATATGTGTATATTTAACTGAGGGCCGAGCACGAAAGACCTTTCCTTTTGGCTCGGCAATGTTCTTCCACATATGACTGAGTCTTTCACATTGAGATCGGCGTGCGGTTGGTAGCACTTTTGGTCGCGTGCCCAGAGAACACTGTCAAACAGCTATATACCGCTAAAGCATACGCGGAAATAAACTGGATTAAGAACGCCTCCCACCCTTGGGTATAAAACGTTGAAAATATGGTGCGAAACGCCTCGGAAATATCAGAAGTCACCGTCACAATGTGCTAAGCCTCCTGTCCATTTCAGAAAACACCAATCTCAGTCAATCCAACGCCTCCGCGGTGCTCAAATTTTGACGCCTTGATTCCGCAGTTGGTTTTCAATTCGTGATCCAAGGGATACTTCCTCAAAGCCGGGCGGCAAACCGCAGCCAGCTCTATGGAAAAGTTAGTGAAGGATTGAGTAAGCAAGAGGAACCACTCACTTAAGGAACTCAACCTTCAAATTACGAGCCTTGTCCTTAAGATCAACCTGAGTACGATCATCTAAGAGTTTGTGACCCGCAGCCTCGTCATGCCTTTTTATATCTTTCCAACTGCAGCCAATGTCCCCAATATAATCGATTAGAGCTTGACATGCTTCAACGGACCATGGATTCCGAGCTCTCCGTGCTTGGTTGTTGAGTTTAGCCCGTTGGCTAACATGCTGTCTCGCCAATGCCTTCACTTCACTATACTGAGTATACTGGGGGGCAGAGCTAGAAGGCGCCCTTGCTACAGTTTCCTCGCCAGATTCAGAAGTACTATCCCTTACCAATAGACTGTAGTCTTCATCCTGCTGTGTCGCTCGTGGTTGGTGACTCGGAGGCGCCGGAGAAGTTGTAGCAAAGCGGGCACGTTTCGCTTTTGGGACTTGCCGTCTCTGCTCGCTGGTGCCCTGTTCGAACTCATCGTCTCCGCTAGATTCTTCTATGACCTCGAGCCTCCTTTTAGACGCCACTCGCGACGATTTGCCTTTCTTGTTTGTTCTTTGTGCACTCTGGGATTGGCCAAACCCGTCTTGCCATTCAACCCGTTCAGGATTTGGTTGAGGGTCAATAAACCTTCGACGATTTTCCGGCTCGTTCTTCTCTTGTCGTCTGATACGACTTAATGTTCGGGCTGAAGAGCTTGGGGCTGATGCAGCAGGTGTTTCCTCTCGTCTCTCTTCACCATAGTCATCGTCATCGTTAGGGGCAGGCTGCCAGGTACCACCACCATCATCATTATGAGTTTGTTCACAGGGTTCCTCCCTCTGAACCTCAATCTCAGTTGGGATTTCGGAGGGAGCTTGTCCTGTAGGGCGCTTTGGTCTTGTTCCCAAGAAGCTGATTGCCTCTGGGTGTAACCTGAATAGTTGTTAATCAGTTTCGCAAGAAAATTTGATAAAAGTTCCAAAACCCACGATTTCTTGGGATCGAAGCTCGGTCTGCTGCGCTTCCTTTCACTCCTTTGTCCTGAACCAGTAGAAGTCTTCTGGCCCCGCGGAGTCCCTCGTGGTGCTAAACCTAGTGAGGCTCTATCCGCAATGCTCTCTGCCTCATGACCCCGACCCCCTGCGGCCCTTTTGGCATTTCGCTGCGTAGGTCGAGTGGTTGCTGGGAGGATGTGTCTCGACAACGGCTGAGGGGTGGGAGAAATGCGACGGCTGGAGGACCGAACAGCTCTGCGGTCGGCCATTGTACGATTAAATATCGGATTGGGTGAGTTCACGAATTGCACGCGGCAATGCGCCAGGCGCAATAAGGAGGGGAGCCAAATAATATCTTACTGGCGTTGGTCTTAGTGAACAAGCCGGTGGTTTTTTTGGTCGGGTGTTTGTTATTGCTAAGTATGAGCTCGCGCCACATGCAGGTAGGGCAGAACGGGTTCACGTGACGTTCTAGATTGATCAGGTCCACTGCTGGATCCAACGGCCAGCCGGCCTGTCCGGGTGCCTTCAAAGCCACCTAGAGCACAATGGCTAAGGACATTTCTGCCTGCGAAATATTCAACACTTTTCTCCACAGTCCTCTTTTGTTGCTCCTTGGGTTGTAGTCTTTCCAGAAATAACAAGTCGCCGCGTGTCTCCTTTCCCAGGTTGCGAACCCCTTGCACCTTTCCCACTTCCGAGGTTCCCTTCCCTTGTTGCACTACCCTAGCGCCTCAACTTGGAGAGCCTCTCCCAAAATTACCTCATATCGCTACAATCCACGTCGTCACCTATATCGAAACCCCCGTTCCCATTGTTCACTCACCCTTTATCTGTCTACCTCAGGCCCGTGCCAAAAGCTTTTGTCCCTCCTTCAAAGAACATCCGTCCTTCAACACGTTGCCCGCGCGCCTAGTGTGGAGTTCCACGCTGTCTTTTTGAGGCACTCCGCAACCCCTTTCAGAATACTTTCTAGATCACCATGAGACTACGAAAACGGCCGGCACCTGTCCTTCTCCTCCTTATACCTGCCCTACCAGTCTTCGCATCTTCACTTCCAGGGGACGTGGAGGCAAAACAGGTAGGTCGTGCCGTCCCCGTGCAAGACTATCCCGCAGCAGCCACCCTTCCGCCGGTATCACCGACCCTAAAACTGGATGTTGGCACCAAGGATGCGCCCGTTGATGGACTAGATGGAAAACCACACAAGGGGCCATTTGTGGAGGGAAAGCTAGGAAAACCAAAAAAGCCTGCTGCGGAGGTGGAAGATATCCTGCCAGTTGCTTCAAAACTCCCTGAATCTTCGAGCAAAAAATTGATCGAAGAGGTCCTTGAAAACGATGGGGTAATGGATGATCCCGATCGCGTCGCGCCGCAGAAAGGGACAACAGGAACAGAGGGTGGTGTGTCTGCGAAGGATAGAGATAGGAAGAAAGAGGAGGACCGGACTGGTGAGAAGGCGGAAAAGATTCCAGATCCACCCAAGGAAGCGCCTGCGTTACCTCACAGTGAACAAGAGTCGATAAAAGATAAGGCACCAACAGAACCATCGACCCGCAAGCTTGGTGCAGTGGGTCTGGAGGTA
>Ga0307515_10024321_pt1 | contig 10561 bp, 10 predicted proteins | sample 17_EM_MG_FD_194513 | JGI IMG/M metagenome (GOLD analysis project Ga0307515, IMG submission 194513) | Populus trichocarpa ectomycorrhiza microbial communities from riparian zone in the Pacific Northwest, United States - 17_EM | ecosystem: Host-associated > Plants > Roots > Unclassified | place...
GACGCCGACCCCGAGCTCCTTCTTCTCGACGACCCGAGCCGCGGCGTCGACGTCGGCGCCCGGGCCGAGATGCACCGCATCATCCGGGGACTGGCGGCCGAGGGCCGCATCGTCCTGCTCACCTCCACCGACCTCGCCGAACTGGCCGAACTGTGCGACCGGGTCGTGGTCTTCCACCGCAAGCGGGTGACGGCCGAACTCGCCGGACCCGCGCTCACCGAACACGGGCTCCTCCACGCCGTCAACGCCGGGAGCCGGGCATGAGACTCGACGGCAGGACCGCCCTCGTCACCGGCGCCGCACGCGGACTCGGCAAGGAGTTCGCGGTCGCGCTCGCGGGCGCCGGAGCCGCCGTCGCGGGCGTCGACATCGCCGACATGGCCGACACCGAAGCGGCGATCGCCGACGCCGGAGGCACCTTCCTCGCCGTCCCCGCCGACGTGACCTCCGCCGACGACATCGCGGCGGCCGTCGCGCACACGGTCGCCGAGCTCGGCGGGATCCAGATCCTCGTCAACAACGCCGGGGTCTACCCGCCGATCCCCTTCGAGGACACCACCGCCGACGACCTGCGCCGGATCCTGCGCGTCAACACCGAGGCGCCGTTCCTGCTGGCACAGGCCTGCCTGCCGCACCTCCGCGCGGCCGGATGGGGCCGGATCGTCAACATCGCCTCGGCCGTGGTCTTCCTCGGCCCGCCCGAACTGGTCGCCTACACCACCTCGAAGGCGGCCCTCGTCGGCCTCACCCGGGCGCTGTCGAGCGCGCTGGGACCCGAGGGAATCACCGTCAACTGCCTGGCACCGGGCCTCACCTCGACCGAGACCGCAGCCCGCACCACCGGCGCCGACGGCGGGTTCGCCCGCGTCCGAGCCCTACAGGACGTCCCGCGCACCGCCGAACCTGCCGACCTGGTCTCGACACTGCTGTACCTGTGCGATCCCGGCAGCGGATTCCTGACCGGCCAGACCGTCAACGTCGACGGCGGCTCGGCCAAACACTGACGAAGGAGGTGAGACACGTGAGACCCATCGAGGCGTTCACCGAGATCTGCCGCGACGAAGGGGTCGACCGGATCTTCGGCAACCCCGGCACCACCGAGCTGCCCCTCCTCGAAGCCGTCGCCGACACCGGAGGCCCGCCCTACATCCTCGGTCTCCACGAAGGCGCGGTCGTGGCCATGGCCGACGGATACGCCCGCGCGAGCCGGACGTGCCCGCTGGTCAACCTGCACGTCGCCGCCGGGGTCGCCAACGGCCTGATCGGCATGCTCAACGCCGCCCGCTCCGGCACCCCCATGGTCATCACCGCCGGGCAGCAGGACCGCAGGCACCGCCGGCAGGACCCGATGCTCAGCGGCGACCTCGTGGGCATGGCCTCCACGGTCGTCAAGGAGGCCACCGAGGTCGAGCACGCCGCCGACCTCCCGCAGGTCCTCCGGCGCGCCTTCGCCGCCGCCCGCCGGACGCCGACCGGCCCGGTGCTCGTGTCGATCCCGATGGACCTCCTCGACTCCGCCACCGACGTGCCCGTCCCCGAACGCACACCCGCGCCGATCCCCACCGCCGCCGGCGGGATCGCCGCCGCGGCGGCGATCCTGGCCGCCGCGACCGCGCCCGCCCTCATCGCCGGCGACGGGATCGGCCGCGAAGACGCCGTCGGCGAGTTCACCGCCCTCGCCGAGTCCCTCGGCGCGACCGTGTACCCGCAGCCCATGTACGACCGGCTCAACATCCCGGGCACCCATCCGCTGTGCGCGCCCATGCTGCCGCCGGTCGCCGCGGGCATCGCCGAACGGCTCGACGGCCACGACGTCGTGCTCATCGTCGGTGCCCGCGCATTCCGCCCGCACCACTACAGCCCGGCCGACCCGATCCCGAAGACCACGCGCGTGATCCAGCTCGACGCCGACCCGGCCGAACCCGGCCGGAACTTCCCCGTCGAACTCGCCCTCACCGGCGCCCTGCGGCCAAGCCTGCGCGCACTCGTCTCGGCGCTCGACGGCCGCGTCCCCGGAGCACGGGAACGAGCGGCGACGGTCGCGGCGGCGATCACCGCCGACCGCGCACGCCTCCACCGCGAAGCCGAGGCCGCGTCCGGACGGACGCCCATGGACCCGCGGGCGGCCGTGCACGCCTTCGCCACCGCGCTGCCCGCCGACGCCGTCATCGTCGAGGAGGCCATCACCGCCGGGATCCACCTGCGCGGACTCCACCGCCAGGACCGCCCCGGCTCCTACGTCCACACCGTCGGCGGCGGACTCGGCTGGGGGATCGGCGCCGCGATCGGCACGAAGATGGGCACCGACCGGCCCGTGGCCGCGCTCCTCGGCGACGGCTGCGCCGCCTTCGGGCTGCAAGGACTCTGGAGCGCCGCCCACCACCGCGTCCCCGTCCTCTTCACCGTCATGGCCAACAACGAGTACCGCACCCTCAAAGACACCCTCGACCGCCGCGACGGACCGGCCAGGCGCACCGGCCGCTACCCCGGACTCGACCTCACCGAACCCGCGATCGACTGGCAGGCCGCAGGACGCGCCTTCGGCGTCGCCACCGCCCGCGCCGACGACGAGACCACCCTCGCCGACACCGTCGCCTCGCTCGGCGACCTCGACGGCCCCCTGCTGCTCGAAGTGCCCGTGGCCGGGCACCGGCCACCCGACGGACCTCTGGAGCGACCCCGATGACCACCGAGCACCACCTCATCCTCGGCGGCCGGCACGTACCCGCCGCCGACGGCCGGACCACCACCGACACCGACCCGTACACCGGTGCCGAGTTCGCCAGGGTCGCCGCCGCCTCGCCGGTCGACGTCACCCTCGCCGTCGACGCCGCCGCCGACGCGTTCGCCGGCTGGTCGGCGACCGGCCCCACCGAACGCCGCCGCATCCTCAACCGCGCCGCCGACCTCCTGGAGCAACGCGCGGAGGAGGCCGTCACGCTCATGGCCGCCGAGACCGGCGGCGTGCGCGGCTGGGCACTCTTCAACGTCGGTCTCGCCGCGTCCATGCTCCGCGAGGCCGCCGCCCTGACCACCACACCCGTCGGCGAGGTCCTCGCCACCGACACACCCGGCGCCCTCGCCGTAGGCATACGCCGCCCGGCAGGCGTCGTCGCCGCCTTCGCACCCTGGAACGCGCCCGTCATCCTCGGCACCCGGGCCGTCGCCGCACCACTCGCCGCCGGCAACACGGTCGTCGTCAAGGCCAGCGAAAACGCGCCCGTGTCCGGAGCCCTGTTCATCGCCTCGGTCCTCATGGAGGCAGGCGCCCCACCCGGGGTCGTCAACGTCATCACCAACGACCCCGCCGACGCCGGCGTCATCGCCGAGACCCTCATCGGCGACAACCGCGTCCGCCGCGTCAACTTCACCGGCTCCACCGCCACCGGACGGCGCATCGCCGCGCTCGCCGCCGCCCGGCTCATCCCCGCCGTACTCGAACTCGGCGGAAAGAACGCCCTCATCGTCCTCGCCGACGCCGACGTCGAGTACGCCGCCAACGCCGTCGCCTTCGGCGCCTACCTCAACTCCGGCCAGATATGCATGTCGGCCGACCGCGTCCTCGTCGACGCCGCGATCGCGCCCGAGTTCACCGAACTCCTGGCCCGCAAGGCGAAAGGCCTCGCACACGGCGACCCGCGCGAGGCCCACACCGTCGTCGGCCCGCTGATCGACGCCGCCTCCGCCGAACGCGTCGCCGACCTCGTCGACGAAGCCCTCGGCGAAGGCGCGCACCTCGCCGCCGGCGGCGGCCGACCCGAAGGCGCGGTGTACCCGGCGACGGTGCTGACCGGGGTCCGCCCCGACATGCGCGTCCACACCGAGGAGATCTTCGGGCCCGTCTGCACCGTCCTGTCCGTCGACGGCCCCGACGAGGCCGTCGCCGTCGCCAACGACAGCCCCTACGGCCTCACCGCCGGGATCCTCACCGAGGACCAGCGCCTCGGCTGGGAGCTCGCCGGCCGCCTCGACACCGGCATCGTCCACGTCAACGACCAGTCCGTCGACGACGAGGCGCAGGCGCCGTTCGGCGGGGTCAAGGACTCCGGGCACGGCCGCTTCGGCGGACGGGCCGGCATCGAGGCCTTCACCGACCTGCGCTGGATCACCCTCGCCGGCCGGCACCGGCGTTTCCCGTTCTGACCACCGGAAAGGCGACCGCACGATGAACCGCAACCGGCTCCGGCCGTACCTGGCCGTCCTCACGACCCTCACCCTCGCCGTCGCGACCCTGACCGCCTGCGGCGGCGACGACGCCGAAGGCGGCCCCGACAAGGTCACCGTCGGCGTCATCCCGATCGTCGACGTCGCCCCCATCTACCTCGGGCAGCAGCAGGGCTTCTTCGCCTCCCGGGGCATCGAACTGAGCCTTGAGGCCGGACAGGGCGGCTCGGCGACGGTCTCCGGCGTCCTCAGCGGCGAGTTCCAGTTCGGCTTCAGCAACGTCACCTCACTCCTCCTCGCCGCGGGAGAAGGCGTACCCCTCAAGGTCGTCGCCAACGGCGTCGCCTCCACCGGTGAGCAGGGCGCCGACTTCAGCGCCGTCATGGTCAAAGGCGACAGCCCCATCCAGGGCCCCGCCGACCTCGCCGGCAAGACCGTCGCCGTCAACACCCTCCGCAACATCGGCGAGACCACCGTCCGCGAATCCATCCGCAAGGCAGGCGGCGACCCGACCGCGGTCGAGTTCACCGAACTCGGCTTCCCGCAGATGGCCGCCTCTCTCGACGCCGGCGACATCGACGCCGCCTGGGTCGTCGAACCCTTCGTCTCGACCATCACCGCCGCGGGCGGGCGCCCCGTCGCCTGGAACTACGCCGACGCCGCACCCGACCTCACCGTCGCGCTCTACTTCACCTCGACCCGGCTCGCCACCGAGAACCCCGACCTCGCCGCCCGCTTCACCGCCGCCGTGAACGAGTCGCTCACCTACGCCTCGGCCACCCCCGACGCCGTCCGCGAGATCCTCGGCACCTACACCCAGATCGGCGCCGACATCCGCGCCGCCATGGTCCTGCCCGAATGGCCGACCGAGATCAACCGCGCCTCCATCGAGACCCTCCTGGCACTGGGGAAGACCGACGGCATCATCACCACCGACCCCGACCTGGACGCTCTGCTGCCGTGAGCGTCCACACCACGCCCCCGGTGCCGGAACCGTCCACGACGGCCCGGCGCCGGTGGCCCATCCCGTACGGACTCGCCGGCCTCGCCGCGTTCGCGCTGCTCGCCGAAGCGGTGCCCCGCCTCGGCATCGTCCCGGAACGACACCTGCCGCCGTTCAGCCGCATCATGACCGCGCTCGCCGGCGAGCTCCACGCACCGGGGTTCTGGCCGGCGGTACGCGACACGGTGACCGCCTGGTCGGCCGGGCTCGGGCTCGCCGCGACGGCGGGCGTCCTGGTCGGCGTCCTCATCGGATCCGTGCCCGTCCTGCGCGACCTGACCGCCTCGACCATCGAGTTCCTCCGGCCCATCCCGTCGGTGGCCCTCATCCCGCTCGCCGTGCTCCTCTACGGCACACGGCTCCCGTCGAGCCTGCTCCTCATCGTCTACGCGTCCTTCTGGCCCGTCCTGCTCCAGGTGCTGGCCGGGATCCGCGACATCGACCCGGTCGCGGCGGCCACCGCCCGCAGCTACCGGCTCGGCCCGCTCGCGCGGCTGCGGTACCTCCAGTGGCCGACCACCCTGCCCTACGCGGTGACGGGCCTGCGGCTGTCGGCCTCGATCGCCCTGGTCCTCGCGGTCACCGCCGAACTCGTCATCGGCGCGCCCGGGCTAGGCAAACGCATTGCCACCGCGCAGATCTCCGGCGCCGTCCCGCAGATGTACGCCCTGATCGTCGTCACGGGCCTGCTCGGCCTCGCGGTGAACCTCGCCGCCCGCGCCGCCGAACGCCGGGTCCTGCACTGGCACCAGTCCGTCCGCGCCGAACCGGCGGGTGCCCGATGAGGACCCTCTGGCGCGTGTTCGCGCTCGTCGCCCTGCCCGCCGTCCTGCTGGCGGTCTGGTGGTTCGCCTCGGCCGACAGCAAGGACTTCTTCCTGCCGCCGCTGTCGCGGATCCTGAACTCCTTCGACACCGTCTGGACCGCGCAACGATGGCGCGCCGACGTGCTCCCGAGCGTCCTGCGGCTCCTCGCCGGCTACGTCGCCGCGGCCATCCTCGGCATCGCCGCGGGCACGGTCATCGGTTCCTCCCGCAAGGTCCGCGCCACCACCGAACCCGTCCTTGAGTTCCTGCGCGCGCTGCCCCCACCGGTCCTCGTGCCGGTCATCATGCTCTTCGCCGGGATCGGCACCGGCATGAAGATCGCCGTCATCATCTCCGGCTGCGTCTGGCCGGTACTGCTCAACACCGTGGAAGGAGTCAGGGCCGTCGACGGCGTCCTCACCGACACCTGCACCGTCTACCGCGTCACCGGCGCACGCCGCCTGTTCCGGTTGACGCTCCCCGCGGCCTCCCCGCAGATCGTCACCGGACTGCGCCAGGCCCTCTCCCTCGGCATCATCCTCATGGTCATCAGCGAGATGTTCGCCGCCAGCAGCGGCCTCGGCTTCACCATCGTGCAGTTCCAGCGCAGTTTCGCCATACCCGGCATGTGGAGCGGCATCATCCTCCTCGGCCTCCTCGGAGTCGCCATGTCGGTCCTCTTCGCGCTCTTCGAGCGCTGGGCACTGGCCTGGTACCTCGGGATGCGCCGCACCGGCGGCCGGGAATGACGACAGGGAAGGAAGACATGCTCGACGTACACCGACTCCGCAGGTCCTACCGCACGGCGGCCCGCACCGTCGACGCGGTCGGGAACGTGACCTTCTCGGTCGCCGAAGGCGAACTCGCCTGCGTCGTCGGGCCCTCAGGTTGCGGGAAGACGACCCTGCTGCGCTGCATAGCCGGGCTCCTCGCGCCCAGCGGCGGCACGGTCGCGGTCGACGGGCGGGAGGTGTCCGGGCCGCCCGCCGAGACCGCGGTGGTCTTCCAGGAGTACGGCCGCAGCCTCTTCCCGTGGCTGAGGGCCGGTGAGAACGTCGCACTCCCGCTGCGCCCGCGCGGACTGTCCGGACGTGAGAGACGGGCGAGGGTCGCCGAAGCCCTCAAGGCCGTCGACCTCGCCGGCGCCGAACGCGCCTACCCCTGGGAGCTCTCGGGCGGGATGCAGCAGCGGGTCGCGATCGCCAGGGCGATCGCCTACCGGCCGAAACTCCTGCTCATGGACGAGCCCTTCGCCGCCGTCGACGCCCAGACCCGCGCCGACCTCGAAGACCTCATCCTCGGGCTGTGGCGGGACCTGGGGATCACCGTCCTGTTCATCACCCACGACATCGACGAGGCGGTCTACCTCGGACAGCGCGTGCTCGTCCTGTCCGCTTCGCCGACGGTCGTCATGGAGGACGTCGCCGTCGACCTGCCCGCCTCGCGCGACCAGCTCACCACCCGCGCCGACCCGCGCTTCGCCGCGCTGCGGTCGAAGGTCTACCGGCTCATCAGGTCCGCCCACGGCGAACGAGGGGAGTAGCCCATGCGCACCCAGGTCGGGATAGTCGGCGCCGGACCCGCCGGCCTGCTCCTGTCGCATCTGCTCCGGCGACGCGGAGTCGCCTCCGTCGTCGTGGAACGCCACGACCGCGCCCACTGCGAGAGCCGGGCCAGGGCCGGCGTCCTCGAACAGGGCACCGTCGACTGCCTCACCGCCGCGGGCCTCGGCACCCGGCTCCACGCCGAGGGCATGACCCACCACGGAATCGAACTGCGCCACGGCGGAGCGAGCCACCGCATCGACTTCGCCGCACTCGTACCCGGCCGCGCGATCACCGTCTACGGACAGCAGGAGGTCGTCAAAGACCTGATCGCCGCCAACCTCGCCGCAGGAGGCGAGATCCGCTTCGGCGTCACCGACGTCGCCGTCGGCGACCCGCTGAAACGACCGCACCTCCGCTTCGGCGGCGACCGCCTCGACTGCGACATCATCGCCGGCTGCGACGGCTTCCACGGCGTCAGCCGCGCGTCGATACCCCCGAACGAACTGACCTTGCACGAACGCGAGTACCCCTTCGCATGGCTGGGAATCCTCGCCCGCGTCCCACCGTCCACACGAGAACTCATCTACAGCGCCGGCGAACGCGGCTTCTCACTGCACAGCATGCGCTCCCAGGAGATCAGCCGCTTCTACCTCCAGGTGCCGCCCGGCACGGCCCTATCCGCCTGGCCCGACGAGCGGATCTGGGCCGAACTCGACCGCAGGCTCTCCACGGTCCCCGGGTTCCGCCTCGCCACGGGACCGATCCTCACCCGCGAAGTCACCCCGATGCGGTCCTTCGTCGCCGAACCCATGCGGTACGGAATGCTCTTCCTCGCAGGGGACGCCGCGCACATCGTCCCGCCGACCGGCGCCAAAGGCCTCAACCTCGCCGTCGCCGACGTTCGGATCCTGGCCGCCGCCATCGCACGCTGGTACGAGACGGGCTCACCCGACGGCCTCGACGCCTACTCCGCGACCTGCCTCCGACGCGTCTGGCGCGCCCAGCACTTCTCCTGGTGGATGACCAACCTGCTGCACACCTTCGACACCGACGACGGCTACGAACGCAGGCTGCGGACGTCCCACCTCGACTACGTCACCTCATCCCAAGCCGCGGCGACCACCCTGGCCGAGAACTACGTCGGACTGCCCTTCGACGACTGACTAGCCCTTCGCGTGCTCGCCGATCCAGCGGCCGATCCGGTGCGTGCGCTCCAGCGTCATGCCCGCCTCGGCGTGCCCCATGCCCTTCTCGATCCACAGCTCCTTCGGCTCGCCCGCCGCGTGGTGCAGCTCGTAGGCGTGCCGCAGCGGGAAGTACCGGTCGGCGTCGCCGTGCACCACCAGGAACGGGATCGGCGAGATCATCGCCGCCGCGTTCCACGGCGGCACCGGGACCTCGGCCCACCCGCCTTCGGCGATGCGCGTGCGCAGCATCGTGCGGCTCACGAACCTCCCCAGAGGCCACTCCACGGCCCGGTGCACCCATCGCATCGGCGGCGTCCCCTTGTAGTACCAACGGCTCGGACCGCTCACCGCGGCGACCGCCGACACGTCCCCGAACAGGCCCGCGTAGCGCACCACCACCGCCGAGCCCATCGAGAAACCGAGCAGCGCCACCTGCCGGTAGCCGATATCGCGCGCGTGCGCGACGGCCGCGTCGACGTCGAGGACCTCCCGGTCCCCGAGCGTCGAACCGCCACCGGAGCGCCCGTGCCCGCGGAACTGGAAGCCCACCACGCCGCCGTAGCCGCGCAGGACCTCCATGATGTTGCGGAACCGCGGACTCCGCCACGTCCCCGTGAAACCGTGCGCGGCGACGATCGCCAGCTCCGACTCCCCACGCGGAGGCACGTGCACCGCGTCGAGCCGCAGCCCGTCGTCGGTGCTCAGCGTGAACTCGCCCTCCGCCGGGCGCCGGTTCAGCACGGGAGCGCCCGGATCACGCCGATGTGGTTGGTGAACGTGAACGACCCTTCACGCGCGACCGTCTCGGTGACGATCTCGGCGGCGCGGTCGCGGACGGCGTCGAAGGTGGGGCTGCCGCTGAGGTGCCGCGTGGAGTCGATGAAGGCGATGACCGGCGCGGGGTCGGGAACGGTCGTGGTGCCGAAGTACTCGACGCGCTCGACCACCGGGAAGGCGTTGCGGGCAAGGGCGTCCATGTCGCCGAACCGCAGGATCGAGGGGCCGAAGATCCCGTCGCCGTCCTGCCCGGTCACGTCGCGGCTCGCCCGTGCCCAGACCTGGTTGAACTCGACCTTGTCCTCGGGGCCGTTGCCGATGATGAGGCAGCTTCCGTTGCTCTTGAGCACCCGGGCGTACTCCGCGACGGCCGCGGCCGGATCCGGTACGTGGTAGAGCATGTGCAGGGCGAGGACGGCCGAGCAGGAGTCGTCGGCCAGCGGCAGCGCCATCGCGTCGGCGACGAGACCGGGCGGCCCGGTGTGGGCGATCATCCCGGGCGACAGATCGACGGCGAGGACCGTCAGATCGGGGCGGGCCTCCCGCAGCGCCCGGGAGTAGGCGCCGGAGCCGCAGCCGACGTCGGCCACGACTCCGGCGGGGATGTCGCGAAGGCGGTGGACGACCTCACCGACCAGGTCCAACCGCGGGCGCCGGTACTCGTAGATCGCCCGGCGCGTCTCCAGGGGACGCTCGTCGGCGTACGCCTCAGTTTGCAGTGCCGTGCGGTCGGTGAAGGCGGTCGTCATGGTCCACAACCTACCGGGAGCGGCTCAGTTCGCGGGAGCACTCGGCAGCGGATCCGAGGGCGACGGCGACTCCGAAGGGGAGGCCGAGCCGGACGGGTCGGCGCTCGGCGACTGCGAGGGGGAGTGGGAGGTCTCGGTCGGCCGCGGGCCGAGCGTCGGCTTCTGCCCGGACGGCGAGGCCGACGGCGACGAGGACCGCGACGGCGAGGGCGCGGGCGAGCCGAGGTAGGGGAAACCGGCGCTGGCCTGGGGGTTGAGGTACTGCTCGGCGAGCCCTGCGGGCTGGCCGCTGTGGCCGGCGCCGTCCCCGGAGGTGTCGCCCGGGGCC
>Ga0307515_10024322_pt1 | contig 10561 bp, 11 predicted proteins | sample 17_EM_MG_FD_194513 | JGI IMG/M metagenome (GOLD analysis project Ga0307515, IMG submission 194513) | Populus trichocarpa ectomycorrhiza microbial communities from riparian zone in the Pacific Northwest, United States - 17_EM | ecosystem: Host-associated > Plants > Roots > Unclassified | place...
ATTGTCCTGTGGGTTGGCGAAATCCGGTCCTGAAAGACAATGCATTCTTTGATAGACGGGGCGCTGCCGTTTCGGAAGAATGGCGTTTCGTTCATGTGAGTCTCTTCGCCGCGAGGATCAGCATTGCAGGTTGGCATCGATATGGGATTGGCGTCCGGCAGCCCGGCGACGCTCGATATCGAGGAGCTGCTGGCGACCCGTCTTCTCGTGCAGGGCAATTCCGGATCGGGCAAGTCGCATCTGCTGCGCCGCCTGCTCGAACAGTCGGCGCAATGGGTGCAGCAGGTCATCATCGATCCCGAGGGTGACTTTGTCACGCTCAGCGACAGGTTCGGCCATGTCGTGGTCGACGGCGAGCGTACCGAAGCGGAATTGGCGGGCATTGCCAACCGCATTCGCCAGCATCGCGTTTCCTGCGTGCTGACGCTCGAGGGCCTCGATCTCGAAGACCAGATGCGGGCCGCCGCCGCCTTCCTCAACGGCATGTTCGATGCCGATCGCGAATACTGGTATCCGGTTCTCGTCGTGGTCGACGAGGCGCAGATGTTTGCGCCGTCCGTTGCCGGCGACGTCTCGGAAGATGCGCGCAAGATGTCGCTGGGGGCGATGACCAACCTGATGTGCCGCGGGCGCAAGCGCGGGCTTGCCGGCGTGATCGCGACGCAGCGGCTTGCCAAGCTTGCCAAGAACGTCGCGGCCGAGGCCTCGAACTTCCTAATGGGCCGCACATTCCTCGATATCGACATGGCGCGCGCCGCCGACCTGCTCGGCATGGATCGGCGCCAGGCCGAGATGTTCCGCGACCTGAAGCGCGGCAATTTCGTCGCCCTCGGACCGGCGCTATCGCGCCGGCCGCTGCCGATCCAGATCGGCTCGGTAGAGACTTCGGCGCGCTCCTCCAGCCCGAAGCTGATGCCGCTGCCGGATGCGCCGCAGGATGTCGAAGACCTGATCTTCACGCCCGATCCCGAGGAGTTCCAGCGCCCGCTCGCGCGCCGCGCCCCGCCGGCGCCGCGGCCGACGACCGATATCCTGGCCGAACTCTCACGCTCGACCCCGGCGGCATCGGCAGCACCAGTCGAGGTGAGGGCGAGCCAGGCGGAAGTCTCCGCCGAGGAGCGGGAGGAGCGCCTGGTCGGCGTGCTGGCCGAGATACTCGACGATCCCGCATCCGCCTTCCGCACCGATTCGGTGCTCTACCAGGACTTTCTCGTGCGGTTGCGCATGCGCCGCGTGCCGGGACCGCCGATCGCGCTGCCTGATTTCCGCCGGCGGGTGGCGATCTCGCGCTCCGGCGTCGATGCGGCAACGGCCGCGACCGATGCCTGGGCGACGGCGCTGTCGCTGTCGTCAGGTGTCACCGACGACCTGCAAGGCGTTTTCCTGATGCTCGCCAAGGCCGCCGTCTGCCGCGAGCCGTGCCCATCGGATGCGCGCATCGCCCGCGCCTACGGCACCCATTCCGCTCGGCGCGCGCGGCGACTGCTCGGCTATTTCGAAGAGCAGGGAATCGTCGTCGTGCACACTGACTTTTCCGGCAAGCGCATCGTCGCTTTCCCCGATATGAACTGCCAGACGGCGCCGGGCGACGCGAATGCACCAGACGCTGGCGGCGACCAGCCACTGGCGGCGGAATAGTGGCGCTTTCGGGCTTTGCCGCTGTTGACATTTTCATGACGGGCCTCTAAAGACCGCCGCAAGCACCGGGCAGCAATGTCCGGTGTTTCATTTGACATGTCCCGTGGATCGTTCCCGTTCGCTAACTGGAGCATCCTGTCAGATCTCGAAAGAGATCAGAGGAGGGCGTGTTTCCTTCGTGCGGTTTAGCAACAAACCGCCGTAAACATTTGAAAGGAAATACGATGAGCAAGCGCGAATCGTCCAAGTACAAAATTGACCGCCGTATGGGCGAGAACATCTGGGGCCGTCCGAAGTCCCCGGTGAACCGTCGCGAATACGGCCCGGGCCAGCACGGCCAGCGCCGCAAGGGCAAGCTTTCGGACTTCGGTGTGCAGCTGCGTGCCAAGCAGAAGCTCAAGGGTTACTACGGTGACCTGCGCGAAAAGCAGTTCCGTGCGATCTTCGCCGAAGCCGACCGCCGCAAGGGCGACACGTCTGAAAACCTGATCGGCCTCTTGGAATCGCGCCTCGACGCGATCGTCTATCGCGCCAAGTTCGTTCCGACGGTCTTTGCTGCCCGTCAGTTCGTCAACCATGGCCACGTCACCGTCAACGGCGTGCGCGTCAACATCGGTTCCTACCGCTGCAAGGCCGGCGACGTCATCGAAGTTCGCGAGAAGTCGAAGCAGCTGGTGACCGTTCTCGAAGCTGTCAGCCTCGCAGAGCGCGACGTTCCCGACTATATCGAAGCCGATCACCACAAGATGGTCGCAACCTTCGGCCGCGTTCCGACGCTCGGCGACGTTCCGTTCCCTGTTGTCATGGAACCGCACCTGGTCGTCGAATTCTATTCGCGCTAACGCATTCGTCTCGCAGTCGAAATCGATTGCGGGACAGCACCATGCGCCGATATACGGAAAGCCGCTCTTTCGAGCGGCTTTTTTGCGATCTGGAGAGAAGCGATGGCAGATTTGCAGGCGACCCTCGATAGCATCTACGCCGATATCCAGCCGCGGATCGGCGAGGGCAAGGTCGCGGATTATATTCCGGAGCTCGCCAAGGTCGATCCGAAGCAGTTCGCCATGGCGATCGTCACTGTCGACGGCAAGGTCTATCGCGTCGGCGATGCCGATACCGCCTTCTCGATCCAGAGCATATCGAAGGTCTTCATGCTGACGCTGGCGCTCGGCAAGGTCGGCGAAGGCTTATGGAAGCGCGTCGGGCGCGAACCTTCCGGTTCGGCCTTCAACTCGATCGTCCAGCTCGAGCAGGAGCACGGCATTCCGCGCAATCCCTTCATCAATGCCGGTGCGATCGCCGTCAGCGACGTCGTCATGGCCGGGCATGCGCCGCGTGAGGCGATCGGTGAGCTGCTGCGCTTCGTGCGTTATCTCGCCGACGACGAGTCGATCACCATCGACGACAAGGTGGCGCGCTCGGAAACGCAGACCGGCTATCGCAATTTCGCGCTCGCCAATTTCATGCGTGCCTACCGCAATCTCGATCATCCCGTCGACCATGTGCTCGGCGTCTATTTCCATCAATGCGCTTTGTCGATGACCTGCGAGCAGTTGGCCCGCGCCGGGCTGTTTCTGGCGGCGCGGGGCAGCAATCCGACGACCGGCCATTCGGTGGTCTCGCCGAAGCGGGCGCGGCGCATCAATGCGCTGATGCTGACCTGCGGCCATTACGACGGCTCTGGCGATTTCGCCTACCATGTCGGCCTACCCGGCAAGAGCGGCGTCGGCGGCGGTATCTTCGCAGTGGCGCCGGGCATTGCCTCGATTGCCGTCTGGTCACCTGGGCTGAACGAGGTCGGCAATTCGCTGCTCGGTGCGGTGGCGCTGGAAATGCTGGCAGCGCGCACCGGCTGGTCGGTTTTCGGCGATTGACGCTGTGTTGCCGGGTGGCTTTCTGCTAAGGCAAATCTGGACCTTAGATAGGACGAAGCAATGAATATCGCAGCCAATATCGCCGACGAACTGGAGAGTGGCGAGGCCGACACGATCGGCCATGCGCTGTTTGCCGATGCGCCGCGCTCCGTCTCGTTCAACAAGCTGCGCAAGCGCCTGCTGCGGCAGGTGCGACAGGCTTTCGACGATTTCAGCATGCTGAAAGGGCAGAAGCGCTGGCTGGTCGGTCTTTCCGGCGGAAAGGATTCCTACGGGCTACTGGCACTGCTGCTCGACCTGCAATGGCGTGGCCTGCTGCCGGTCGAGCTCATCGCCTGCAATCTCGATCAGGGGCAACCGAATTTTCCCAAGCACGTGCTGCCGGATTATCTCACCAAGATCGGCGTCCGCCACCGGATCGAGTATCGTGATACCTATTCGATCGTGAAGGAGAAGGTGCCTGAAGGCGCGACCTATTGCTCGCTCTGTTCACGGCTGCGCCGCGGCAATCTCTACCGCGTCGCGCGGGAGGAGGGCTGCGATGCGCTGGTGCTCGGCCACCACCGCGAGGATATTCTCGAAACCTTCTTCATGAATTTCTTCCATGGCGGGCGGCTCGCCTCGATGCCGGCGAAACTTCTGAACGACGAGGGCGACCTGATGGTGCTCCGGCCACTTGCCTATGCTGCCGAAGACGATCTCGCCAAGTTCGCCACCGCCATGCAGTTTCCGATCATCCCCTGCGATCTCTGCGGCTCGCAGGACGGGCTGCAACGCAATGCGATGAAGGACATGCTCGCCGATATCGAGCGGCGCATGCCGGGCCGCAAGGATACGATGCTGCGGGCGCTTTCGCATGTGAACCCGTCGCATCTGCTCGACCCGAAACTCTTCGACTTTTCCGCCCTTGGTGTCACCGATCCTTCATAGAAGTCTGGCTAAGCAGGCTGTTCATTGTATGAAGGACAGGATTTCGCATGACCATTTCAGATCAGGACATTCTCTTTCTCGGCGATTGCATCAGGCAAGCGGCGCAAGCCGAGATCATGCCGCGTTTCCGCAATCTCGGCAGCGGCGATATTTCGGAAAAGGCCTCGGCCATCGATCTGGTGACGCAGGCGGATCTGCTCACCGAGGCCCGCATCACCGCGGCTCTGAGAGAGCGTTTCCCCGCAGCACTCATCGTCGGCGAAGAAGCCTATGATGCCGACAAGTCTGTTGTGCCGGCGCTTGCGGATGCCGAGCTTGGCTTCGTCATCGATCCCGTCGACGGCACCTTCAATTTCGCCGCCGGGCTTCCCGTTTTCGGGACGATCCTGGCAGTGACGGTCAGGGGCGAGACGGTCGCCGGCATCATTCACGATCCCGTTCTCGGCGACACGGTGAACGCGATCAAAGGGGCGGGCGCCTTCCTGACACGCCCGGACGGGCAATCGACAAAGCTGAAGGTGGCGGAACCCACAGCGTTGAATCAGATGGTCGGCGGCATGTCATGGGGGCATATGGACGAGCCGGACCGCTCCCGCGTCTGCGCCAACTTGGCAAAGATCCGGATGACCTTCACCCCCAACTGCTCGGCTTATGAATATTGGATGGTCGCCTCCGGCAAGCTGCATTTCATCGGGCATTCGAAGCTGATGCCCTGGGATCACCTCGCCGGCGTGCTCGTGCATCAGGAGGCCGGCGGCCATACGGCGAAATTCGACGGCACACCCTATCGCCCCGGCGAGATCACGGGCGGCATCATCTCCGCGCCCGACAAGGAGAGCTGGCAGCTCATCCGACGCGAAATCGTCGGCATCTGATTCAAGGCCTCTCCGCAGAGGCAGACCGAAAGGATTTGACATGACCACGACTATCGACGTGACCGTTCTTGCCGACCTGCTGCGCCGTGCGGCGAAGGCAGAGATCCTGCCGCGCTTTCGCCGGCTCGGCCAGGACGAGGTGCGCGCCAAAAGCGAGGCGACTGATCTCGTCACCGAAGCCGACGAGCAGGCCGAGCGGATGATCAAGGCGGAAGCAGCTACGCTCTGGCCGGAGGCGCTGTTCCTCGGCGAGGAATCGGTCGCTGCCGATCCAGCACTGCTCGACAAGCTCGAACATGCCGATCTTGCCATTGTCGTCGATCCCGTCGATGGCACGTTCAATTTTGCCTCCGGCATCCCGGCCTTCGGCGTCATGGCCTCTGTCATATCAGGCGGTCAGACGGTTGCCGGCATCATCTACGATCCGATGGGCGACGACTGGGTGATGGCGGAAAAGGGCGGCGGCGCCTGGCTGCGGCGGCCGGATGGCGGCGCCGAGCGGCTGTCGGTGGCGGCTCCCGTCGGACTGGAGCACATGGTCGGCATGGCCTCGACCGGCTACCTGCCGAAGGAGAAGCGCGCCGAAGTGCTTGGCAATCTCGCCAAGGTGCGGTTCCTCATCAATTACCGCTGCGCCGCCCACGAATACCGCACCTTTGCCGGCGGGCATGTGCACTACCTCATGTACAACAAGCTGATGCCCTGGGACCACCTGGCCGGCACGCTGATCTCGCAGGAGGCCGGCGGCTATGCGGCGCATTTCGACGGCTCACCCTACCTGCCGCACCATTTCGACGGCGGGCTGCTGATTGCACCCGACAAGGCGTCGTGGGATGTGCTACGGCGCGAGGTCTTTACGGTTTGAACTCACGATACATTCGACGTCATTTCAAAGTCTGGTTCGCGTAAGATCCGATTCCGCAAAATTCGATACTGTTTCGATGACGTGTCGGACATTCAGCGTACCGCCACAACAGCGACGCCGGCGCCAACCATGACACCGCCGGCGGTCCGATTTACGCGGCGAACGACGACTGGCGTTCGGAGTAGCTTTCGCGCACGGCCGGCAAGGATCACATGTCCCCCGATCACGACGGCCTCGACTGCGAGGATGAGAGTTGCAAGGACCGCAACATGTGCCGGCATGAGTGACGCCCCGACGATGTTCGGCAGGAGGGCCACGTAGAAAAGCGGCATCTTCGGATTGCCAAGATTGAGCGCAACGCCGGTCGCGAAGATCGCGAACAGGCCGCGCCGCTCGGAAACCGGTTGCAGCTCCGGCACGACAGGTTCGGCCGTCCAGAGCTTGATGCCCATCCAGATCAGATACGCCGCGCCTGCATAACGCAGGACCGTCATCACGACGCCCATTTCGGCGGCGATGATCGACAGGCCGAAAGCAGCTAAGGTCAGGAAGATGAGGATACCGACAACCGTCCCAGCTCCGTAGGCGATACCGGAAGCCGCGCCATGCGAGATGGTGCGGGCAACGATTGTCATGTTATCCGGGCCGGGGCTGGCGGCAAATACGAAAAAGGCCGCTGCGAAGGCGAGTAAGGTCGAAAAATCCATGGAATCCCCGAAAGTTACGATTGCTCTCGGGAGTTCAGGATACGCAATTTTCTTCAATGGGAAAGTGCTTACGGAAAAATCAGGACTTTCACGACTTAACGGCAACATTGCGGGACGGAAAGGACGTTCCAGCTGAGCCGGAGCCACGATATTCTCAGGCATCACCTGTATAGCATACGGCTTGCAGCTTGTTGCCGTCCGGGTCGCGGACATATGCGGCGTAGTAGTTTTCCCCATAGTGCGGTCGCGGACCCGGTTTGCCTTCACAGGTTCCCCCAAGGTGAAGCGCCGCTTCATGGAAGCGATGAACTGCGTCCTTCGTATCCGCAATGAATGCGATGTGCGTGCCGTTGCCCCATGTGGCCGGACGTCCATCCTCGGGTGTGTAAAGATAGATCGTCGGTAACCCGCCTTTCTCGTAAGCGGGAGGTTTTCCGGGCGGCTTTGGCAAACGTTCGAACCCGAGAGCCCCAAGAACTTCATCGTAGAAACGGCCCGCGCGATCAGGGTTGTTGGTGCCAAGCGTGATGTGGCTGATGACTGACATAACGACCTCTTTGAATCTTGGAGAGAGAATAAAACAGGAACATCATTAGGCCAAGGCTTTTTGCTTCCGTCGCGGAAATCCCCGATTAAACGACAGTTTTGCGTCTGATTTTCACAACGTCGCAAAAATCAGTCGTTTGCTCGCATAATTTAGTGTCCGAGCAGAATTGCGCCCGCTGCGACGACTACGCAGGCGAAAATGCGCCGAAACGTCAGGGTCTCCTCCAGAAACAGCCAGCCGATCAGGACGGCGAAAACAACGCTCGTTTCGCGCAGCGCCGTGATCGGTCCGGCAGGCCCGAGCGAGAAGGCCGCGATGACAACCCCGTAAGCGATCATTGCGACCAGTCCGCCGCCAAGCGCCTTCCATGTATCCGGCGCTCGAAAATCGACTACGAGCCGCCTGCGCATGGCGACGAACATGGCTGGAAGAAACGTGCCGTAGAGCACCAATACCCAGGCTGTATATGCGCCGCTCGCATTGGTCTGCCGCACACCGATGGAATCGACGACAGCATAGGCGGCGATGATCGTCCCGGTCGCGAGAGCAAGCAGATTGGACGCGGTGGAGGCTCTGCCTTTGCCAAGCGACAGGCTCATGATTCCCAGAGCGACAAGCACGACGCCGGCAATCTGGGAAAGGTCCAGACGATCGCCGGCGATGATGAAGCCGCCGACTGTCACCAGAATCGGGACGGTCCCGCGAATGATCGGGTAGACCTGTCCCAGTTCTCCATATCGATAGGCGGCGACGAGGAAGACGCTGTAACCCACCTGAAGAGCGGCCGAGAGTAGAATATAGGGCCAGGCGCTGGATGTCGGCAGAGGATAGACGAACAGAAACGGCAGCGCCACGGTCGTACTGGCAAAACTCATGATGGTAACGGTCCGGAGCTGATCGCCGCCGCTTCGCAGGAATGCGTTCCAGGTCGCGTGCAGGATCGCTGCAAAGAGCGCCAGGCCGATAACGATGGTGCTCATTGTCGTATTTCCACCGCGAGAATCCCGGTCGCGATCTCTAGAGCGTTGTTGATCGCTTTCTTTCCTTGTGCCATCTGCGCGAGCAGGGTCGCCCCTTCGATCAGCATGAACAAGGTCATGGCGACTTGCTTCGCACGATCTTCAGGTATGGATTGCGCCAGGATGCGTTGCAGCCGCTCCTGAAGATCGCGCTTCTGGCGTATGACGGCCTCGAACACCGCATGTTTCGGCTCACCGAACTCGGCAAGCGCGTGCTGAAACAAGCATCCGTGGAAGTCCGGACTGTCGAACCAGCGTTCATGCCATTCGAAAATTGCGAGGATGCTTTCTTGCGGCGACAATGCCGCTTCGGCCAACCGGTCAAGTTGGCGTTTGAATCTTTCCGCCCGCCAGTCCAGAACCTCGACAATGAGGCCGTCCTTACTTGGGAAATGCCGATACATGGTCATCTTTGCGACGGCAGCCTCGGCGATGATCTTGTCTATGCCGGTGGCGTGGAAGCCATCTCGTTTGAAGAGGCGATAGGCGGTTTCAACAATATGTTGGTGTTTCTCGGCGGCGTCGGGGCGAAGCGACATAGGAGACCTTAAATTCTAAATGATACAGACCTGTCTCACTTATATATTGGCCGCCAACTTTGGTCAACGGGCGATCGCACAGGGATGCATTCCCAAATCTCCCGATCAAGACGACAGTTTTCCGTCTGATTTTCACAACGCCGCAAATCAGTCTTTTGCGGCGTAGCCCATTTCAGAAATGGGCCGCACCCGGGTCGAGCTGCGGGCTGTCGCCCGGGTGGGTGAAGAGTTTGCCGTTCTCGGCCCAGAGAGTGGCTGCGATCGTCACCACGCCGAAGAGGGCGAAGCCGCCGAAGAGCGGTTGGACGGTGCCGTTGAACAGCTGGCCGACCAGGCCGCCGAGGATGGCGCCGAATGTGGTGGAGACGAAGCCGGTGATGGCGGTCGCCGTGCCGGCGAGATTGCCCATCGGCTCGAGGCTGATCGCGGTGAAATTGGTGGCGATCACGGCAAACATCATCAACACGATGGTGAAGATGGCGTAGGCGATGGCGAAATCCGGCTTGCCGGCCAGTGCAAGGAAAAAGCCGACGGCCGATAGCGCCGTGAAGATCAGCAAAGCGGCGTGCGAGATGCGGCGCATGCCGAATTTGCGCACGAAGAAGCCGTTGGCGAAATTGGCGACGGCGATGCCGCCGGCGGTGGCCGCAAAGGCGATCGGCAGCCAGTCTCCAAGGCCGTAGACGTCGCCGAAGACCTGCTGCACCGAGATCACATAGGCGCTGATGACGCCGGTGAACATGGTGAGGCCGATCATGTAGCCACAGGTGATGCGGTTCGTGAGCACGGTCTTGAAACCATCGACGACAGAGCCGACAGACAGCGGCAGCCGCTCTTCCGGCGGCAGCGATTCCTTCAGCCGCAGAAAAGCCCAGACGAACAGGATGGTGGAGACGATGCCGAGCAGGATGAAGATCCAGTGCCAGTTGGCATAGGTGATGATGAGCTGGCCAATGGAGGGGGCAACGATCGGCACGATCATGAAGACGATCATCACATAGGACATGACTCGGGCCATTTCGCGGCCACCGAAGCAGTCGCGCACCATGGCCATGGTGGTGATACGCACGGCCGCACCGCCAATACCCTGGACAAAACGCATGACGAGCAGCATTTCGAAGCTGCCGGTCGCTGCGGCGGCAAACATTCCGACAATATAGCAGGCCAAGCCGCCGAGCAGGATGTTGCGGCGGCCGAACGTATCCGAAAGGCTGCCGAAGAAGATCTGCGAGACGCCGAATCCCAAGAAGAACACGCCGATGATCAGCTGCGCGTCGTTGGTATTGGTGACGCCGAGGGAATGGCCGATATTGGGCAATGCCGGCAGCATGCTGTCGATCGCCATGGCGATGCTGGCGGTCATGATGGCGATGGTGACGACGAATTCGCCAAAGCCCATGCCGATGCGGCGGGAGCCCTGGTTTTCCTGGTGCGGTTTATGCGGCGGCGTCATGTGGTGAAATCCCGGATGCGAATGAGGCCCGCCGTTCAGACGGCTGGGTTCTGCGATTGGAAGAGGCGGCCCTTTTCGGCGATCAGCACGAAGACGAGCCCGATGATCGACACG
>Ga0307515_10024323_pt1 | contig 10560 bp, 10 predicted proteins | sample 17_EM_MG_FD_194513 | JGI IMG/M metagenome (GOLD analysis project Ga0307515, IMG submission 194513) | Populus trichocarpa ectomycorrhiza microbial communities from riparian zone in the Pacific Northwest, United States - 17_EM | ecosystem: Host-associated > Plants > Roots > Unclassified | place...
TTTTGACGACGTGTGGTTTTACTCCCGCCAGCTCTGCAACTGTCTCCTCGCATAGGGCGCGGTATGGAGCCGCTGTCAGAATAACTCCAATCACCCGCTGAAACTCGGCTTTATGATGCACTATTCGCGACTTTAGGATACTTGAGTAAAGTTTATATAGAGCTTCCAACCCAGCGCCAGCTGAATCTTCGGAGGCTGTCTCCAAATACTTTGTGGGGTCCTCACAATGCTCAAGGGCAAGAGCAAGGGTCTTGATAAAGATGAAGAGACCATTCGCGCGAGAGATAACTCTGTTCAAGAGCGATTCTTCTGGCCAAGGCTCGGAGAGATACCAATCCTGGCCGACCGGGCCAAACTCGCCCCGAGCGAACGTTCGCATATCATCGCTCGCTTCTTGATCTGTAGCCAAGTCATACCCCAAGTACGGCGACTGGGTGCGTCCATGAAAGAACTGTCGGATATCGGTTTCGGGTCTGCTGGTGATGATAATTTTCAGCCATGAAGCACGTGCGGCCGCGCTGGTGAGGAGCCCCAGGAGGGCTGGGCGGCTACGGTTGTTGCCGCATTCGTCGAATGCGTCAATGACAAAGACGAGGGAATCGTTTGGACGTTTAGGAAGGTTATCGAGCAGGTCAAGGAAGAGTGAGGGCTTCATCGACTCTGGTGTCAGATTCGGGTCGTCACGAAGAGAATTTGCCACAATTTTTCCAAAGGGGGGGAACATTTCCGCGAGCTTGTAGATGAGGGTCGGGAGGACATTCTTGGGTTCACTCAAGTTCGGATCGTCCCTCCGGCAGAAGAAGGCCCCAGCAAGCTGCCGTTTATCGTGGAGGCGTGCACAGATCGAATGAGCTAACGATGTTTTGCCAATTCCGGGTAAGCCGTAGATCCAGTACGTATTGGTCTGGAGAAGATCTTTCTCCTCCGATATATTGGCAACCCACTCTTCGATTTCTTTGAGGCGAGATTTGCGTGTATCTTTCATACAGCGGCGGGTTCGGTCGTGGCCAGTCTCGATTGGTTTAAGACGCTTGAGTAGAAGGAGATCTTGCTCTACCAGTCCTACTTGACGCTCTACACAGAGCTACTGAGAATGGGCTCACACGATATTGAGACAATGTGTGCTTACCAATCCCCTTGACTAGGCGCAGGGCCTCGACATCTACTGCACGCAGGAAGTCTTCAATAACGTTTGCTAGCTCTTCGCCCATCTTTTCCATCATTTCTTTGCCCTTCGAACGAACCAGCCCATCTCCTGTTCGCTCTGCGATCATCAGCATTTGCGGAATCCAGAATAGAGAACGCCTACTGAATCGTCCACGCCTGACGTACTCGCATAAAAAATTGGCGATTTTTCGCATTACTTCGAACATTCGCGGGATGACTTTAACCAAGATCTCGGTCTCTTCGCTGACGATTTTGTCTGCGACCATCTCTGCCAAAGGCGAGACGCGCTGTAACTGATCCAACAGGTTCGATGGCATCTGATCGTACTTGTTTTGTTCCTTCAAGAGCTGAACGATCAAGTGTTAACTCTTCTTCTGATCCGCCAGCAGAAAGCACGAACCTCGAATGTAACTTTGGCAACACCGAGGACCGCCTTTGCGATCGGATCGAACTAAGGGGTGTCAGAATCCTGCTGGTTTCCATACGGGCAGAGCTGACCTCAGCGAATACAGCACCAAGTTGAATCCCTTTTCCCACAGCCCTCTCCATCGATTTACTCATCAATGGCTTGTATCCCTTCATCAATTCTTCAAGGTCCTGGAGTGACGAGCGTAGAGATTCCGCCTATGCGGTCATTGTCAGCAGGTCGACGTGCTTTTCCACAAAGAGACGAACGGGAGCATTCGCAGAAAATCGTAATTCTAGAGATACATGTCTACTTCCGATGGTAGTGTTCTCTGCCCTTTTGTTAGAAATGAGAGGACTAATCAGTCATCACGACTGACTCGTCACAGTAACCTCAGGTTTCGTGGAGTCCCAATATTCATCGGAAATCGCTTGTAGGTCGATCGCTTCCTTCGCCTGTCGGTTCTTCATCCAAGATAGAATACGGGTGGATCTTTGGATCTCCACGTGCATCTCGGATGTTGGAGAAATATCCCTGCACACACAGAGCCTTCAATAAGTATATACAGCGATAACGAGGGGCGTACAAGAGTTGTACTGGTGTCCAGGTCTTGGTACCATGCGACTCTACTTCTATATTCTCATTTCCCACATACAATGCCAAGTGATACTCCGAGTATGTACCAGCTCGCAAAGTGATTTCTGTATGATGCACAAGATCAGCGGTGTGACCTAGATTGGAGTGAAGCGCCGCACGATCTAAATGCAAGCTTTTCGGTGGTCAGACAAGAATGCTGGGCTAGCTGCCTAGATACTCACAAGTGGGTTGACTTGGGTACTTGAGTGTCCATGTTGATTTGGCTTCGAAGACTAGAGTGGAGGATGGGGATAGAGGAGAAAGTGCAGATGGTACCTTAAAAGCGACTTGGAACGTGGGATCAGTGAGGTGTAAGGTGGATTACCGCTACAGAACGATGGCGTGCTTCTTTTGACCGGACTTGGATCAAGACCAGACTCGCGTCCGGCGGCCTCGCGCGAGCCACTGCGGATATTCATTCACAGCCACAATGGCGACTAACATGCTGACGCTACGTGCCATCTGCCTCCTGCCCGCTTGCGAGATATGATCTCGGTGATCTCGGTGAGGCCAGTTGGTACATATCACGACAACGACGATGACGACGACTACAGATCGACTATAGTATCCCCAACCGCCAACAGACCGACCAAAGCCTCTCTCCCCCACCCCCGATCCCACCGCCCGTGCCTGACACCTCTCACACTCTTCCGTTCCCTTTACCCAACCCTCACCCTAGCACTTGCAGACGATACAGAGAACCCGGCGTTTGTCCTGCCCAGAAGCGCTCAACCCGTCCTCCAATTGGCTCACCCCATTGACACGGAACCCTACCCTCTTGTCTATTCTCCTTGTTCACCACACGCCATTTGCTGCTCTCCCAAATTGCCTCCACAACCCCTTGCCCTGTACACTCGCTTTTGGCAGATGGATGCGCGCTAGGTGATACACCAGGCTTGAAGCCACTCCCCGACGCCGTGCGTTCCTCTATACCAACACTCTCAACAAGGCCTTCGCTTCTTTGCCGGTCCCCCTCGGGCTCCAGTGCGCGGAGGTTTGGAGGCAGACTGCACGTCCGTCACGCACTCGCCACCTATCATTTGCATCCCACCTTCGAGTTCTGGTCTTCCGAGGACGAAGACAAAGACGATAACTTCGTTACCCTGATCTGAAATACGCCCAGCCTCTTATGATAAGCGATCACCAAGCAAACACAGCGATGGGGACTCCAGGTCTGGTAGGGGTGGAGGCGATACTCTTCGACTCAGTTTGACGAGTCCTCTAGTGACGAAGAGGAAGGGTTGTGTCTGGAGTGTGACGAAAGTTGGGAAATGATTTCGATCTAAGGTACCTATTACACCATTTCCTCGAGGTGAGCGCTACACGCTCTAATTTCTCATGTGGTAAGAGGGCAGCCATTTCCTGGCCATCCCCTCGCTGCGTATCCGCCTTCCTGTCGCCTTTGTGAGGCGGTTTCCACGTTTCCACATCTAGTCAACATCGAATGTGTAAGACAGCGCCAGTACCACCGCAATAATACTGTCGTTAGAACCGCACCCCATCTCCCGGCCTCAACACCAATTCCACTTCGATCTTTTTGACCTTTCTGCGGCCGAATGTGATTTTACTTTTACCAGCACCGACAAGCAACCCGAGTATTAACACACACCGAATATATTAACAATTACCCACCGCCACCCTCCCCTCAACAATCGCGATTCTGTGGTCAGCAATCTAATGACGATCAGCTGACGACACCCTCGCTTCAATGGACCTCGGCCTGATCCATGAACTTCAAAACTCTCTATCTCCCTTCTTTGCATTACAGCACCATGTGCTTGATTCGGCCTGGAGCCACACCCGTGCGGCGCACTCACTACCCTACTTCATGAATTCTAAAGTACTCGATCACAATGTCTGACTATGTACTCCCTGCTATTCCCATTTCGACCCCCCTTTCCCTACCGCCTCCATTCCCTTTTAGGTGTAGTGGACAATCAACCAATATCTACACATGAGCCATGAGTCATACAATTCATCAGAGTCCAACCCAATACATGAACCAACGCATCCAAAGCGTTTCGTACAGTGTCGAAAAACAACACTCAATTTCACCAACCCAACATCAATATCTCAGCATCAAGCCGTAAGTAATGAGCTTGGGTCAACGTTTAGATACGCTGAAGAACTGTGCCGGTCCTTGAGGTTTGTCAAAACTGCAACGGATAAAAGAAAACCGGCGGGCTCGTATTTTCAACCCCCCCCTTGCGAGGTCGGGTTTCATCATCATCTGGTCCTGAGTTCGACGTGAACTTGTGAACGTGACCGGTGGGGTTGTGGCCTGCGCAGGGAACTGGGAACTGGGAGCTGGGTTTCTTCCTTTTGTACTATTTGCCCGCCGTACGGACGCACGTTCTCGGGGACCACCACGGTCCACATGAGCGATTGGCTGATAAATCAAAATTTGCTCTAATCGCGACCTCTGTTGTTTACAAAGAAAAGAAAAGAATTAAGGATAAGGATAGGATCGCCCCGAAGAGAAACCACTCTCTTACCTAGAATATCCACGGGCCTCTACCGAAGTCTAAATAGCTCTATCCATTCCAGGGACGATAATACGCTCGAGTTGTAATGATAGATATCCACCCGTGTTATGGCAGAAATCCACGCAGTACCCGTCTTGGTGTACTGCAATCGATAGTAGACAATTTCTCAGACAGCTCCAAATCCTTTTGCGTCTGATCCTGTCACCTCGGCATGGCGCATATGCGGTAGCAAGCGCCCACTCGCACGGAGGACGGCCGTCGTGCTTGCTGTCGGTTGAACGACGATGTGATGTTACCCCGACAAACGGGACGAGGAGATTACGCCAGCTATCGCCCGCGCACCGAGTCGCGACATCGAATCTTGGGGTTGCGTCGATGTTGGTAGCAAATTGCGACAATTGTGCCGTTAGTTCTGGACTTGAAGGAGGGAAAGAGAGAGGAGGGTGACGTGTGACACCTTTCGGAGCGAGCAGGCCGGTTCAAATGCGCTCATTGCAGCACCGAGATTGCGTGGAGAAATTTCCAGATGGTCACGTCCACCTTGACATCCTCACGTCCTTTTGGCCGGTTGCGTGCGGACGGACTGCAGGTCTCTTCCTGTTCGCTTTCATTGGAACCTGCATAGTAGGGAGCTCCGGAATATACGGCGTGCGGCTCGTGTGTCCCTTGAATATTAACAAAAAACCCGGTTGGAGACGTGGATTGCATGAAACAGACCATTCTGGTGGGTTTGATTTGCTTCGAGGGCCAACGAGCATCTGGGATTGTACCAAACTGAAAACAGAAACCAGTCAGAAACGAGCTTTGTGAAGCGACTTAACGCACCTTGGTGAACACCTCTCGCATCTGTACGTCGTCCATCCCTTCCCTGAATGTGGTGATATAGAGCGTCGACGCTAACGGCAATTTCCTCGTGAATCCGCTCCTTTCTTTGGTCAGGGCGGGAAGGACCCATTCCTTAATATGGACTTAATATAAAGTGAACACTATTCGCCATACTGATTACTTACTCTGGAGTAGATTTCGACCATTGCAACGATTCCCGTCACCACTTTTGTCAGCTGCACCTCGCAGATGACACCACACTGAAAACGGTTTCAATGCCGTGATTTTCTCCTTGTTAGGACACCCACATCCATGAAGAATCTGTTTAGATCCTCTGTTATAGTACCCGCGGGCAACTGAGAAACAATCATGATCGCATCTTCTCGATCCCTGGTACACAGTGAGCATGAGCACCGCTAGGTATCGGGATCTCTCACCGCTTGAGGGGCCCAGCAGGTTGAGCTTGTGCCTAAATGCCCAGGTGCAAGAGGGGTCGCTAGGACATGCAGTAGATATGTAGGTTACTCAACAGTCCTAGCCCTCTTGGGCGGTGGATCTTTCGCTCCGACATCCTCTTCCTCTCGCTTGCGCGTGACACCTCCGCAGCAGAAGCGAGAGCGTCCGCCTCCATCGCCTCCTGAGCATGGGTCTGAGCAACGGTCTCTTCGGCTTGCTGCTAAACATATCGGTAACCTGCCGTAGCCCAACCCTTCCTCCGCCTTTCTTCTTCAGTTCACCTTTGCGCGGCAATAACGGCGAGGCACTTCTGCACATCGTCATTTCTACCGAAGAGGTGTTCTTGCGAGGTCCAACGGCCCCGGGCTAGTCGATTCCTTTGCGTTGGCCCAGGTCCTTGAGGACCTTACGATTTGGTTTTCTTTACTGCACGACTGGTAAGTCTGGATTCAGATAAGGAGTTGGATAGTGATAGAGCCGGTATATAAATGTCGACGTGGGTCAGCCATGCGAGGTAGGACTTGCGATAGAACTTGGTTGCTTCCTGCCAGACTTCGAGTGCTTGATCGGGCATGGGCGTTGGCGGGAATATGAGGTACTAAGCACCTCGTTTCGACGTCACCTCTCCCGCTATCATTGACTAGGGTGCTCACGAAGTCGGCCAAGAAGCCTTATGGACAGGGCGGTGTACGGCGTCGTCCGAGAAGCACACACTCCGGGCCAGTAAACCAGAGAGAGTGATGATTCATTACCAACGTTTGTCGTCCCAGTGAGTAATTATCATTCAATCCCCTGTAGACCTTCAGCGCTGCCTGGTTGACCGATTGGCATTTTAGGAAGGAAGTCTGAGTAGAATAAAATGCTTCAGATGTATCCACTAGTCTCCAATTAATAGTTACCTTGATCATTAATTCTTGAGACAAGGACTGTCCCACCTTTACGTCCTTGAGAGCATGTCGTGCGGTCACACCATGAAGTTGGGCGCGGACCAGATGAACAAATGCGTTGGAGACGTACAGACGAGCTGGTTTGTCGCCAAGCTAGTTTTGAGAGAAAAGGCCCTGAAGCTGGAGAGAAAACCAAAAACAAAGCACCACCAACACAATTTGGAACCGACCATACGCGTGGCCACATTCCAAGTCGATGGAATAACTGTTGAATCCCAACTTCTAGTGTTCGCGTTGGGATAGCGTCTCGTCACAGCCCGCAACCCGGCAATATTCCCGTATTCACCCCCATGTTAATCGACCCACGATGATCCAAGGCTTCGTAGCGTCACGAGGACAGTCGCCGATTCTCAGATCCTGAAAGAACGATTACTGCAAGGAGTTGCGCCCGAGTCTCGTCGCCCGCATCGCGCACCTGTTCCAACACCATGTCCTAGCATCGTCCAGAGCAGTCAGCACCGTCAGCAACGCCTTATACGAATACCCACGGCATCCTGCCTCCCTTGAATTGACCCCTACTCAGATTCAACATTGGCCGACCACAACCCTGAACTCGTGAGCACTGCTCGCGGTGGGGCTCCCGACCTTCGGACCCTCTTAACACAACGGTGTGTATCAACCACCTACGGCCGCAACCTTAATAAATGATTGGCTTGGTCTTTCGCCACTCATCTCCGAGGACAACCTGAAAACCCTCTTCGCGCATTTAGTCCAATTCACTATGTATGGTGTTGTTCATCTCCTCTCTTGTGCACCTCTCCATTGTCGCTAATACATACGTCTCCCTAGCTCAAAGCCCCTCCCAGCAAATTATGAAGCCTTCGTTCAACTCATCTGTAAGGTCGACGCAGAGTGCGCTATTGAGACACGTAACGGCTATCGAGGCAGTAAGGTCAGCCTGAGCAGGGCCACAGTGCGTATCTTTACTCCTACTCCTGATGCCTCTGTTTACTTGACCGCTACTTGACCATTTCTAGAACGTCCCTCGGCCGCCCCGACTCAACCTCGCAGTCACCTCAATACCCACCGAGTATTGCCACTCCAGCCCCTGAACGTCCCGTGGCCAATGATCAAGTCAACCACATCATTCAATGCCTCCAGAATATCATTCTCAACAATGGTGGTGGTCTGAGCCCGAACAGAGCAGCTCGTCAACTACAGCCCACCCTGCCAGCTGGAAACCTCTCCCGCCACCACCCAACGCCTACGGGAGTGGTACACGCCGCATCTGCAGCTGCTGGGATGGGGCCGGGCTGGGCTGTCTCCCGTCCTTAAGCAAGGACATCGTAGTTATCGACGGTGTACGCACAAAGTCGTCTTTGATCATTGACGGACCCTCTTTGTTGGAGTTTCCACGACACCGAAAATACGACGCAAATATCGTGTTTGCGCATACTCCCAGATTCGAACCAAAATTTACAAGAATCATGAATTATGTTGGGCCTGAAATTTGGCCAACTAAGTCTCGTGGAAATCAACGAGAGTGGAAGGTACGTCAAGGATGGGCGCCCTTTAACAACCGCCCTGGCACCCGGTTAAGCCCATGGATGGGGATCGTGCACTGAGGGAAGAGGGCTCATTCAACTAATCCTGATATCTTGATTCTCAGAACATACTTTGGGCCGCACTTTCTTGACGGGTTGACCAGGAGGGGTAGCTGCGGTTGGGTTAACAGGAAAGACGGTCAGATTTGGGTCAACTGGAAGTTACGGCCTTAGAGAGCATCCGCGGGGAGCGCATTGGCCATTGCTCCATGTTGGACACCGAGCACCGGTTCTCGTCTTCCATTCCATTTCGCTTCGGGTTGTCTTCCATTCCATTCCTTGTGGCTTGTGATAGCTCAGCTTGTGATAGTTTGTTCGTGTTGCCTAGTATATAACTACTCGTGGTCTGCATGCTTAATGGACACAGGTTTCGGTTTCGGCTCGCACCCCTCGATTTCGACACTAGCTCCAACCTGGCACCGTGCAACTCCCACGGGCGAGGACACCGGGGGGATGAGTAAACTGGTCCAGTAGGCGCGAGAGCGGGGTGCGAAAAACATTAAACGTTATTGAAACGAAGACCACGAAGTGCACCTGGCCGAACGCCGCTTCTGGAAAAGAAAGGTGCAGATGGGCGATTTTCACTGAACACATACACACGTAGAGCTATTTCTCAATCTTCGGCCAGATCAGCGCGTGGGCATCCGCGCCAACGCCCGGCCAACACCTTGCCAATTAATTGGGAATCATATCAACATCATTGATGACTGCGATATAGCGTCATGGCAGTAGGTTGTTTCGCGACCATTGCCCACCTTCCCATCCCCAACGCGACGTCACGGACAATTAACAGAGCTCATCAATGGAGCGTCTACCGTGACGCGGCGGGCAATCTCGACCTGGCACAGCTCAAGTACTCAAGTGATCGTTGCCCAATGCGATTATTGCATCGAGATACTACCAAATTAGCTCAGTTTCCCCTTTCTATCGAATGGTGCATTAAACAGTCCAACAGGGAAACTGACCAATATACGGTATGATGAATGGATCATTGATGTGATAGCTTTGGAAGGAAACCCACAACTTTGGACACTGAGGTACACAGCAAGGTGCGATTGTGCTGGATATCGGGAGTTATCAAGATCCCATATGTCTGCCATTCCCACATCCTACCTTATTCCCAATCGTTGGAGGCTAAGTGGTATAACCTCCGTGTGCTATACGTACCACTCTACCACGGACTACTGTTATTACGCGACACAGGGTTTCATGATTCCATCACCCCACGTCTGTATATATAACTACAATCCATAGTTACCAATGTAACACAGGCTCTGTAGCCCATTCCTTCATAACCGGAAAGATTGTGCAGATCAGAACTGCTTCAGGGAGGTTTATGGCCATTAAGCTGGGATTATGCGTCTGATCGGGGGAAGCCATCAAGCGGTGTGGCAGCAAAGGGAATGCCGTTGCAGAACAACATGAATGCTGCACTGCTGGAGTCCACAATAGGCAGGAGGAGATGCACCCACAAGCCAAGATTGTTGTAACGAGCAATGCCTCAGGACACTCAATGCTCTCGAGAGTTTCCAACGTCCTGGCTACCGTGGAGGCAACATAAGCTGGTGGGCTCAACGGGGTGATAAACAAATTGGAACATTGGGCTATATCAAGACTCAGACAAGCTTCAGTAAGCCTATGGAAGGCGAGAAAAAGGCAGGGGTCTCAATGATTAATGGGCCGGGGGACTTCAATATGGCATACTGTGTGCAATGGGGGCGATGGCTTAATCCTTGATCTTGCAGATGGCGGACGGAAGACAGAGACGAATGATCTGGATGGGGTAACTATGCCTACACCCCACACCCGCACGTACGTCGCCGCGATCGCGCGCGAGGTTCACCTAATCCTGCAGTATAAAACCCTCTCATTGCGCGGTGGGCATATCCTCATCTCCTTTCCCTTCCAAACAAGAGCTTTAGCCAGGTGCCTTCTTGCGTGAGTTCTTTGCATCTGATACAAGCGCAGAGTCTCAAACGACTAATCGTCGAGTCCCTCTAGTCTCTTCGCCCTCTCTCCGACTCAATTTACCTTCTCCTTCTCATTTATCTGCCTACCATGCTCTTCACAACCATTCACCTTGCCCTCGCTGC
>Ga0307515_10024324_pt1 | contig 10560 bp, 3 predicted proteins | sample 17_EM_MG_FD_194513 | JGI IMG/M metagenome (GOLD analysis project Ga0307515, IMG submission 194513) | Populus trichocarpa ectomycorrhiza microbial communities from riparian zone in the Pacific Northwest, United States - 17_EM | ecosystem: Host-associated > Plants > Roots > Unclassified | place...
TAAAATAAAAATTATTTTAAAAAATAACCAAAACTACATTTCTAAATAGACCCTGACAATGCGATGTTAAAACAAACACGTAGTGCTAACAACCAAGTCATGTGGATTATCGACAAAATGGAAAAACAATAATATTGTCAGCTCATCCTAAAAAAATTAAAAAAATTGACAACTCTTTGCATGAATAAGCATCCTTGCGTGACTAAGCGCTTGCTTAATACTGTAGTGTTAATTGCATATTAAAATATTTTTTATTTTAAAATATTTTAAAATATTTTTTTATTTTTTAAAATTTATTTTTGATATTAACATATTAAAATAATATAAAAAATTAATTTGAAAAAATAAAAATAAAATATTTTTAATAAAAACACTTAAAAAAAAACAATTATGTAATTAAATCCCTAATTTACACGCCAACCAAAAACAAAAGGCACGGAACTTAAATTTATACAAGAAACCAAAATTTATAAGACTAGCTAGCTACATAAAAACAACAATTTACTACTACAATCACCAGCCAAGATTAAAAACAAACCCATTTTCATCATTTGGGTTCTCATTAGACTTGTCCTTTTGCTCACCCTCCGGCCCCCCAGCCTTTGTCGTGACCTACCTGAAACGGACCCCATAAGTTTTTCTGCCACGTTGTTTTGTGGGTGATGAGAAAATATATGGTGTGGACAAGTTGACTTAAAAGTAATTGCGTGGTTCTTCGCATTTCCAGAAATCGTTCCCTATATTACTAAAAACAAGTAATCGTAAAAATAAAAAATTGGGTAAGGTGTGGGCCTCCCTCAAGCTCACACACTTGAGTTGTGATGTAGCAGCTTTTTTTGTCTTTTGTTTCTTTTATTTATTTATTTTTGGTATGGGGTTTTTTATTAAAATTTATTTTTCATGATAAATTAAATTTTATTGTTTTATTATATAATAAAATAAAAAATTAATTTGATTTTGTAGAGCTTATAATTTAGATTATGGCTTATAATTTAGGTTATGGTTAACTGAGTTGACATGATTTTTTTTTCTGCATGGTAAACATGATCAAGTTGAAGAAACTCGCACCTTGCTCCTGCAAAGATTATGATTTAAGTCATGGCACGAAGCATTTCAACAAAAAAAACAGCAAAGAGGGGAGGTCTGTTGTCTTACAGCCATTGCCACTTTTCATTCGAAAGACTTGATAGATGTTTTCATCAAGTAGTACAAGTACAATATGAATATTGTTCAAAACAAAACCAACTTGTCCAATCTAAAAAAAATAGACAAATAAAGCATAAGGGAATACGTTAAGAGATGAAGAGACTTAGATGTTTAGATGCATCCCCACCACTGAATAAAAAAATGATCACTTTATTTATCAACAAACTCAAGATATCATACTACAAGCATGTGATGGATAGTTCAAAACATCACAAAAAATAATAATTTCAAAACTATCAAACTCCATCTCATGTTACAAACATCAATCTCAACTCCCCCATTCCCCCTCCAAGACCAAGCCTAGAGTACAAATGGGCTAGATGAGCTTAACCCATCCAACATGCTTTGTGGATTTAAAAAGGAGAATTATAAGCCAGAGACCTGCTGCAACCCTACTACTACTGTACTGTTGAGACAGAGAAGGGTGCTGGTGGGGCTCGACTAGTCTTCCACAAGTCTACAACTACTGTCAAGTTAAGAAAACGAAAAAATGTGAGTGGAGAGGTCACTTCCTTTACGTTTATGTCTCTAGACCGCGGGACCACTCGACCGTTACAGCTGCAACTCCACGTCAGCAAGCACATTCACTCTCGGTCCTCCTTCCTTGCATTAAAAGTGAGAGCTCTGATAGAATCACCCATCACGTAGATTAAAAAATAAAATAAAAATAGAAAATAACTGTCTTTATTACCGTGTGCCATTCACTATAGATCGGATTGCATAGATATTATTCGAAAAAATCTTGAATACTATCAGATTATTCATTGTCTTGATATTGTATAGTAAATGTATTTAATATATTTCTAAATAAAAAAATATTTTAAAAAACAGATGATATTAACTCATACAAATTAAAAGAAATTCTCTTTAATTTAAACGTTGCATGGATACGAGTATTCAAAAAAAAATTTGACTTTACATCTTGATTCTAGAATTTGTTTTTCTTCTGTTTAGTTATCATTGTGGTTCACTATTATTTCTTATCATTTACATACAAAATCAACATTTATTTTTAAGATTTAAATGTCAATCTGTGTTAGATAAGGTTTAAGATACGATTTATTATTAAAAAATAATATAGATTATATTTTGAAATTTTATCTAATAATTTAAATTGTTAGATAAGATTTCAAGATATGATTTATATTATTCTTTAATAATCTTTACTTAATTAATTAAAATTTTTAATTCTAATGGTGAAGATAAAAATAGTTAGCATCAAATAATCGGTTGTAAGTTAATCTAATGATGTTTGTTTATAGAATATGCCATCTCACAAGAAAAACTTACAGAAATGAATTACGAGAAAAATCAATCATGCCATCAATGCAAGTCGGTGGATTCTGATAATTGGTCAGTCTAATGGATTATATATATTTTTTGTTATTTTTTCTTGTAAATAGGATTATTGTTATATAAATTAATTACAAAGCAAAATGAAAGGACAATCCTTAATCCTAATTAGCATCTCAGGAATATTTTTGTATTTATCCGAGAGGTGTTTGGTGGCGCGGTGAGAACACTATTTACACAAAATTTAAAAATTATTTTTTAGTATTTTTAAATTTTTTTATGTATTGAAATTAAAATAAATTTAAAAAAATAAAAAAATATTTTAATATATAAAAAATGCTAAACACTTTAAAACATAATCTTAATGGCATACCCAAATCAGAATCTAATAGAGCTGTGGGGTCGAAGTCCGTAAAAATAGAAGAGAAAAAAAGTGGGGTTTTATAAATAGGTGGTTTATGGATCTGGTTGCTTTCCTTATTTAAATTATTAATCTGCTGGGGGAGGTACGGCGTGGTTGCAGGGGTGAGAACTCCAAGAAGTCTAACATGGTGACGTCATGCCTACTGGCATGTAAATACGGAGAAAATACAAGGCAGGTCAATTCACCAAGGTGGATTTTGTGTTTGCCAAGTTGCAGAGTGCAAGACAAAGCCTTGTCGTCCTGGATTTTATTGGTTGCCTACAGCTTTAACTTCCTTCAGTGACCATGCAGTACAGCTTACTGGAAAATCTCTTTTTGATTCACAAAAAGTACAATCACAAGAGTTATAAGGGCCCTCGTGAGAATTTTTGCTCCCAATTCTGCAGATTTTAATTGCTTGGTAGCAACAATTATGCAGAAGGTGTCTTTTTATATATATATATTTTGAGAAAAAAATGGCAAATCTAAAATCCCAAATGAGTGAGATTCACAAATGCTAAATTCATGACAACAAGTATAAACTTGAGCTCTCGATGCATTATTAAGCTCTAGCAAGATGGTCCACTGTTTCATATACTGTGCAATTTTAAGTTTCTGGGGCACGAAGACTGCTGGTCCACTGGTTCATGCAGATACTACAGTGCAATTCAACTACATATTGCTTTGACGGGGTCAATTAAATTGCAGAACCAAAGGAAAGCAGCTCGTTGGTGGTGTGAAGAAAGCGTGAAAACCCTCATCATTGTTTGTACGATAAACATTGCATGGCTCTAATGCAAGGAGAGATCAACTTGTTTATGGATGACATGCGTTACAGTGCAGGGCTTATTTGGTGAGTAGTGAGCTAGCTTGAGAGAGATTTTTTCATCTGTTTATTATGAAGCGAAAAAGAATGGCAGTGATTAGTAGCAACAAGATGAGTTGCGGTGCAACCGTGTGAGAAGGAAATTGGAGCTCTGAAGAATGCATAACAAGCACCACAGAGAGTAGTCCATTCTTGGTTAATAAACATTAAGAGGGAGGGACCCTCTGCATATGAAAGATTTTTAGCTACCCTTTAACTTTCTCTAAAGATGACTCTGAATGGTCACAATCACTCGAACCAGGAACAACAACATCATGCAACCCATTGTCTACCTTGTCGCGTCCTGGCCCATTGATTTTCAGAGAGGTGGAAAGAGGTTTGGTTCCTCCACCTTTGTTTCTTCTCAATTTGTGTCAAAAAGATGAGAGAGAGTCCGATTGCTGGGTGAAAGGGACGGGCATTAAAGCCTTGTATACTGAGATTATGCAATTGGTGAGGAGGGAAATGTGGCTCCATATGCATACTCAAGTCCTTGTCCTTCATAGATTTTAAAGGAAATTGATATAAGCTGAGCAGAGCAAACTGGGAAGCCTAGATGATAGAAAGATCATCTGCTAGATCATTTACGCAGCAAATACAGCTTTATGTAGGTCTGAATCAATTACCACTTCCATTTGTAAGCGCTCACTGCATGTCTTCATCACATTGCCAATTTCATATAACCAAAGATTCTAATGGCTTGCAGGTCTGCATCAAACACCAGTTACAGAACCTGGGAGATTATCCATTAACTACTTTCAGTTCTTGTTCGACATTCTTGCCGCGTGCAAGTTACAAGGAGAAAAAAAAAACTGATCCCATTACAAAATTGCAGAACCACAGGCTGAGGTGCACCACAAGACCTCATCGAGTTCTTACTATCATCACCGGGATCTATTTTCTTCATTGCAATCTACTATACTAAGTACAAGCACAGGAAACAAAACTATAACTAAAAACAAAGATTCAAATTTATTCACAAGAGTTACATACACCTAAGAGAAAGAAACATTTCCTTCCTGTTTTTTTTTTACAATTTGTGAAGACTCTAGAGTTTAAAACCTATAACAAAAACCCAGCAGAATACAAAAGGAAAACCCATATATCTAAATGACCAGACTGAAAGACTACAGCAAGTTACTGGCTTCAGTGGATCTGTCAATGCATGATCGCAATAAAAAAAAAAAAAAACAAGCTACAACTAATTAACCCTTCCAGCGGTTCATTATCCTGATCAAGCAGCAGCCCAACAATACCATTCAATGGCGTATAATTCACAGTAAACCATTGTTCCACACCAGAGAAAAATTACTAGGTGGAAACTTGTACCAAATTCAAGTCCAGCCCCATCGATTATCGCCATGACGAAACTGTGAGTAGTGGCACCTCATTCCAGGCTAAAGTTAAGAACCCAGGTTGAGAATCATCAAGAGAATACATAGTACTGGAATTGTAATTCCATAAAAGTATTTTAGCCTGACTCATTGCATAATGGCTAAGCGAAACCGATTCGAAACCCGAGCTTTCCATTAAAACCCTCCATTGCTCTTTATCCTCCATCCTCTCCCTTCTAATTCCATCTGGCCCTACAACACCAGAAATTCTACGACCCAATAACAATCTCTCAACCTGAAGCCTCTCTTGTGAGTCTCTACTCATGTTAGGATCAAGAGACTCAAAAACAGCAGTGTAGTATCTCAAAGCGTTCTTAAACCGGGTCAAGTACCCGACCCGGTTCAAACTAACTTCATATTCACCAAGAGTAACAATTCTCGGGTTCAACGATTTAGCCATCTTTAAAGCGGTTTCCACGGCTCCTGGAGTCTCACCCAACAAATTATACAACTGAAGCATGAAATTGACAGCCAAAACCTCATCCGGCTCAACCCGAAAACAAGATTCATTTAACTCCTGAATTGGAGTCAGAATAGGCTCAAACTCAAAATTCAAATCAAGAAGCTTTGCAAAATCAAGAAGCCTATTACCAGTAGCTAAAAGAGAAGCAGCTGGGTTCTTACCAAGAACTGGAGCAGGTATACCTGAGATTCGGATTCTAACAGGTTTTCCAGCTGAACGCGTAGCTAAAGCTTGTAAAAGAGCAGCCCATTGAATTCCTTGAACGATACCAAAATCAACTATGTGAATCTTGCTTGCTTTCTCGGTCGCTTCAAGAATTGCTTGATTTGCTGTCAAATGAGCAAACTTTGAATAAGGACAAGCATCATTCAAAGCTTTATAACACAAAGTGAACTCTTCACTTGTTGTCTGATGAAAGTTTTTCAAGTCATCAAGCTCTCCTACAGCAACTCTTCTGCATAATCCTTTAACGAAGTAGAAACCAACGCGCTCACCTGGATCACCGTTCTCACTCACCGATTCCTTGAACCTAATCAATGATTTCACAGCTTGATCAGCTTTGGACTCGACAAGTTGAGCACACTCAACAAGTGCTTTCAAAACCGGCGACGAAGATAACTCTACTATTTCTTTAGACCCAACGACGACTTCGTTTTTTACTGTTGGCGGAGGCTGTTGTGGAGGCGATGTTTTGGGCTTGATTTCTTGAGGAGGAGATGGGTCAGCCCAGAGCGAGTTAGAGATAACCCGGTTAAGATCGGACGGTGGAGAGCAGCCGACAGTGAGTCGACTGGGGCTAGTGTTAAACGGATCAGACCGGTAAATGCCGAAATCAGCATTGTTTTGCCACGCGTCACAACCAGAAGGAAGATTAGAACTATCCGTCGAATCTCCACCGTTCATTAAACTATCCATCCACTCATCAGAGTCAAACTCACCGCCAGCTCCAGTAAAATCAGGAAAGCGAAACCCACTCGAGTGGTGGTGCTCCATATTCGAGAAACTAAACCCGGGTGGGTCACCTGTATCTGGTCCACTCTGAAACGGGTCAGAGAAGGCAGCCGGGCCCGAGAGCCCATAACCCAAGTTTGGGTTAGCAGACATTGTAGTACTCGGCCAAGGATTTAAAGAAAAAGGGTTTAGGCCAAGAAATTGTTGCTGGGGGTGGTGGCTTTGTTGTTGCTGTTGTTCTTGCTGTTGTTTTTGCTTAATAACTTGTTGGGCTATTGCCATTAGATTTCCACTATCTGCACACATATATGCCATTCTCCGGCTAACCTTCACGCCGGGAAATTAACTACAAGTTGCATGGAAAGAAAACAACGTTAGTAAAGAAAGAGTGACAGATTCTTGAAATGGTGGATTTATAGCGTAAAAGAAAAAAAAACAGTTAAAGAAAAGGATAAAGAGAGAGCGGCACGTACTTGAGACTGGAGGTCAGTGGAGGAAGAGGATCACGAGCTGGAATAGGTTATGGCAGAGATGGAGAGAGTGGGGAGGGGAGGGGAGGGATGACAGTGAGAAAGAGAGTGGGGAATTTTAAGTGTGAGCTCAATGTGGACAAAGGATGATTAAAGTCCCAAACAGACGAAGAGTGGGGCCACTTATTCGATTGAAGAAAAGATTAGTTTATGGTTTTAAAAGGATTTTGCTTTTTAAGGCCACTGCCAATGTCAGACCTCTAGTTATTAACGTGGATTTTGATAATACAGTTCACAGTATTTTTTTTTCAAATATAATTTGTAGTATATTTTTACTGCTGTGCTTGCTTTTATTTTTTAAAATATTAAGATGATGTTTTTTATAGTTTTAATGAGGTGATGTTACAAATAAGTTTTTTTAAAAATTATTTTTTTAATATATTTTTAATTAAAAAATATTATAGATCATATTATTAAATACACATTTAATATAAGAATTTTTGTAAATAAAAACCATTTTACCTTAATATCATTTAAAGTTTAGCTAGACTTAATTTTGGTGTTAAAATTAAAGGGCAGCCCTAAAATATTGTTATTGACGAATATTTTTATTTAAAAATATTTTATATTATTTTTCTTATAAATGAATGAAAAATAAAAAATTATAATTATCTCGAAACAATAATATCTTAATTTAATTTATAGGAGATATTATTTGATATTTCATACTCCTACTTCGTGATTCCTATGTTTATATAGGAGGATAATCTAGAACACATAAATACTTATAATAGGGCATCTCAACTTTCTGTGATCACAATGAGCAATTTCATCATAAATATTTAATAATTCATTTAATTCCTATCAATCAAATCCAATTTTAGAAAGAAAAAAAATAAAATAATTTTTAAACAAACTCAAATTGTTTTCTTTTCATGGAATGAACAAGTTCAGATTTACATCTAAGCATATATATACATTGAAATAGACATTAAAGATTTTATTGGATTGATTAATTAATATCATATTTCAACCATCTTCACCAAGCAAGTTAGGTGGTGTTTTAAAGTGTGACAGTAATTGTTTTTTAAAGTATTTTTTATTTAAAAATATATCAAAATAATATATTTTTTATTTTTTAAAAATAATTTATAACACCAGCACACCAAAACAATCAAAAAACATTAAAAATTAATTTAAAATAAAAAAAAAAATTTTAAAAAAAATTTAAAATGCAAAAACAAATGGATTCTTAGTCTTGGATTTTACTACCTACTTTTAGAAATTTTTTACATATAAGATAGAAAACAATTTCATTTTAAAAACAATTTATTTTTTAAATTACTTGTATTATATTTTTAAGCTATTCATAATCACTCATGAAATTAACCGGGCTTTAAATTTATGATGGCTTTAAATTATTTGATTAAAGAGTGTGCCGAATTAGTAATTTTATAATTAAAGCGAGTGTGGATAGTGCAAGTTATTTTGTATCGAAATAAAATTTGAGTTAATTATATTGGATAATCAAGGATTAATTTTATTTTTTTATTTTATCTTTGTAACAATAATCTTTAAAATGCTAGCTCAGATGATAATTTAGTTTTTCATATCATTATTTTAGATCAAACCCATTTCTAGATATCAGAAAAAAAAACTCTTTAAATGCAGCAAATATTTTTAGGTTAGAATTCATGGGAAAATAATTTAATATTGACAACAAAAAAATAATTCAAAAATACAAGAATTATTAAATAAAATGAACTTCGCATAAAGTAATAAAGGAAAGGTAAAGTAAATCACCCATTAATCTTAGTAGTAAAGTAGTAACTCTAAATTAATTAATTTATATCCTAAAGGATGGAACAACCTATGTGAAGACTTTCCCTCCCGCAGGCTGTGTTCGAGTGGAACCTGTTTGATTTTGCACGAGAAATGTTGTTTTTTAAAAAATTTAATTTTAAAATTGTTTTGAATGATTGATATTAAAAATTAATTTAAAAAATTTAAAAATAATTTTAACTACGATGCAAAACACGTGGAAGCACTTTTCCTATTTTCACCTTAATTTCTTCTCTCTTTTTCACCCCGCTCTATTCCGGTACCTTGACTGGGATCCACATCCTACTTGACACGTCAATTGTTATAGGCGCGTAGGGGTCGCCGTCTGAATGACGTCATCTCCTGTGACCTTCTCGGGACATGGAAAGTAAGTCTTCACCGTCCATTTTGGAGATCCTGCGTCCTCAATTACCAAAATGGAACGGCGCCACTTACGGTGGCTGAAAACGACTCTACGGGTAGAGTACCTTGGCAAGATGAAACCATCGTCTGCATCTTTATGCTGACACGTATGCACTTTGTTTGTGTTCTTTTTCTTCCGGCGATGATCTATGTTTTATTATTGAGTTAATTATAATTTAATCCCTTTATTTTATTCAGAGTAATTAGTACCACCTATAGTATTATATATAATTAAATCTTTTTTAATTAATATTGATCATCCTCAATTTAGTGGCTTTTAGTTCTGAAAATGTCTTCTTCCATTACCTTTTTTTCATCTTAGCTTTTTTAATAAAAAACAAAATAAAATAAAAAATAACACAAAATTAATGGAATACACACAGTCGTTGAAAATAATAAGCTTAATTAATTAGCTTTATTCATCTACAAAGATCAAAATTGTAGTTAATTTTTTTGGGGCATAACATTCTTCTCAAAAAAATATTATCTCTCAAAATCAAAATTTGGAAATAACAGTAAAATGATTTAATGAATATAACATAATTCAAGAATAAATTCATTAATAGATAAAAGGGTTGTAGTTCTGAAGGGTTAGCAGCAAAGGTATATTCAGGTTTTGATTCATATTCTTACATCCATCACATATCTTGGTTTTTTTTTTATAAATTCAAAACAAACCCAAACTTCTATCTAAGTTAGTGTAAGGGTGGTTTAGAATTACATTCCTAACGGTGTTTATAATATTTTGTTTGGCTTAAAATTAGTTTTTATGTTTTTAGATCGTTTTGATATGCTAGTGTTAGAAATATTTTTTAAAAAATAAAAAAAAATATTATTTTAATATATTTCCGAGCGAAAAACATTTTGAAAAACAATCGCTACCATACTCTCAAACACCTTTTAAATTAGCACAACAAAATAATTATGAAACAAATAAAATTTTACGTTTCTCATCCAGTAAGAGGCTTATTCCCTATTTAAGATTGTGGTTGCGGTTCAAAGTGATTTTTGTTTAGAAATACATCAAAATAATATTTTTTTTCATTTAAAAAAATTATTTTTAATATCAGCATATTAAATCGATCTAAAAATATAAAAAAATTTAATTTTTTTAGAAATGCAGTTTGTACCACGTTTCCAAACAGACTTTGAGAACAGTCACTAATACATTTAAAACTACACAACATGGAAACTCACAAATCCATCCATCAATTTTTAACACTTCCAAATTCGTAACAACTGAATCATTACAACCTCGAGGCCAAATTGCC
>Ga0307515_10024325_pt1 | contig 10560 bp, 2 predicted proteins | sample 17_EM_MG_FD_194513 | JGI IMG/M metagenome (GOLD analysis project Ga0307515, IMG submission 194513) | Populus trichocarpa ectomycorrhiza microbial communities from riparian zone in the Pacific Northwest, United States - 17_EM | ecosystem: Host-associated > Plants > Roots > Unclassified | place...
ATATCCCTACTAGCTTCTACAATGATATATTAGAGAAAACTAGGTTTAGTACTTTATACAGCTACTATAACGCGTTTAGATATTGCCTTTGTAGTATTATAGCTAGTAAGGTTTAATTAGGACCAAGCTAAGAGCACTATTAAGCGGTAAACAGAGTTATCTAGTACCTATATAGCATAAAGAGTAGAGCAATCTACTATAGAGGAGATAAGGAAGGAATAAACGGTAGAGGGAGAGATAAAGGAATACGCGACTAAGGACGAGACGATGGAGACGGTAGAAGTGAAGCGCAATTATTTATCTATACTAGTAACGCATTATTTACGGACAACCCTATTAATAAAAAGAGCTTGTAAGGATATATTATAAAGCTATTTAGGGGGCTGATTGCCTAGAGAGCAAATAAGCAGGGTATAGTTATAACGTTAAGCATAGAAGCCGAGTTGTTAGCCCTATTATAGACAGTAAAGGAAGCTATCTTTATCAGTAGGCTGTTTAAAGTAATAACGTTACAGCTAAATGAGCCCTTAATTATTAAATGCGACAATACCTAGACGCTCCAACTAATTATAGAAGACATGGTAAAGCTAATCACGAAGCTCTAATACGTTAACATCTATTAACACTAGCTACGTTAGGAATACGCAATGAGACGAGTATAATTTTAATAGACAGCGATAAAGGAGATAATTACCGATGGACTTACGAAGGCCCTGCCTAAGCAGAGGTTTAAGAGCTTCGTTAATATGATCGGAATGGTGGATATTAAGGAGTGGCTGAATAAGGAGAAGCAACTGGAGGACCTAAGGGAGAAGGTTAGGGCGAGAAGGAAGGATTTAGATGAGATTACGGTTTAATTAACGCATGGACGGACACGAGAAGGTGGCTAGCTTCGTCCTCGACCAGGTTGAAGCTAAGGGGGTGTGTCAGATAATCTGTATTATCGGAGGCGTAGGACGTGCACGAGTCACGTGCATGGGTCACGTGCATTGTAAATATCTTCGTCTAAGCCCAGGGGCCCTAGGTCAAGCAACCATCAACCAACGATTAAGATTATCAAGATCATCAATCAATCAACCCATTTCATCAATGAATAGCTCTATATAAGTTATCTGACACCTTTACCGAATCAAAAATTAACCTCATCCTTAACAAGCCATCTGATTGGATTTAATAGTTCTTTATTATTCAAGACATAGCCAAAACCAACAAGGTATGGGAGTATATCGACCCATCTAAAAAGAAAGACGAGCTTCTAAAGCTGGAACCGCCGAATCGACCTACACCAAAGGACGTACTACCTACTGCTATAAAGATAGCCCAGCTAGACCAAAACCAATTCGCTATTTATAGTTAGCTATACGCCAAATATAAAGACAATCTCCGCATACACGAGAAGAAAAAACAGGCTATAAACGGTATTAGCAACTACATCGTTCGCTTAACATCGGTAGCCTACCTTCCACTTATTAACGGCCTTGACACGGTACACGAACGGCTTTAAGCATTAAAGACTACACTAGCCCCTACTACCTCAGGTCGAAAGCATAACGTCCTTATCTAATACACGGCTTTAAAAGCCTACAATACGAACAAGAGCATTGACAAATGGTTGAATAATTGGCGAAATGTCTACAAGCTTGCTAAGTAATTAAAGCTTCCAGACGTACAGGGATTTAGGCCGCACTACGATTTCGTTTAAGCAATCAAGCCAATCTCTTCTAGTTTCGCAGGAGCGCTAGAAGTAGACCTTATTAGGAAAGAACGGAAGGATAAAGCCGCCCCATCTATTATCGATCTGATTGAGGAATTTAAGGAGTACTACCGCATGCAGCAAGCAGCTCCTACCACTACTGCCAACCACTCTGTATTTGCAACACTTTAAAATAATTCCCCTATCTTACCAATAAAGACATGCCTCTATGGTGAAGAACACCTATTTTGGGAATGCCAATATCTAATTGAGAGCCTAAGACCCCATGGGTGGGTACCTGATGAGAAAATACAACAACAAATTGATGAAAAGCTCATGAGATATGAGAGACTTGCTGTTGCTGTTGAGAAAGCACGAAAGGAGGCTTCCCAGAGGATGCCTACTGCTGCTAACGATAAGAATATTGAGATCTGATTTCCTTTTTAAATACAGTCTCCTGAGAGGCTGGAGAGGACACCTCTTTGAATACAGTCTCCTGAGAGACTGGGGAGGACATATCTTTGAACACAGTCTCCTGAGAGGCTGGGGAAGATACCTTTTCGAATATAGTCTCCTGAGAGGCTACGGAAGACATCTCTTTGATTATAGCTCTATATCCAGAGATATAAAGCTAGGGAGATATAACGAAGCCATCGAGTGCTGAACCCTCTTTTTACTCTTTTCTTTTGTATAATTTCTGCCTTTATTTGTTTTCTACAGCTTTGACTACACCGTTAAATCTGGGGGGGTGTGTAACCGACTACCGGTATCAGTACCCTGCTAAAACAGTACGCTGTCTCACTAGCGTACCACCCCGTCTTGACTGCGTATCACCCTGTTTTAGCTACGCATTAGTACCCCCCTTCATCTTATTACCTGCACCTTTTTCATGTATTTATACTACTTGATTTCCATAGATTCACAATAAAGTTGCTCGTTCAATTCCTACACACTGCAAAGCTTACATTATATCTACTAAAGAAGAATGTCTTATATAACGGATCCTAGTAATAGATAAACGCAGTATACCACCTACTGTTGCTACCATACGGGTTATAGCAGGCCTTTTGGCTAGTTAATACGGCTAACTAATCTCTATAGGTAAATGCTAGGCATATAACTTTATTAACCGCCATAATTCGCTTAAATCTAAATATAACTATAAGTATAACTACTAGTAAGCTAAATGCGAAGATCTAGAGCTAATCCAAGCCTGGTTTTAACGCGTATAGTATATAATTACTAAGCATAATATTCTTAATAATAATACCTATAACTTTAATAAAATTAGCTTTTAGATAGGAGTAATTTTAATAGTAAAGGTTATTATAGGAGTGGATAGAGCTAGGAGACCTAAGATAATATAGCTAGGTAACTATAAATAGGTTAGAGTAATTAAGGCTATTTATGCGTAAGGGTTTACAATTCCAGCACTTATTATTTTTAAGGCAGTAATATACTAGGTAGCTTGGTATAAGAATAGGATAATACTACTAGATTAGGTAATTAGTATTAGTAAGAATAGCTAGATAACTAATGAGATAGGCCTATAGTAGCTATAGCGCTTTAATAAGCATATAAAGGATTATATAATTAGTCACTACCGGCTCCTAATACTTACTGGCTAAAGTAGTTATATATTACCTAAACTTAATTAATACTGCTTAGAGTACTTAATTATTATACTTTATATGCTAGTATATTTATCCCACCTCCTCTAGCTACTTAATATTAGCTACCTCTTAATACTTAAGCAATCTTATAGATAACTTATTAAGCAGAAGATAAGCCTTAGCGTAAACTATATTAATAAGCAAAAGTTTTTACCTCTTTACTAGTAAGTATGCGCTAAAGTACTTTATAAGAAAAATATATATAGTAGTTTTACAGCTATAGGTCTTATACTATACAATCCAGACTATATACTTTTACTTTTATATACCTAAATCTAAACACTATTACCACTAAAGTAGCTATAGTAGTAGCAGGCCTAGGTAGTAGAAACACCACATAATATTACTAAGCTATAACACCAAACGGACCTCCTAAAGTAATATCTTAAGCGCTATATATATAGCCCTCCCTCCTAAATAAACCAGGCCTTAAACTAGCTAGTAAAAGGTTGTTAATTAGTAATATATTATACTATCCTTCTTATAAATAAAAATAAGAAGCTATATAGTAAGAACCATTATTAAAAATAAAAGAGAGTAAAGAGATATTCTTATATTTTAAAGGGAGGCATTATTATAGGGGCTGAGGCTTAATCTTTAATTAAAAAGGAGCAGAATATATATATAGAGGATATCGTAAATAAGCCTAGTTAAGTACGGCAACAAGTACCACTAAAGTACAGTATATACTAGTCGCTTAAGTATAATGCTAGGACGTGTCCAGAGCGTTAAAGAACTATATAATATATATATTATTATAATGGATTAAGTAGTTGTTGAATTTTTTTTTGTTAGGGCTGGCGCACTTAAGTATTTAGTATACTGGCTTATAGATTATATTACTAGTTATATTATTACGTTATTAACTATTCTATATCTATATACCTAGCCTATTAATAAGTCTACCGTAGTACTTCTACAAGGCTTTGTCATACATTTACTACCTAGTTCATAGTATTAAGAAGTTAGATAATATGCTACCTAAAGCACCAGTTACAACGCTATTAACGGTAGCGACTACCTTAAGGTTAGAAGAAGATACCAGTATAGCAGATACTAATTCGCAGCTAGTTACGTTAGGTTAATTACAAGAAATGGTTAATTAATTAATAGATAATAATTAAATACTTAAAGATCAAATTAATGGAATTAGTGTAACGAAACCTTGTAGTAAATACTACGATAGACTTATTATTAGGCTTGGGTATATAAATAAATAAATAAGATAGCGTAATAACTGTAAAGTGGTTTGCCTAATAGATTAACTCTAATTATATTCTAAAATTTACTATAAAGAGAGAACTATCTAAGTAGGGACTGTGGTCCTTTAAATACACATCCATACTCCTAAAAAATCCCTTCGTTACGTAAGGTGCGTAAGGTACGTAAGGTACGTAAGATAGACCTTATAGATCTTATAGAGCTTATAGAGCTTATTATATAACCTTGGTTACTATTCCTTATTATATAGCTTAATCGGCTCTATCCTAGACCGTGCTTATATTAACTAACCAGCTTCCGCCAACTCCTCTCCTAGTAGTTGTAATATCGTACTTAAAGCGTCCGTAACAATTAGAGTAGCTAAAGTTAAGCTACTATCAATTAAGCGATTCTTAGGAGATAGGTTAAAACTTAAAGGATTCCTTATATAGATGCACTTTAAAGTTATATAAGAGGGGGCGAAACTAGTAATACCTATAGACTAAGTAGTATACGTAGGACTATTCTTAACAGGAAAAGCACTTAAGTGGTTTAAGCCTTATCTTATAGAGATATAGGAAAATAGTATAATGGCCGCAAATTAAGAAGTACGATATATATTTTCCAGTTAGGGCGGATTCGTAGAACACCTAACCTAAATGTTTAGAGATCTAGAGGCAACTGCTACGGTAGAAAGAAAACTCCAGAACCTAGTATAACGAACTTTAATAATTAAGTATATAATATAGTTTTAAATACTTATAATATAAGTTAAATGGAATAATAAGGCGCTTATATCATAGTATAAGTAAGGACTTAAGGTAAAAGTCCAGGACGTAATTATCCTAATGGAAGATACGGAAACCCTAAGAGAATTAATTAATTAAGCAATTAAGATTAATAATAGGATCTATTAAAGGGAACAGACTAAGAAGGCTTAGGATAGAGTTCTATAGTTATATAAGACGTAAAGTATGTAATAATAAAGTTAAAATTAGAAACTATAGTATAGCGCAGAGCTAATAGACCTAAGCGGTACTAAAGAAACCTATAAGAAATAAATAAAGAAACTATAGAAACCTAGAGGTTAGGGATTAAGTAATTATAGGACTAAGAAGTAGAAGCTAAACTAGGGATCTTAGTAAGAGAAGACGTTTAAGCGGACTCTATAATAGAAAGAATGGTTTAAAAATAGAGCTTATATAAATTACAGAAAATAAGGTTATTTCGTTAGAGACTATATAAGTAGTTAGTATAACCACGCAGTAAAGGGAACTAGACTAGCAGACAATATATATGTATAAAGGAACAATAATATACTACGAGGAACAAAAGAATATTTAATTAAGAGGTTTGTATTTTATTATAATAATACATATTAAATTTATAAAGACGCTAAGTACGGCGCAAGCTACTGGCTATAGGGGCTAAAGTTATTAAAGTTTAGAGGAACTGGTAAACTATTATATAAATTGGATATTAAGGATAACGGGTTTAATATAGGAAAAATATTTACTAATAACAAGGTAATAAGGGCAGCTTACTAGGAGTGTATAGACCTTAGAGAAGTTATATTAGAAGTAGAAACTAAAACCGCTATAAAGCAAGGATTAGTAATAGGAATTATAACACTATTAGATATAGCATCTATCGCTTTATAAAATAGAAGGAGAAATATCTAAAAGGAATTAAGCAAGCAGATAACTACTAGTGCTAGCTTACTACTTAATAAAGGTAAAAGGCTATAGGCTTAAGATTCTTAAGATAAGATAAGAAAGACCTAAGAACCTATAATAAATAATAACCAATAGGAAAGGGTAGCAGCTTAGTTTAAAGATAAATAAATAAGTATAGGATAAAGATTTCTAGAGAGCTAAGATTTCGAAGAACGAATAAGGTCCATAGTAACACTTCTAAGAGAATAAAGTATTTAGCTTAAAGATCGAAAAATTAATACTATGATTAAGAAGTAAAAAGACTTTAAAGATTTAGCTATAGGATGTAGATGACAAGAAACTATAGATGACTTTAGGAAAAGAATTATCGTATAGTAAGAATAAAAACTAGACTAGAGATCTAGTCTATTAGGTTATATAAGGGACAGAGCACCTATATAAAAAGTTACTAATAGGTTAAGGATAGGAACGCTAAGAGCTAAATAGTTAAACGAACTAGAAGAAGAAGAGGAAGAGGATTTAGAAATCCCAACTAAATTTACAGAACAATATATAAAGGGTTATAAAAATATATTAATAAAGAGATATTTCCTTATAAATAGATTATATATACTTATAGAACTATACTAAAAGTAGTATAGACAGCGCAGAAACAATAAGTAGGAAGATTTTTGTATCTGGCTAGATAAGAAAGCTATACTAGATTAGGCAATATTGGAAAGATAGATAAGCTATATTAAGGAAGCACTAATTATAACGTTAAAGAATCTAGAAGAATAAGCTATAGACTAGAGAGAAATAATGCAGGTATTAGTACCAGCAAATAAGATAGTAATAATTAGATCTATATAATATAGGTTTAAACTTAAGGATAAAGACGAACTATAAGTTAACCTAAGACACCTAGCGCATTATATATTGTTATAGATTATATATATAGATAATATATGCAGTATATATAAAGCACTAAAGGATAAGAACCACAAGTACCTAATAAGACAGTATTAGGCACCGGACGAAAAAAGGGTTAGAAATGCCAAGCATATATATAGCTGGCATTTAATAGAAGTTTAGGGATTAGGCGACTTAATACTTTAACTAGGAAAATTCCTTATAAAAGAATACCTAAATAGATGATAGTGGTGGGAATGCCTAAAAAATATATATCTATAGTATATTAAAGAAAAGAAACAAACTAAGTATTAGCTAAAAGTAGACTAAATACAAATAGGATCTAGCAGCTAATAATTAGAAAAAGGGGAGGCCTATAAAACTAGAGGGAACTAGTAGTAGAGCCTTAAACCCTTAAAGGAATTTAATGACAATACCTAAATTCATAAGTTAATTGGTAAGATTAACAGTTTAAAATACTAATAAATAGTGGAGCAATAAGGAACTATATATTACTAGCAGCAGTTAAATAAATGGGACTACTACATAGATAAAAGGAGTACCTATATCCGTTAGTAATAATTTTAGGAGATCTAATAGCTATAGAGGAGGTATTATTAATCTTAAAATAGGACCTATTTAGATAACTATTAAAGGAAGACAAATTAAAATATCTTTTAATATCCTACTATTGGGGCGGGATAAGGCAGTACTAGGAATGCCTTAGTTATAGAAATATAATCTAAAGATCGATTGGGTTATAGGCTAGGTTAATATTAGGGATATACAATAACGCAAAATACAATAAGAAACTAAGATAGTATAGTACTAAGCTGGAGCGACTTATAAGGAAACTAATAAGCAGATTAGTTATATACTAAAAAGATTCTAGAAGTACGTAAAGTTATAGGATAAAAACTTTAGAGGAAGACTAGTAGATTATAAACCCTAGGATTATACGATTAATCTAGAACTAAAAACGCACCTAAAGTTCTTTCTAACATATAAGCTGATATAGGAAGAGTTAAAGGCACTTAAAGAATTTGTCTAAGAGAATCTACGATTAGGACGAATTAGACTATTATAGTTATTAGTAGGATACTTAGTACTATTTATACTAAAGAAAAATAGGAAACTAAGACTATGTATTAACTATAGATAGTTAAACAGCATTATAAAAAAGGATAGATATTCTCTACCCTTGATTAGCGAAATCTAAGATAGGATTAGTAATATGTAAATCTTTATAAAGACAGACCCAAGATAGGCGTACTATTAGATTAGAATTAAGGAAGGTAATAAGTAAAAGGGAGCCTTTAGAATATAGTAAAGGTTATATAAACCAATAGTTCTATAGTTTAAGTTTACTAACGCACCAGCAATATTCTAGAGACGAATTAATAGTATATTAAGAGAGCACCTAGACAATTTTGTAATGGCATACCTAGATAACATTATTATCTATTCTAATAGTAAGGAAGAATATATAGAACATGTAGAATGGTGTTTAAAACAACTATATAAAGAATAAATACCGATTGCACTAAAGAAATGCGAGTTCTATATAAAGAAAACCGATTTTATTAGATTTATTATTAAATTAGGAAAAATTTGCATAGACCTAAAGAAGATTAAAGCTATAGTAAGTTGGCAAGAACTAGAGAACGTTATATAGTTAAAATCGTTCCTAGGGTTTTGTAACTACTATAGGAGATTTATAGTATAATAGTTAAAGAATATTAAGCCGTTTGCTTAATTAATAAAGAAAGAGGAACTATAGATATAGGCTAATAAGCAAAAATTTTTTTTTTAAAGAACTTAAAGAGTTATTTACCTAGGAACTAATTCTTAAAATCTACCAACTAGAGATAGAGACAGTTGTTAAGATAGATGTATTAGACTTTATATTAGAAGTATACCTATTATAGAAATACTAAGACGGATAGCACCTAGTGACGTACTATAGTAGAAAGATAACACCACTAGAGTTAAACTATAACATCTATAATAAGGAGTTATTAGGTATAGTTATAGCACTTAAGAAATAGAGAGCATTCTTATAAGGTATAGAAAAACCATTTATAGTTAAAATAGACTATAAAAACCTTATAGGATTCCTAATAATAAAGAAACTCAACTAAAGATAAGTTAGATAGGTAGAGATGCTTATAGAATACCATTTTAAAATTTAGTATACTAAGGGTACTAATAATATATGGGCAGACGCGCTAAGTAGAAAGGCTAAATTATAAAATAATAAGAAACTATTAGGGGCTATATTGCGAAAGGACAAAGATAGATTAATTAGGTATAATTACCCCATAATTATAATAACATAGGAAAGCTAAATCTATAATTACTAGAAAGTAAATGGATATAGAAGATCTAAGAAGTATAAAGTAAGGATTTAGACTTAGAGTAATATAAAAATAGAGAAGCAATATATATACTAAAAGTAATCGCAGAATAATTCGTTAGAGACTTCTATAGAGGAATAATTTAAGGATATAATAGAGCTATAGGCTTAGTGTTAAGACTTTAAGATAAGTATATTATTTAAGAAATTTGGAGACTAGCGAAATAAGTTATAAAGGAATATCTAGATTACTAAAGAAATAAACTAACGAGGTATAAGTTATACGAAGGACTATAACCTGTTAAAATACTAAAAAAACTATAAGAGGTTATATTATAGGACTTTATTATAAAGTTGCTAAATTAAGAGACCCTATTACCGGATAAGATTATAACGTAATCTTGGTAATAGTAGATAAATTAACTAAATAGGGCTACTTCATAGCATATATGGAAGAAATCTTAGCGGAAAATATCACTAGAATTTATATTAAAGAAGTGTTTATAAGATACGGAGCACTAAGTAAAATTATATTAGATAGAGATCTAAGATTCGTAGTAGTATTCTAGGAGGTATTCTTAGCGGAGTAAGGAGTTTAAGCAGTAACTTCTACTATATATTATCCGTAGATAGATAAATAAATAGAAAGATTAAATTAGATACTAGAGCAGTATTTAAGGTATAATGTTAATCATGCATAGAATAATTAAGTATTATTATTACTAGTTATATAATTTGTATATAATATAACACTATAAGAAGGAATGGGAATATTACTATTTAAGGCGAACTATGGATACGAACTAAGGACATTATTATTATTACTTTAAGTAAAGAAAATATGTAGTATAGCTAAAAAAAAAAAGAATAAAGATATTAATAAATCTTTATATAGACCTTATAGAGATATTAAGGATAGTATAATAAAAGATAAAAAGGTATTATAACGCTAAGAGATCTAAGGGACTAGATCTTAAGGAGGGAGATAAAGTGTGGCTACTATATAAAAATTTTAAGAGTTAATAACTAAGTAAGAAGTTGGACTATATTAGACTAGGACCTTTTAAAATT
>Ga0307515_10024326_pt1 | contig 10560 bp, 1 predicted proteins | sample 17_EM_MG_FD_194513 | JGI IMG/M metagenome (GOLD analysis project Ga0307515, IMG submission 194513) | Populus trichocarpa ectomycorrhiza microbial communities from riparian zone in the Pacific Northwest, United States - 17_EM | ecosystem: Host-associated > Plants > Roots > Unclassified | place...
ATATAAAAGTCTAAATCTAAATTATTAGAATTTATTATTAAGTGGTTGTTAAGATATTATATTGTGATTTTTATAATTTTTAGTGGGGAAATGGACTTGCCGGCTCGATGGTTCTGCCGGCTCGATGGTGAAATACGTTAGTATAACTTTTACAATGTGCAAAATATATATATTACAATAATATATACTATATGGTGTTATAGATAAATAATTGATTCCCTAAGATCTACGCGTTATAAGAGGTAAGGCTTATTACGTGTTCTCCTATAACCTCTGTTAACTAATTACGATTTTCCATACCTAGTATGGAAAATCGCCATTGGCTCGCTTACCACTAGCGCCTTAGCCGCCCTTACAATATGTCTAATACTTCTAGCTATATTATATAACGGGCTCTATAAGCTCTATAAGATTTATAAGGTCTATTACATACCTTATATATAAAGAGATTTCTTAGGCGTATAGTTGTATATTTAAAGGACCTTAGTCCCTACCGTAGATAGTTCTCTCTTTATAGTAAATTTTAGAATATAACTAGAGTTAATCTATTAGATACTTACTCCATACATTAAACTTATTAACTATTGTTATCTATATACCTAGCCTATTAATAAGTTTACCGTAGTATATTCTATAAGGCTTTATTATATTATATATATAAGGTGTTATAGTGTAATAGGACTAGCCTAGTTATAGTAAGAATGTCTTAATAAAACACTTAATAAATAAATTCTAACGCTTTAACTAAATTCTGCCAAATTCTGCTAGCTTAATTAATTTCTGTTAAATTCTACTAGATTAATCAAATTCTACTAAAGTCCGTTAAAGACCGCGTGCGTATATATACACGTATTAACCACTAAGCCCCTAACTATTTTATTATATAATTCTCTTATTATTCCCTTCTCTTCTTTATATAACGTCTTGTTTTTAGCAAGAGCTATATACCCTTAAATTTAGATAGAATTTATATTATTCCTTTAAATCTTCCTAAAGTCTCTCCGCGCCCTTATATTACGTTACATTAATACTAATACCCTTAAAATAGCAAACAAACTTAAATCCGCTATAATAACTATTATGGCCCTAGTTAGGGAATAAATAACTATAATATAATAGTCCTTTATAGATGCTTTAGCCTAGTAACAAACTATACTAGAAGCTTAGTATTAGTAATTAATTAAAGTAATACGCAAAGAACTTTATAACGCTAAAGTACTCGCGTTAGAGACCCTAATAGTAATACCTATAATTAAAATTAAAATTACTATATATGAACCTAACCTATTAAATATAAACCCTAAACTAGTAATAGTAGCTTAACCTATACCTATAATAAACCTAGTACTTACTACAAAATCTAAAAAGCTCCCTAACCCTCTAATGTTTAATAGATATTAAAATAATCTATATCCCTTTATAACTAAGCTTTATCTTAAACTTTTAATAAACTATAACTAATACCCTACTAAAGCTAGCAAGATTAGCTATAGAATGTCTTATTTAAGTAAAGACGCTATATAAACTATAGACCTATTCTTCTATAATAGCACCTTCGTTAATTTTAAAATCTTTATCTCTCTACTAGAACGAATATATAATACCACTAGCTGCGAATATACAGCTGTTATTAAACTTAAAAACCTATAATAACGGAACCGAGACTTTACTAGCTTCTTTTTAGAATTTTTAGGCCTTATTAGCAAACTAAATTAGAATAAAGCCGCTAAAGTTACTACCCTCCGTTAAGCTATTTTGGATAAAATTAGAGTATAGTTAATAGGTAGATAACTGCTAAAGGACTTACCCGAATTTACTATAATAAATTAATTAATTAATAAGGACCTTTAATATAATAAATAGACTTATTTCCTAAAGCTAACTATACCTTACGTTTAAAACTTTACGAAATTAGTATATACCCTAAAGCGCAATCCGTCTTTAAGACCTAAAAGCTTTATATACAACCCTATAGACCTTAACACTACTTAATCCTATGCACCCTTAGGAACTAATAAATAAAGAATATAAGCCATAAATGGAGAATGCTTTAGATGTAGTAAAAAGGGACATATCTAAAGAAATTACCAAACTTACCCTTTTAAAAAGGTCCGCCGTAGTTCCTCTTAGTCCTTAAATTATACTTATTCTATAAATTATATTTAGTTACTATAAAGTATCTCTCCTTTAGTTAATTTAGAAAACGAATTATCCTAGGGCTAAGTTGCGCCTTAGGATAAGAAGTGGAAGAACATAAGTATCTAAGCTCTTCCTACGCTAATATACAACGCGACTCCCTTAATATACTTAGCGAGATTTAAATGCTTAGAAAATAGAAAGAAGTATAAATTTTAATAAATAGCGGAGCTACTAGTATAGGCTTTATTAATATAAACTATGCGAAAACCTAATATATAAATTTAAAATAACTTAAGCAACTATAAGGCCTATAAGGCTTTAATAGTAAACCCTTAATATATAGTAAACTGACGTACTACACTCTTATAAAGTTATAGATAGGCGAATACCTTAAATATATTCCCCTATTTATAACCCCCTTAAAGCAATATAAGATAATACTTAGATATAGATAGCTAAAGCAACATAACCCTTTAATTAGTTGGGTAAAAGAAATACTAAAGTTCCGTATAACCTGCTGCTAAAGTTATTACTTAAAATACTACGTACCCTATAAACATATATATATAACTATTTAAATTTAAAATAATATAAGCTGCCCTTATTATAAACCTTAAACTAATATAATAAAGTTACAACTACTAATTATAGTAAAGAATGCGAAGATAATATATTAAAACCCCTTAAATTTTATATAGTACAAGCCGCACCCTTTTATTTATTAGTAAAAAAACAAGACTATAAGATTTTTATAGTAACACTAAGAGATATTAAAAAGGCGTTAGAACTGAAGTAATATATTAACCCCCGACCTCTTATACCTAAAGAATATTATAATCTAATTAATACGTTTAAGAAATAATTTATAAACTAACTACCCCTATATTAAGATAAGCACGATTTTAAAATAGAACTTAAACCTAGTATAATGCTAAAGTTTGGCCCGTTATACGGTATATTATAAGAAGAGCTACTTATAATGCGATAATACCTTAAAGAGCACCTAGAGAAAGGATTTATTTACCCTAGTTAATTACTATTCGCCTTATTTATACTATTTATTAAGAAACCTAGAGGAGGCTTAAGGTTCTATATTAATTATTAAGCCCTAAATATACTTACAATTTAAAACCAATATCTAATTTCTCTGCTTTAAGAAACGCTTAACCGCTTAGTAAAAGTATAATACTTTATAAAGCTTAATGTTATAACTCGTACAAATGCCTCTAAACCAAAGCTTGTAGAATGCTATATTACGAAGATACTAAGCTAAGGAGAAGATGAGAGGTATGTATAGGAGGTAGAGACGTAATATATACGCATTATAACGCTAAGTCCTTAGCTAAACCCCTAACTAGGCTCCCTATCCAGGTTACGCGTTATAGTGCCGTAACATTACCCCCCCCTTTAAAAGAAAGCCTGCCCTTAGGCTTTATCAGAAACAAAATAGAACTAAAGAAAAGGAGACGCGAGTGCGTTTAAACTAAATATATAAGGCGACCGTAGGTTATATAGAAGCGCTAGAGTAAAAAGGGTAGCCGCTAAAACTCTTAGTAAGGATCTGGCTAATTAGAGAACTTTAACCGGCAGTTAAAGTTCCTAAACATCTAAAGGCCTTACGTAACGCGAAAACCTAGGTGGCCGTATATTATAGTAGGCCTCGTTCCTTAGGCCTTAGGGCGTTCTTATCTCTATACTCTTCTAGTAACTTATCGTCTTTATTATACTAATATTCCATCTACTTATTTAGGTACTTTAAGGGTATTAATTATAGAACTCTTTAAGCTTTTAGGGGTAGCCTATAAAGTTCTAAGCGGGGTACTAAGTTAGGTCAAGGTTATAGCCCTTTTATTAAACATGGTATTTTAGCGCTCCTCACACTAGCTTATATGCTAGTATTTCTTTAACTTCCTATTTATTATCGCCACTGACTTAAATTAATAGGGGAGGCTTATTCTTCTGCCTGGGTAATAGGTTACTTATAGCTTTCTATAACTTATCCAGCGAGAAAATAGGGTGAACTCTAATTTAATCTAGAAGCTTTACCTTATGTAAGTTGCCTACCTTCTCTAGGACCTTATACGGTCCTACTATCTAGTAGTCTAGCTTATAGCTAGGCCGCTTAGTCCTCTAATTCTTTGTTATAACCTAGACCCTATTACTAGGGGTAAAGTTAGGTTCCCAGCGGTGTTTATTTGCTTACTATTCTATTAACCTTTAGGCTTTTTCTAAGTTCTTATAGGCTACCATCTAGGCCTCTTTTAAGCGTTTAGCGTACTGCTAGGCCTTACTATAGGATAGTTTCTTATATACAGTTTAGGGTTCTTCCGGTCTTTTCCAGTTAAAGCTTATATAGGGTAAGTAGCCTATTTCTAGCTAAATAGGGGCAAACCCTATAAAGTTATAGGGTAGGGTTATTTAGGCATAGTCTATTAGGGGGAGCAGTTTAGACTAGTTATTCTAAAAGTAGTTAATAAAGGGCCGGAGTCTCTAGTCTAAATACTAATTTATAATCTCTATCTAACCGTCTATCTAAGGGTAATACGCTATAGAGAGCTTTAGCTTAATGCCTAGGATCCGGGTAAACTTATTCTAAAAGGCTAATATAAACTACGGCCTATAATTAGATATAATAGTATCTAGCGGTCTATAAATTTGGTAGACGTAGTGGATATATAGCCGGGCCGCCTCTTTAGCATTAATATTCTTATAGCAAGGGATTAAGAATAGGCGCTTGCTAAAGTGGTTAACTAGGATTATAACCATATTATATCCGTTACGGTCTATAGGTAGTTTATAGAAGTCTATAGAGATATATTGCTAAGGGCGCTCTAGTATTAGGAGCGGTTTTAGTAATCCTGGGGTCTTATCTTATGGGATTATAGCTCTTTAGCAGTCGTCGCAGTTCCGTATATATTAATTAATATCTATAGCCATCTTAGGCTAGTAGTAGCAGCCGCTAATAATTTTATAGGTCTTATTCTTGCCGGGGTATACCGTAGAGACTTAGCAATAGGCTTCGCGAATTAGTTTAGTCCGTAGATTATTAACGTTAGGGACTATAAGCCGCTCTTAATATAGGAGCAATCCTTCCTCCGTTCTAAAATTAGGGTCTCCTCTTATAGCTTAATCGCGGAGGGCCTTTAGGGCGTTAGCCATGCGGTTTGCAGTTAAGAGGCGGTTAATTAGCCCTATTGGTTTATCTAAGGACTCCTTTATTAGTGCTAGCTCGTTTTACTAGGAGTCTAGCTCCTTAAGGATCCGTAGGTTAAGCTGTTTAGGATAAAGGAGCGCGCGCATCCGGTATTAGGTCTTTAGCTTATCCTATAGTCCTATATCTTATTCTCTTTAAGTTAGGGTATTAGCCTTAGAGTTTTACTTACTAGAACGATATATAATTGTAAAGAAGAATTAGGAGAGTACTTTAGCCTACTAGGCTTACTATTTAGTAAGCTGCTTTATAGTTATAAAGTACTCTAGGGCCTTATAATCTATATATATCTTAATCCGGGAGTTTATACCTTTAAGCTCCGCGCGCTATTAAGATAGCAATTAAATAATAGCTAGTATTTCTTTATTGTGTATTTTATAGTTATACTTAGCTAGGTTTATTATTTTTAAAAAGAAGGTAATAGGGTACTATTCGCCGTCTCAATATAGCTGTAATAGGATTCCCGCTATAACTTCGTTAGAAGCATCTATTTCTAACATTAATTTAAGGTCTAGGTTATAGTAATAAAAAATTAAAGAAGAGATAAGCCGCTCTTTTAATTCTTTAAAGGCTTTTATATAGTCACTATTAAAGATAAAGAGTGTATCTTTTCGGGTAAGTTGTATAAAAGGCTTAGTTACGACTCTATAGTTATAGATAAACTAGTAGTAGAAGTTATAAAAACTAAGAAAGGACTAGATCCCTTTTACGGTATAAAAGAGTTTCTAGTTATAAATTGCTTTAACCTTTTTAGGATTAACTTTAATTCCTTCTATAGTAATAATAAACCTAAGGTACTTTATACGTTTTACTCCAAATTCGTATTTCTTAATATTAACTTATAAGCCTACGTTCCGTAGTCTCTCTAGGACCTTCTTTATATAAACTTTATACTTAAGTTCGTTATCTAAGTATATAAGAATGTCGTCCAGGTATACTATGTAGAATTCGTTAAGGTAGTTAAAAAGGACATCATTTATATACCTTTAGTATATAGCTAGCCCATTTATTAATCCAAAAGGGAGGACCTTATATTTATAGGACCTATAACGGGTACGGAACGTTATTAAATCTTTAGATATAGGGTCTATCCTAATTTAGTGGAAAGCTTAGCGGATATTAAGTTTAGTAAAGATCTTTACCTAGCTTAGATGTATAAGGGTCTTATTAATTAAAGGAATAGGATACCGATCTTTTTAAGTAATAGCGTTTAGCTTTTAATAGTTAATATAGAAATAAAGGCCTCTATTAGGCTTTTTTATAAATAAAATAGGGGAAGTAAAAGGGGCTTGGCTTGGCTTAATAAACCCTTTATTAAAGTTCTTAATTAAGTACTGCTTTATTACTTTTAGCTTATCCATTAATTATTAGTATAAAGGGCTATATTTTAGTAAGTTATTAGCTTCTAATTAAATCTTATAATTATACGTCCGGTAAGGAGGTAACTCGTTTAAAGCCGCCTTTAAGAATGCATTCTTGTATCCTATATAAATAGTAGGGAGAAGGCGTTTAACTAGTTCCTTATTAGTTTCCTTAGCTAGCTTTTCTTCCCTCTTATTAATAATCTGGTTAATTTTGTATAAGCTAGTTATAAAAACCTCGTTATCCCTCCTATATATATTAAAGTGGAATACTATAGCGCTAATTGCCGCGATATCTACTATAGGGGGGTTATGTGACACTGGGGGTGTATAGGACCTTAGGTGCTTTTAGGGTAAAGGCGTTATTATTACTTCTTTTAGCTCCTGTTGTATCTTTTAGAGGTTATCTCTTATATCCTATTAGTATGTTCTCTTCCATATTAGTCGGATCTACGTAATTTAGACGTCGTCTACGTTACTATCTGTCCTGCTGCCGTACGTAAAGTCTTTGTTAACCGTAACGCTCTAAGTAAGTATCTTTATTAGTACAAAAGAGTTCCTTCCGGCCTCGCAATAGGCATCTTCTTAGGTAAAGGCTAGGTCACGGTCCCTAACATCCTACTAATAGGTAGGGTTAGCCCTTACGGCTAGTGTCTTACGGTCAGCTTAAATTTCCCTAATAAAGGAAGGTAATTTCAGTCTATCCTCTAGCTAGACGAATTATCTTTATTATATATTTAGCTAAATATTAAAATAGGACATCCACTTTTAACTAAGGATTATATTATGGGACCCTAGGTCTAGGATACAAAAGAGGATATTATATTAGCGTCGTCCGTTAAGAGCAATATATAACTTTAGGATATAGGTAACCGGCTTACTGGCCTAACCGTTATATTCTCTTACTTAGACAGGCTTCTTTAATCTAGTAGCTTTTATATTTAGAAACTTAGTAATGTTATTTATATAGGCAGTATTTATAAAGGTAAAGCTATTTACTCTAGTGTTAATAAGGGCGGTTATATTAATACTATATCTATTTTAAGATACTATACATAGAACCATAAAGTGTTTTCTACCTATTAATTAACTTAGATTAATCTTTTTAAGATTAATAGGGTACCCTAAGGGGGAGTCTTTCCCTAGGGTTCTTCTTTTCCCAACTCGTTAGACGTCTCTCCTTCCTCTATCTCCTTAGTATCGCCTATATCCTTTAGCTCTAGGCAAAATAAGGCAAAGTAACTATCCTTATTGCAGTTGTAGCATATAACCGTAGTAGGGTTAATTAGGGTATTGCGGCGATTACTAGTTAGGGGCGTAGTACGCGGCGGGTTAGGCGAGGCTTATAGATACGCAGTAGTAACCGCTTTTAGAGCAGGGACTATAGTAGCTTATCTTCCTACTCTAGCTCCTATAGGTGTAGTTAACGGGTTCTAGGGTCGCTTCTACTAATTAGGGTAGGCGTTAATTTGCTTTAGTTCTAAATCCAATAATAGGCAATAAGCCGCAAGTTTTGTGTAGTTTAGTAGGTTGTCTAAGGTTACTATAATCTTCTCTTACAGCCTAATTATTAGCTTATTATATAGGTCTAATCAGTAATTTTTAAGAGGGACTTGGCCTTCTTCTATAAGGTATAAGAATTAAGTCTAGAATTTGGCAAAGGGTTAGTTTAGTTTTATTATTAGGCGATTATAGTTATACCAGGCATTCCGTAGTTTGTTTAGGTTAATATAAATAGTAGCTAGGTACTATAGCATCTTATTAACAGATATAAATCGGACAGGGGAATTGTCCTTAAACTTGGCTTAAAGGTGCCGTTAGGCGTCCCCTATAGTTTAACTAAAGAGGTAGAGCATTTTAGCTTCTTTAGAGAGGAAATAGTTATAGTTAACGCGGAGCTTTTCTTATACTTAAATCCTCTAATTCTTAAAGGTAGGGTCTATCCCGTTAGATAGTAGTAGGGGGTTAAGGAGCTTAATGGACTTTAATTACTTCGTTATTATATCCGTACTCTTTAGTATATTATATTTAGTTAAGTAGATAAAATAACTAGAACTTCTAAAGGGGGAAGCTAAGCTACCTTATAGGGCCGTAAGGCTGTCTAGGATCTCTTATAGGGTCTCCTATATACTTTAAGCTTAGAGACGGTCGGCTTCCTAATTAGCCATTAGGGCATAAATCTGTTTATATACGTCTATAATATTATTATTATCTTTAATTTTAGATCCTAATTAAATCTCGTATTCTTCTTAGGTTGGGGCAGCTCTTTTAAATAAGCTCACTTTAGGTGCCATTATTAGCCTCCTAAGGTTTATTAGTATTGTATACTTTAGTTTTAATTCTAGGGGTATAGGTCTAGTCCTATCTAGCTAATAGAGTAGGATATTATAAAGGCCTTCCTAGGTAAAGTAGAGTTATTTTAGTGTCTAAGTATAGTGTGTTAACGCGTTGTTGCAGACAAAGTTTCTTTTAGGGTAGGATATTATTAAGGCCTTCCCAGATAGTATAGGGTAAGCTTAGTATAATGTTACAGCTTATATAAATGCCTCTAAACTAAAGCTTGTAGAATGCTGTATTACAAAGATACTAAGCTAAGGAGGAGAGGAGAGGTATGTATAGGAGGTAGAGATATAATATATACGCGTTATAACGCCAAGTCCTTAGCCGAACCCCTAACTAGGCTCCCTATCTAGGTTACGCGTTACGGTGCCGTAATACTTAATATAGTAGATAAGAAGTATATGGCTTTCTATATATAATAGGGACTTTTTAAATACCTAGTAATGCTATTTAGTATAAAGAATGGTCCCAGTACGTTTTAGTAATACGTTAATAATACGCTTCGCGAATTCCTTAATATATTTATTACCGCGTATATTAATAATATCTTAATCTATTCGTCTTCGCTTTTTAAGCATTAGAAGTACGTCTAAATGGTCTTTAAACGCCTATAAGACGCGGGCTTATAATGCGATATTAAGAAATATAAGTTCTATACGTCTAAAGTTATATACTTAGGCCTAATTATATCCTATAACTGAATTAAAATAGACCCTAAAAAAATTACTACAATTATAAACTAGGAAAGTCTTAGTAGTATATAAGATATCTAAGGATTTCTAAAATTCGCAAATTTTTACTATTAATTTATTAATCACTTCTTAAAAATTGTTTAGCTATTAGTAAACTTAATAAAAAGAATATAAAATTTAAATACTCTACTAAATATAAATAAGCTTTTAATAACCTAAAATATTATTTTATAACTGCTTTAATTCTTACCTACTTTAATCTAGACCCTAAACATATTATTAAAATAGACTCGTCGGATTATACACTAGGAGGAGTATTATCGTAGTATAATAAGAACGGCGAGCTGCGCCTAATAGCCTTTCTTTCCTGGAAACTTACCCCTACTAAATTAAACTATAAGATATACGATAAGGAACTACTTATAATTATTAAATGCTTTAAATAATGGCGTTTAGAACTTAAAGAATTATTATTTCTAATATGCGTATTAACGGACTATAAAAACCTACAGTACTTTATAACTATAAGGGGATCTTATAAACAGGGGGCTATAAGGACACGATTGTGGAATAGGATAAATTGGTAAGAGAGACAAATCCTTAAGGAGGTAAGGCCTTTAGGATCGTGGAGACTATATACTACGGGTACGTGCCTCTAGTACGTAACCGGCGACTATCTAAGGGGCGTCTAGGGGTTATCCTGAGGACAACCTAAGGTGTCCGCAATAATATCCCTTATATTGCCCCCCCCCCCTTCTTGCGGTCGGCCCCCAATCGCTATTACCTTACGGTAGGGAGATTATAAGGGCTTATCCTA
>Ga0307515_10024327_pt1 | contig 10560 bp, 2 predicted proteins | sample 17_EM_MG_FD_194513 | JGI IMG/M metagenome (GOLD analysis project Ga0307515, IMG submission 194513) | Populus trichocarpa ectomycorrhiza microbial communities from riparian zone in the Pacific Northwest, United States - 17_EM | ecosystem: Host-associated > Plants > Roots > Unclassified | place...
TTACTTCTCTAGTCCTCTAATTACTTCTCTAAATCCTTTAATATTATAATTAAAGCTCCTTTAATATGAGTTATAGCCTTCTCTATAATTAGGTGGTCTTAGATAACCTTTTTATCTAACCACATATAGAAATCTTCCTACTTATTATTATGCCTTTGCCTATACTACTTTTAGTATAGCTGCTTAAGTATATACGGTTAGTCTATAAAGAAGTATCTCTTTATTACTACGTCGTAATAACCTTTAGTGTGTCGTTCCTCAAACCTAGTTAAAATCCCTAAATCCTCTTCTTGTACCAGTTTAGTAAGCTACTTAGCTCTTAGTATGCCTACTTTAGGCCTATTAGTGACCTTTTATACGGGTACTCTGTCCCTTATACGTCCCAATATACTAGATCTCTTATTTAGTTTCTGTTCTTACTATAAGGTAATTCTTGCTCTAAATTCCTCTATAGTTTCTTTTCTTTCGCGTCTTACAAGTAGATCCTTAAAGTCGTCGTACTTCTTAATCTTAGTATTAACTTTTTAATCTTTAGGCTAAACACTATATTCCCCTAATAAGTCCTCTAGGTTTATATATCTGTCTCCCAATCTAACTACTATTTATATCGCAGATTCTCTAATTTATAAAGAAGCTCTTTACCTTTTACCTATAGGTGTCCTTATTTATACTCCAAATTCTTAGTCCCTTAAATTCTTTAATCCTAAGCTTGCTTTTAACTTAAGCTTAGCTTCTACCTTAGTCTAACTAGGCGTCCGTAGTGTTCTTATCTTATCTTAAGAGTTTTAAATCTTATCTATCTCGTCTTAAGAATCTAATGCTGTGGGAAACTCTTGTCCTAAGCTTATTTATATATCTTTAAACTAAGCTGCTGCTCTGCTCTATCGGTTTTTGTCCATTATAGGTCCTTAAGCTATCTTTATCCTATCTGCGGAATCTTAGATCTCTTTTATCTTATCTTAAGAATCTTAAGCCTTTAGCCTTTTACCTTTATTAAGTGGTGAGCTAGTACTAGCAGTCGTCTGCTTGCTTAATCTCTTTTAAATACTACTCCTGCCGTCTTATAAAGCGATAGATGCCGTATCTAATGGTGTTATAATACCCATTACTAAACCTTACTCTGTAGCGGTCTTAGTCTCTACTTCTAATATAACTTCTCTGAGGTTTACATATTTCTAGTAAACTACCTTTATTTCCTTATTATCTGTAAATATTTCGCCTACGTTAAACTTATCATCTTTAATATCTAATCTGCGCGATAGTTTGTTAGTTCCTTTACACTTTATAGATTTTAGCTCCTATAGCCAATAGCTTACGCCGTACTTAGCGTCTTTATAAATTTGGTATGTATTATTATAATAAAACGCGAAACTTTTAATTAAACATTCTTTTGTTCCTTATAGTATACTATCGTCCCTCTATATATATATATCTTCTGCTAGTTAGGTTCCCTTTATTATATAGTAACTCTAACTATCTTTATAATCCCTTACGAAATAACCTTATTTCCCGCAATTTATATAAGCTCCGTCTTTAAACCATTAACTTTGCTATAGAGTTCACCTAAACGTCTTCTACTAATAAGATCCCTGGTTTAGCCTTTGCTCCTTAGTCCTGTAATTACTAAATCCTTAATCTCTAGGTTTCTATAGTTTCTTACTCCATCTTTTATAGGTTTCTTTAGTACCACTTAAGTCTATTAGCTCTACGCCATACCATAGTTTCTAACTTAGCTTTAGTTGTTATATACTTTACGCCTTATATAACTATAGAACTCTATCTTAACCTCTCTTAGTCTGTTCCCTTTAGAAGATCCTATTATTAATTTTTATTACTTAATCTATTAATTCCCTTAGGGTGTCCGCATCTTTTATTAGAATAATTACGTCCTAGACTTTAGCCTTAAGTCCCTATTTATACTGTGCCATAAGCGCCCTATTATTTCACTTAACTTATATAGCTAGCGTTTAGAACTATGTTATATACTTAATTGCTAAAGTTCATTGCGTAATATCTTAGAGTTTTCTTTCCGCTATAGTTACTGCCTCTAAATCTCTAAACATTTATATAAGTCGCTCTATAAATCCTTCCTAACTTAAGAATATAAACCGCACCTCTTAATTAGTAGTTATTATTCCATTTACCTATATTTCTATAAGGTAAGGCTTAAACCACTTAAGTGCTCTCCCTAATAGGAATAGTCCCGCGTAAGCTATTCGATCCATAGATATTGCTAGCTTTACTCCTTCCTGCGCTACCTTAAAGTGCATTTGCGTAAGAAATCCTTTAAGCTTTAATCTTTCTCCTAAGAATCTTTTAATCGATAGTAACTTAACCTTTACTACGCCTATCCCATTAATTCTTTATTTAAGTATCGCATTATTCTCTATTAACTGGTTAACTATCTTTTGTAGTTATTTAACCGTTATAGGTTGTTGCGAGTTAGTATCTGCTATATTAGTATCGCCTCTAGACCTTAAAGTAGTTGCCGCCGTTGATGGCGTTATAGTGGCTGCTTTTAGTGGCATGTTATTTAACTTATTAAAACCGTAACTAGGTAGTAATTATATAACGGAACCTTGTAGTAAGTACTACGGTAGGCTCGTTATTGGGCTAGGTATGTAGGTATTATAAGTAAGTTAACAACGTAATAACAACTGGTAGAGTAGTTGCCTAATAGATTAACTCTAATTATATTCTAAGAATCACTATAAAGAAAGAACTATCTAGAGTAGGGACTGTGGTCCTTTAAATACACAACCGTACTCCTAGAAAACCTCCTTATACGTAAGATACGTATTATACGCGTTATACGTACGTTCCCTTTATACACTTCGTATACTTTATATAACATTATATAACTCGCTTACTATTCCTCGTCATATGGTTCTACCGGCTCTATGCTAGACTATACCTATATTAACTAACTAGCTTCTTCCAACTCTTCTCCAAGTAGTTGTAATATTGTACTTAAAGCGTCCGTAACATCTAATTCCTAATTATATACTATTTAGGCGTTTAAGGTTAAAAGCCTAATACCCTAACTTAACGCTTGCAAGATGCGCTAGTATTAAAAGAAGCGCGCTCTTACCGAAATTAAACCCTACTTTGTCCCAAACTATTTAACCCTCCTACTAGAAATCTTATAGTGTATATCCTTAAAATAATTAATTAATTAATTAAATAGATTATAATTAACAAATACCTAAACGATAAGTTTATTTAAGAGACGTTTAAGCTAATATAAGATAGTATTAGACGCCTTAAAAAGATTTCTTTAAGTAAATATAAAGCCCGCGGAAACCACTTAATTATACCTAACTATAACAAACTTAAGCTTAAGCTCCTTAAATATATATATAATCTACCGGTAGCCGGCTACCTAGGCTAAGGGAAAACCTTAGAGCTACTCTAATAAAAGTATTACTGGCCGAATATATATAATATAATATAAAGGTATATCTTTAGCTGCTATATCTGCCAATAAGCTAAAGCTTTATATAAGACGTATAACGGCCTTCTAAAGCTACTACCTATTCTAGACTAAAGATAGAAGAATATCTTAATTAACTTTATTATTAATCTCCCCGTAAGTAAAGGCTATATAAATATTATAGTAGTTATAGACTAACTATTTAAGATAAGACACTTAATCGCCTACCCTAATATATTAATACCTATTATTGCCTAACTATTTCTAGATTATATATAGAAACTCTACAGACTTCCTAAAATAATTATCTCCAATAAAAGAAGCTAGTTTATCTTTATATTTTAAAAAGAACTAACTACCTAACTCCGCATTAAAGTATTATTATCTACTATATATTACCTAAAATATACGGTTAAATAAAACCTGTAAACGCTCTAATAGAATAGTATATCCGGATATATACGTTATATTTATAAGATAACTAGATTAGCTAGCTTATATTCGCTAAGTTTACTATAAATAATTCCGTCTTAGAAACTATAAAGGTCTCCCTATTCCTAGCTAATTACGGCTAGCATCTATAAATGGGGTTTAAACCTTTTAGTAATATTCCTCGCCCTATTTATTACGCCTTATAAGTTATAGAAGTAAATAAATTTATAGAGAAGATAGAGGAACTATAATGGTTCCTTACTAATAAAATAATATAGGCCTAATCTATCTATAAAGCCGCAGCGAATAAGAAACAAACCCTAGTATTAGCTTACTAAATTAGTAACTTTGTCTAGCTAGATATAAGAAATCTAGATATAAAATAACCTGCTAAGAAACTTAATTAGAAGAACGCTAGCCCTTATAAGGTTGAGAAGGTTATTTCCTCTTACGCCTACTAACTAAAGCTCTCTAATACGGTTAAAACCTACCCCGTATTCTATATATTAGTCCTTTACCCCATTACCCCTATATTAGATGCCCTGCCTAAATAGATATAGGACCCTCCCCTACTAGTTAAAGTAGATAGCGAGAACGAGTACTTCGTTAAAAGAATTAACGATATTAAGTATAATAAGTAGAAACGCTAATATATACCTTATAAAATGGAGAGGCTTTATTAAGCCCTTATAGGAACCCGTTAACTTTATAGGACTTATATAAGCTATAAAAGACTTTTATAAACTCTACTTAAAACTACTACAGCCCCACCTTATAAAAGCTCGAGTTTAAAGGGGGGGTACTATTATGGGATACCCCCGTGACACCTTATCCACGTCTACCTATTTTTACTAACTTAGTAACTAGAGGCCGACTATAAGACCGCAATTTGCCGTAATCTATAGCAATCTAACGGTAATCTGTCGCATTCTACTATATTCTACTAAGTTCTACTAAGTTCCACTAAGTTTTACTAAATTCTGCTAAGTTCTGCTAGGACTACTACCTAAATCCTATTCTGCTTTATATACGTATTAATTAAGTAACTAAGTCCATAATATATACCTGTCAGATAACTCATATAGAGCTATTCATTGATGAAATGGGTTAATTGATTGATGATCTTGATCGTGTCTTGATGGTTGCTTAACCTAGGGCCCCTGGGCTTAAACGAAGATATTTACAATGCACGTGACCCGTGCACGTGACTCGTGCACGTCCTACGCCTCCGAGAATACAGATTATCTGACAATACCCTTTCTTCCTATTTTCCTACCTTCTTTCCTTATATAACGTCTTGATCTCATTATATAGTTTATATACATAGCTTAATAATATCTACTTTACTATATCTTACCGTCGCTTATACTTTATAATAGTGGCTCTACTACCTAGTAAATAGGGACACTTTGTAATAGCAACTATAGCAATTATATAATTGTTAAGAACGTCTATAACGTTAATCTTTAATAGTATCGTTTAGGTATAATTTAACCTATATACGTCTTTAATTAATGTCTTAATTGCCTTCCCCTAGTTACATACTTAGTTTTTATAAGGAAGTAATAGCCAGATAGCTTATACGCATATTTTTTCCTTTTTAAATGGCGCTATTATAACGGAGTTATATTAGTAAGGTTATGGCTATTTACTAAAAAGGTATTAGACGGTAAAGTATAAAGACACTTTACTTATTAAGCTTAATCCTTTTTATTAATACCTTACTTCACATTATTAACCTTCGTCTAATTTAGACGTATCTTTAATATATTATTAAGATTTTCTTCTTTTCTATTATTAATTTAATATACCCCCTTAATCTCTTACTAACTGCTCTTCTAAGCAAATTCTACAGCGTATCCTAGCCCTACCTTTATATATAGAACCTTAACCTCTACTAATCTATAACTAGTCCTAGTCCTACCTAAATAATTTTGTCCATACGTCTTTAAAAGACTAGAAATCTAATAATAAGATATACTGCGTTAGATCTAATACCTTTAGTCCTTATAATTAATGTATACGTACTAAGAGCGACAGTTATATTAAGGTAAGCTTTTTTATCCTTAATAGATTTCTATTGCTAACTTTAAGCTTTAATAGCCTAGGCCTAAGTAGTAACGCTCCCTTAATATCCTTAACTACTATATCGCCTAGGCTCTCTTCTATTTAAGCGCTAATACTAAACATCTAGGTTAAATTCGAGATTATACCACAGCTATCTATACCGTCTATAATTCATAGTAAGCTAGCTAGTAACGCCTAATATAAAAGTAAGGCTAAGATACTAAGGATAGGGTAAGGGATAGGGGTAATAAAAAGAAGGTCGCCGTCTACTAATAGGAAGGAGTTTGCGTATACGTGTTAAGTTTTAAAAGAGTATAATACAATACGCTATTAGGTAGGTTACCCTTTAGGTTCCTAGCGGATAGGTAACTAATAGTTACTATAGTAAGGTCTTGGTGGTTTTAGACTATACTAGCCAGCTAACGTCTTTATTTATTCTACGCTTAATTGTATCTTTATTAACTATAAGCTTACGCCATAAGAGCTTTATTAGTATTAGCTTAGACCTAATATTAGTACTAAGCGTTTAAGGATCTTTGCCCTAGCTATACCTTATTACCCTACCCCTATTCTTATGCCTACTTATACTTCTACTAAGGGGTCTAAATCCTATTTTTATTAGCTATTACTTAGTAGCCTAATAGATACTAATCCTACTCCTAGGGGTAAGGCATAGTGGCTTTCTAAATTAGGCATTTATGATTTATTCTTAAATATAGTAGTAATTAAAGACCTTAATTAGGTACTTTGAAAGGCCTTATAAGGCTTTTAGAAAGGGCTTAAAAGCCTTAAAACCAATATTCCTAATGTAAATAAATAAATAGGGATATAATTCTACTAAATTCCCTATTAACTCTATACTATATATAAAAAAAGGCTAAGGACCTATCCTGCCTTAAGCTATAGCCCTAGCTCTATAGTTTCTAAAGCCTATCTATTCTATATCCAATTTAGCCTATTTACTCTTTAGAGCCTCTTACGGCCTACTATAAGCTTTCTTTATAGGCCGCGATAATACTATAGTATTAAAGCGCTTTTTGCGATTTATAGATTATGGACCTTAGTCCTAATATTCTTTTAGAATATCTTTATAATAATTAAGGCAATCCTCTAGTTTCTATATAGAGTTCTTAGTGGGCCAGTCTAGCTATTTAACTTTATATTAAAGCTTATTCTTAACAGACTTATAGCGTAGTATAGCTTTAACCTTATACTGCCCGCCTACTACTTTAAGGTGTTTAATTAGGCCTAGACGGAAGTTCTTTTCTAGTAGTAGTCTATACTATAGCTTTAGTAGGTTTATATAAAACACTAAATATATACGGGCTATAGATAGGGGTAGCTAGAGATAGTAGGCTGGCTTTCTAATTTATTCCTTAACTTAGAAGGGACTTACGTATCTTATATTAAGCTTCTTTAATAGTTAATAGGTCTTAATATTTATTAAATATAATAGAACCTTATCGCCTACTCTAAAATACTTATCCTAGTACTTGCGGTTATACTAAAGTCTTTACTACTCTTAAGTATTTTATAGGCTCTACTTTATATACTTTTATTACTTCTCCTATTCCTAAAGGTACCCTTATACTCTTTAGTAGATATCCTTAAACTTCCTAGTAGAATTCTATAATTAATTATATGGCCTTAGCTAGTAATCGCTAGGTATACTATTAAATCTAAATAATTAGATGCTATAGGCAATCTAAATTAGTGCATATTTATATAATATATGTTACTTTAAATTATAAGCGTACTCTATATACGGAAGTAGCTTATACCAATTATCTTACTAGTAGTTTAAATATATTTATAGGTAAGACTCTAGTTCCTAGTTCTAGCGTTCTATTTACCCGTCCATTTATAGATAAAAAGCTATACTATAATAGTAGTCTATCTTTAAATAAAAGTATAGATCTAACTAGTACTAGCTTATAAAAATGCTGCCCATATTAGTAATAATAGAATGCGGCTAGTCTACTTTAAGAAAGTATTTCTTCTTAATTAGGCTAGTAAGCGCTTATATATTAATTGTCTTATTAATAAAAAGGTATTAGACGTACTTTAAAAACCTATTAATAAGTACAAGGACTAAATTATATGTTTATCCTTAGCTATCTTTAGATAGCGGGAGATCCGTAATAAAGTCTATGGCGTAATATTACTATAGCTTACTAGCAGGGGAACTAATTTAAGTAAACCCTATAGCTTATACCTTTGGATTTTATATACTTAATACTTCTTATAGTAACTAATATGCTCCTTTACTTTCTGTTTAAGCTTTAGCTAATAATATTTACGCTAAAGTAATTTTACTATCTTAGCTTAACTATAGTAACCGCTTAGAGAATTATTGTAATTCTTTATAAGAATCTTCTATTATAGATTTGCTTCTTATAGCACTTAAACCTTACTATATCTATATAATAGGCCTATTAGGTCTAGTTCCTAATAGTAGCGCCTAGCAGCTTCCTTTCCGTTATATTTCCAGTCTACTTTTATATTAAAGATAGTATAGAAGGCATCCCTCTATTATACCTTATAGATTAAATCTATTAGCCTTTTAGATAGTTCTTAGGTAAAAGCTATTTTATTTTATACTACTTTAAGTATAAGACTAGATAGTATTACAGTTAAACCCCCTTATAACAATATAGGGTATATAACGATATTGTCTATATTACGATATATATCCTTAATTAATCCTTTTTTGGTGTAATATTACGATATTCTAGCTTTTAGTAATATCGTTAAGTTGTCTTACTAATATCGGTATAAGCAGATTTTAATTCGTTGGATTTGACGCTTGCTCACCGTATATTTAGCCATTAATAACCACCACACAACGATTTAAATCTATTAAAATAACCCTTAGATCTTACTCTCTGTACCTAATTCTACCTTATTTATTATAGCAAGACATTAAAATTCTAAAAGGTAACGCCGTTATGGGTTTTCTAACTTCGAACGCTAAAAAATACGCGCTTACTACTAAAGTTACCCCCACCTGTTACAAAGCTAGCTCGCTTAATAGGCTACTAACTTCTTCCGTTGCAGAATTAATTAATTCTTAATATTGGAAATACTTAGTAATAAGTTTAAGCACCTTAATATAGCTAAATTGCCACGCGGGTAAGGCAGGCGAGAGCGTAAGAGGGACGCTGAATAACCTCTTTTAGAAGAAGCTCTCTTTAAGTAGTACCAACGCCTACAGAACTCTCGCATTCCTATTTCTGGCGAGCTTATACGTATTGCTGCTGCTTAGTTATAGTAACGGATACCTATATTAGCTAAGACAGCGGAGCTAAAGTGGTCTACTAGCTGGTTGGAAGGCTTTAAATCTCGCAACAATATTCGTAAGAGAAAGTAGCACGGTAAGACTACCTCGGTTAATATAGAGGGAGCAGAGGATCGCATAATAGAGCTTTAAGCAATTATCGCACCTTATTTACTAAAGGATATTTTTAATATAGATAAGATAGGGCTATTTTAGAAGGCTATACTAGATACTATATTGGCTACTAAGGCTTAATTAGGAATAAAGAAGTAAAAGGCATAAATCTCTCTAGGCAATTGCTGCAATGCAGATGGCTCTAAAAAGCTTCCTCTTCTTATAATTGGCTTAGCATAACGGCCACGTTGCTTTGCGGCTAATAAAGTTAATATAGCTTTATTGGATATTATCTGGAGGTATAATAAGAAGGCCTAGATAACAACGGTTATTATACTTAATTAGCTTACCTAGTTTAATAAAAAAAAATATCTAGTAGGAAGGTGCTCCTCCTAATTAACGGCTTTAGTGCTCACGAAGCAGCTGTTTAAACGACCTCCGAGAACAGCTCTCTTAAGAATACGCGCGTCGAGTTCCTTCCCCTAAATTGCACCTTCGTATACCAGCCTCTTAACCAAGGGATAATTGCAAACTTTAAGCTCTTCTACCAAAGATATTAGATGCGGTTTATAGTAGAGCAGTTACTTAAAAACCAAGATCTAATTAAGCAGATGCATGTCCTATAGGCAATTTAATGGGTAATTACAGCTTAGTAGGAGGTTACACCGCAGACAATTAAGAACTGCTTTATCAAATCTACACTATTTAGCTCTCGTATAGGCCCACGGCCTCGCCCCCAGGGTTATATAGATCTTCCTATTGTCGATAAGCTGCAGGCAATGGCAGAAAAGCTGCAAGCAGCAGAAAGAATCCGTCCGTGACGAATATTCAGGATTTTATTAAGCTACCAGGTAAGGAAGTAGAGGATTTAACGGAGGATCTTATTGAGCACATAGCAGAGCTCTACGCAGGGCCCGATCGCAATGCAGAGACAGATAAGGAAGTCGTTAAGCAACCCCAAATTAAGCTTAATAAGGCGCTTGACGCCTTATAAAAGCTTTATCTTTATAAGGAATAGCAGGAAGATTATAATAGAGACATAATTACGACTCTATTAAGGCACGAGCGACAACTCCAAAATCGACGAAGTTAGAACACCAAACAGCAATTAATTACGACGTATTTTAGTGTAGCCAATCGCTTAATTGCGACTTCACAGGTGTAGATATATAATATCATTACCTAATTTTAATTTTTGGTGCATTTTATATACAAATACTAAATATAACGATACCCT
>Ga0307515_10024329_pt1 | contig 10559 bp, 9 predicted proteins | sample 17_EM_MG_FD_194513 | JGI IMG/M metagenome (GOLD analysis project Ga0307515, IMG submission 194513) | Populus trichocarpa ectomycorrhiza microbial communities from riparian zone in the Pacific Northwest, United States - 17_EM | ecosystem: Host-associated > Plants > Roots > Unclassified | place...
CTACGCTGCAAAAACCACCATTGCACGAAAGCAACCACGTCTATGATCATGACACAATCAAGCTAATCACAACCACCCCTCCCTTCCTCGTTGCTTTTCATTGGCCACGTGGCCCACCAGCTAACGGGTGCCCGGAGGCTTTAAAGGCCACGAAAATTCAGAATATATATATATATATATATATATATATATATATATATAAAACAACAAGAAGAGGTGACCGTTGGGGGCATCGAGTTCTTAAGAAAAGTAGACGAGTCTTTCTCTTTCACATTCTCGGTGTAGAAATAAGATGAGTTTAGTTTAATCGATGAAATTTTATATTTATATTTTAAAAATTATTAATTCGAGTTTTATAAATTTTAGAATTAATAAAAATTTATATTATTATTAATTTCAGGACTCATAAAATTAATCAAGATACATGTAAACTGACCTGAACACCTTGTATTAATATAAAAAATAAATCTAACGGTTTTGAGAAACAGGACACATGTCATGGTTAAAGAGGTCACTTAATCTAGTAGTACAATTAATTTGGGCCCCCCTCGTTTGCCATCCGTTTATTTGGTCTTCTGAGGGATATTACATTAGCATTTTATTTTCGTAGGTAAATGTTTGGGACAGTCAATGTAATTTTTTTATGGTCAAGGTAATTCTACTAAAGTCAATAAGTAAGTGAAAGTTAGTCCAATAATATCTTATGAAAAAATATTTAACAAGTAAGTGAAAGTTAGTCCAATAATATCTTATGAAAAAATATTTAACCTGAAATCCATTTCAGAATCCAAATTATCAATTGATCATCAATTAAATATAGAATTTTGGAGTGCTCGTGGAGTCACTTATAAAGAAAGTAATATTTAACGTGAAATCCATTTTAAAATACATAATTGATCATCGATTAAATAGTATTTCTTAGTGCTCATGGAGTCACTTATAAAAAAGTTAGCCATGATAAATAAAGAGATAAACATGATTAATTAGTGTAATAATTAGTATACGAAGAACATAAAATCTACATATAAAAGAGTCAAGATAAACATGTTTTTTTTTTTAATTATAAAACAATAGCTAAATACTATCTTAATAACCATTGTCTACTTGTAAGGTCGTTGATTTTTTTTAATTTATGGTGAATATTTTTTTAAAAATTTTTTCATTGGTTATAATACTGCCATCGGTAATTATCTTAATTTTCAACGAATATTCTAAGACACGTGCCCGGATTCTTTTTTTTATTTTTTATGTGGGTGTCCGGGCCAGCTTGCGCGCACCATGACTAATCTCATGGCCCACTGAACACCCTGCAAACCCAGTAAGCATGTAAAATACCGCAAAAATAACAGGCATACACATAAAAACTCGAACCCAGAAAAAACAGAAGGAAACAAGCCTCTTCCACTGACAGGCCAATACCCTCAGTGCCCGGATTCTTGCTAGAAAAAGTAGGATGGTTTAATTTTCTCAAGAATGAACATTGATTGATGAGATGGCATGATCAAAACGAGAGTGTGACATGAATAGGCTCAGGATAGCTACGAGAACTGCAACGGGACCTCTCAAATCTGCCACACCATCAACATTGATATGTTTTGCCAACTGGTACCACATGATTCTTGATCAGATCAAACATTCAATTTAATCACGGCACTCTTCGTAGCTCAGTGAAAAGTTATAAGATTAATTCATAATTAATCATGTAATATAAAGGATTAAAACGTCAAATGTCGGGAGAGTAACATTACAATCTATTCATGCAGAGTGAATATCACTGTCACTATAAAATATAAAAATTTAAATTTTATAAAGAAAATATAATAGCAATCATTGTAGAGTAAAGTTGAATTACACTAGGAGATGAAATGTACAAACCGAATTATGACGACCCTTCGCCAAACTGAAAACAAAATGAAGCGATGGAGGGAGGAACGGCCAGTCCTTTGATAGACATGGACAAGCCAATCAATTACACTGACAGCAAAAACATGTAATATAACAGTCAAGTTTTGGATTTATTTTTTAATAATTATAAATTTAAATTACTGAAATCTTACACGAATTAATCGAGTTATAAATAAGTTAGCTTAAATATCTATATTAATTTTTTAAAAAAAACACCCAATTAATGACACTTGGCAATGATTCTTCCTCATAAATCCACCCTCTTTACATTTTCTTTATTTTTTATAGGCAGAAAACACACTTGTACAATTTACACATTAAATTTAAAAATAAAATAAAAAAATTGCACTAATGTATTCCCCGATGATTCATCGACTATTTATTTATTTATTTATTTATTATCAGCCTCTTCTTAATTCCAAATCTAAGACAATGATGTGCAAATAAATTTGATGTACTGCTCGAGCGAAAGCCTCGGAGGCGAAATTAAGGTTGTGTGATGGATATTTCACAAGGAGCATTGTACTAATTTCATCAACTCCACTCATTACTATGCTTCGAATTTGTAGATAGATGCGAATCAATGTCACAAACTATAAACCCAATGAACCTTATAAGAGGACACGTTTTTTCTTCTCCATATAACATGGAGCCATGTGCCTTTCTATTTCTTCAAGTACACTTCACAAGTGTTCTGTGGCCTAGTATTTCACGAACCGCATCGCTCTTTCTTTAGCGCTTCAATCATCAATGGCTGCAAATTTATACTTTCTTTAATTACCATCATGGTTATAAAATTCAATGCAGAAGGATTCTATCGATGTGACACTTAGGTTATAGATCATAGGGTTAATAAATCTTTTTTTTTAAATAATAAATTAAAATGAGATATTCTTGATTAATTCTATACTGAATTTTTAATTGAATCAAACTGAGTTAATATTCTATATTATGAGTTGCGCAAATCTAAAACGACTGTAGGGCTGGTCCATATTTTAGAACTGGACTGTACCTAAGGCAAACCAAAGAACGAATTAATACAAATATAATTCCCCCCAAAACTTGAGACTACAAAAAATGGGGTCCAAAACATTATAACGTGACTTGGTAAGAATGGGGTCCAAAAGGTGACCCAAAATGAAATAAAAAATTCGGGAGAAAAAAGGGAAGAAATAAAGAAGACCGGAAATAACCGTTGTGGGCTTGACTTTGGGTTGATGCCAGGCTGACCCCTTGAGTCCTACCCTACACGATAGCTAACCCCTCACCCATAGAAAAGAGAAGATGATTAGCCATCACATGGCCTATCTGCACACCTGGTCCCACCCCCATTTTCTCTCTCTAGGCTCTCCCAGGTACAACAGCAAAACCCTAAAATACCCCTGTCTTATCCAAGATATGCAACCCTCCTCTCCCTGCTTTAAAATGACTGACCACCTAGGGCACTTACAGAGACACCGTCGCAAACCAGTAGCTAGAGAGATAGAGAGAGGAGGAAAGGCTTGTGGCAAGAGAGCTAATTAACTGTAAAGACAGAGAAACTCCTTAGATCAAAATGTCAAAGGACGTGATTGAGGAAGGGCAAACTCATACGAAAGATTATGTTGATCCACCTCCAGCACCACTTTTTGATGTGGGTGAACTCAAGCTCTGGTCTTTCTTTAGAGCTCTCATAGCTGAGTTCATTGCTACACTTCTCTTCCTTTATGTCACTGTGGCTACTGTTATTGGCCACAAGAAAAACCAGGACGCTTGTGGTGGAGTTGGGTTGCTTGGTATTGCATGGGCTTTTGGTGGCATGATTTTTATCCTTGTTTACTGCACCGCTGGTATCTCTGGTAAGAACAAGAACCCATCTCTCTCTTTTTTATTTCTTTTCTTTTTTTCAGTCTTGTATTGAGTTTCTTAAATGGAACCTGACATACTGTGTTAGCTAGTTATGTAACACTTGCCAAGACTTTTGGTTCTTTTATTTCAACTAACTTCAAAAATGTTACCTTTTTGTGTAACTTGGTAACTGTTACTGGTGATTTTTGTATGTAAGGCACTCTCTTTTAGTAAAACTAAGAAGTATGCTCTTCAAAATGAAGTCTTTTGTGTGGTTTGTTAATGGGGTTTGGTTTTTTTTTTTGAAAAAAAGGTGGACATATTAACCCAGCGGTCACTTTTGGCCTGTTACTGGCTAGGAAAGTGTCCCTAATCAGGGCTGTGGGCTACATGGTGGCTCAATGCTTGGGCGCAGTCTGTGGTGTTGGCTTGGTCAAGGCCTTCATGAAGCCATACTACAACTCTCTTGGTGGTGGTGCTAACATGGTGGCTCCCGGGTACAGCACAGGCACAGCTGTGGGTGCTGAGATCATTGGCACTTTTGTGCTTGTTTACACTGTCTTCTCTGCAACTGACCCCAAGAGAAGTGCACGTGACTCTCACATCCCTGTAAGTACCAGTAAATAGCAGCCATCTTCTCATATGTTAAAATTTTTAGTAACTCCATTAGGGCATGTAGTTAAGTTCTGATAACCAAGTAGGATTTAGTTTTGATAACATGTGTTCGGGTACAGGTTTTGGCTCCACTTCCAATTGGGTTTGCTGTGTTCATGGTCCACCTGGCCACAATCCCTATTACCGGTACTGGCATCAACCCTGCTAGGAGCTTTGGTGCTGCTGTCATCATCAACGATAAGAAAGCCTGGGATGATCATGTGAGAAACCCTTTAAATATTGAATCAAAGTTTATATATATTTTGATGTTGTTCTTGATTTTTTGTGTATTTGAAGTTAAATATTAGTGTAATTAACACGGAGTGTGATTTGATGGACATGCAGTGGATTTTCTGGGTTGGGCCATTTGTTGGAGCATTAGCAGCAGCTGCATACCACCAGTACATTCTGAGAGCTGGAGCCATTAAGGCTTTGGGATCTTTCCGTAGCCACCCCACAAATTAAATGAAAAGAGCTTGTCTTTATCCACCCCCCCTGTCTCTATTTGTTTGTTTGTGTGTAAGAGAGATCGGATTATGATGGACCTTTCTTTTTCTTCCTTTTGTCCTCTTATTTATAATTTAATATCTTCGTTAGTTTTGCTGTGTATCATTGTCACGGGTAGTTTTGTGTTTTATTTAATATACCTCTTCTATTACGTTTTGCGCACAGAAAACGTTCCCTTCTCGACCACATTTCTCCTTTATCTTTCTAGTACAAAATCTACTAAACGAGTACACTTGATAGGAAGTTTAAAAGTAAATGGCTAATGGGTTTGGTGCATGAATTAGTAGTCTCCAAAATGAGACCTACTAATAAGAGAGAAATGTATATTTTTATTAAGTGTTTTTTTTAAAAAAAATTTAGATATTTTTATTTTTTTTGTGTTGTTTAATAGGCAAAAAGTTTAAAACTAATCTAAATATAATTTGTATTTTATCGACTGAACGAGTTAATTGTTCTTTACTGGTTGGTTGATTTATTTAATCTAACCAGTCAACTGGTTCCAACTACTGATCGATTCCTTTGTTATTCAGAAAAAACAGAAATCAAGTGTAATTTTTAACATATCCTCTTAAATTTGATTTCTTTGTAACTCTCAACATATCTCTCATTTCAATAAAAACATCGTTTTGAGTAGTTTTGTGAAGATATCCGCGACTTAGTCTTGTGTCTTCACATACTTGGCTTTAACTTCCTTGTTTGTAATGCAATCTCTTAGGTAATGAAATCTTGTATCAATGTGCTTACTTCAGTAATGAAAAACTGGATTTTTAGCTAAGACAATGACTGATGAGTTGTCCACATAAATCTTTGTAGGCTTTTCTTGTGACATTCATTTTTTTTTCAATAATTTTTTTAACCACATGGAATGACAAACACAAGATGCAATAGCTATATATTCAACTTCACAGGTTGACAAAATGACTATAGATTGCTTCTTTGAACTCCATGTAAATGTTGTGTCTCCTATGTAGAAAACAAAACTCGTAGTGCCTCTTTCTATCATCCATATCTCCAGCCCAATCACTATCATTATAACCCATAAGATCAAAACTATTAGCATATCCATAAAATAAACCAAAATCAACAGTATATTTGATATATCAAAGAATTCGCTTCAAAGCTTTAAAGTATCATAATTGGTTATTGTCTTCATTGTATAAATACTATATGTTCTCTTTGTCTTGTATTCTCTCATCATTGCACTAGTAATGAAGTGGCTTCCTTCTCTTATTTTATCACTAGATTTGCATTCTTCTTAATCTTTTTGGTTGGACTCCAACAATCCTTAGCATAATGACTTATCTTTTGACAATTATAGCATTTAACTTTTGATTTGTCAAACCTGGATTTTAGACTGCCACTATTAGTGTAACCGGTTGAACGGTTTGCTTTATGCGGTTGGCTAGATGACCTGTTGAGGCTGCCATAATTTTATCTTCCAAATCTGTCTCTTTCTTCTCTTTCTTTGCTTTGTCCACGTCCTCAATCCCCTAAGAAATATCTGGAACCATCATGCTTTGAAAAAAGTGATTGTGTACCCATATCTTCTTGAATCTCATTGACTCTTTTTTTATGAGCTTGTAATTTTCCTATGAGACCTTGGATTGAAAAAACATTCATATTCTGCGACTCCTCTATTGCGACCATCATATAATGAAACTTCTTTTGCAATAAGCATAAGATCTTTTTGACCACACATGTCTCTTCCATCTTATCATCATATCTCTTCATTTGATTGTTTATGGCTAATACTCTTACAAAGTATTCTGAAAATATTATCCAATTCAATCATATATAACTTTTCAAAGTCTCCATGTAGATTTTATAGACATATCTTTCTCACATTGTCAGCTCTTTGATTTGATTCTTGTAAAACTTTTCATGCTTGCTTAGCAGTGATTGTGTTGGTCACTATCTCAAAAGTAGCATCATTCAGACATTGGTAGATGATTGTTAGTGCTTGTTGATCCTTCATTTATGTCTTTTGCATGCATTTCCTTTGAACTAAAGTCAATGTTGCTCCAACTATAAACTCCTTGAAGCCTTTTTGAACCGTTTCTCATACATCTTAAGAACCTAACTAAGCTTTTACTCAAATACATTAAGTTTCATAGTTATCCTTTATCAACCTAGAACATTGAAGTAAGAAGTTTAGATTGACCATGTTAAATAATCAAACATAAGTTTTGATACTACTTGTTGGAAGAAAATAAATAGACATGGTATAAGCTAATCTAAAAAAACAAAGCTTAAGAATAAGATGTTAAATTACAAGTCTTTTTATAGACATAAAATCCTAACCAATAAAATAATTAAATTAATATAAAAAAAATTATAATATGAATATGAATTATATTATATTGACTGAACATGTCGATCGTTTCTCAACCAGTCAATTAATTTATTTAATCTAATTGGTAGATCAGTTCCTGTTCTTGTAAAAACCCAAAAAATAAAGTTTAATTTTCAACCTAAACTTGGTCGTGTCCTGGGCATGAGTTGGTATGGTGATCCATCAAAGAACCTTAGCCAAATTGTACCGGACGATGAATGAAACCAGGAAGAGCCATAGATTCTTTATCTGGGTATGGGTCCCAGAGATGAGATGTCTCTCATTTTGCTCATTAACCTCTGGAAAGGTCTCCTTGAAAGACTGGCAAGTGACTTGCTTTTGGGCTAAGGTCCAACTAAAAGAGCCTAAAGTAGGAAATGAAAGGAACTGGCATGGTATTCCTAGCATTTGCGATGTCATCTGATTAGAAGGTTGCATGTTAGGATACCACATGGTGGGCTAAGGGAGTAGAGGTCCTCTCTTTATCATTATAGAAATACAGTAACCCACCTGCACAGAAACCAAGAGGAGAAAGGGGGTAGTTTCGTGCTCATGGGGTATTTTTCTTTTTTGCTTTTGGGAGAGGTTGAAAGAGAAGGAATCATGGGGTCTCGTCTTTTTACAAAGTTTTTATATCTATCTTCGCCACGTTCCGGTCCCTTGAGCCTGGTGTGAGGTAAGAAGAGTGCTTGGGTGGTCCTCATGCGATCAAAATACCAGGCTGACACCCCGATCGACCAAATATGAGCTCTTGGGGTCCTTGATCGACCCCCAGGGTGCCTTGGAAGACATCTCATGTAAACAACCTCCTTGAAGATGGTGCTTAGAAGTAAACGAAAGCAATAATCAAGGAAAAAAGAGGAGAGCTGATAAAAAGTTTAGACTGTTCAAAACATAATAGAATAAGACTTTAATCTTGTTAAACACTGGAGTCAGAACAAGGAAAATTAGAATTTATTTATTTAAATGCAATGTTTTTTCATTTAGAAAACTAGAAGGATATTGATTTTGAAAAACACATTCTAGAGATTTTTCATAGTTTTTCAATATAAGTTTCTCACTTTCTTTTTCAAGATGAAGAAAAAACAAGAACAATTCATTTTTTTCTTTTATATATAATCACTTTTTTAGCAATATAAAATATTAATTAAGATTAGTTTTTTTTATTTTATATTTAGTTAGTATCATAAATAATTTTTTTTATTATAAATCTAATGTACAGATTTTCTTGATTTAATAATATTATTTTTCATGATAATATTTAATTTAAATAAAATAGAATCAATATTCTACAATTAAATTATCACAAGGATATGATTATTATAAATCATGGTTTTGATTTTTTTAATAAAAAGTAGTTGTAATCGATCTTGCTGTATTTTTTTTCTTTTCTTTTTGGAAAAAAATGTTTTCATTTTCATCAAATAAACATGTTTTTCTTTTAATTTTTCATTGGAAAAAGAAAACTGAAAAGGGAAAAAGACTTTAAAAAAGAAAAGAAAAAACTACTTTCTGCTAACATACCCTACCCTAGTTATTTTATTATCATGCTTAAAGTTTGTCTTCAATTAGGCTATAAGACTCCTTATATAAGAGGTTAGGTGACATTGATGTTATTGGAATTAATTTTAAAGTCTAAATTTAATGTATTTTTTTTAGTTTTTTAAGTGTATATATAATCTATTAATTAATGATATAGTTATTCTTTAAATCTGTAGAATCATCTCTACACGACACTTATTTATGATACAGTACTGAAGCGTTGATCACAATGCATTGATACTCATTTTGTGATGTACTGAAACCCATTGTTGTTGCCACTTCTCTTACCATTCCCCCCCTTGTCGAAAAAGAGAGGGCGCCGGCTGCCAGGTTTCTATTCGTTATCGGATATGGTAGCTGAAAACTCCATGTCGGAGGCTTCAGGATTAATGTCCTCTTTATCAGGGCCAGTGGTGAAATCAAATTCTAAATTAGAAAGCTCATCAAGCCATGTCTGATCTTCTTCGATGTAATGCTGAGCAAGGTGGTCACGCAAGTAGGTGAAATAAGAGCGAGGATACTTGCCGGAGTAAATCCTAGCTCTCGTCCAGTCTCGATCGTAGAAGTTCAGCGGGTCAGACAAAACCTCTGAGATAATTGATGAGTTAACGTCGTTGATGGAGCACATTGTCCTTCTAGCATACATCTATCTGCCTTGACTGGTATATGGATTGATTAATGGATACTCCTTGTAGCTTGAAATTCTATTCATGATTGGCTTAATTTCAACTCCTGTTCGGCCGTGATATATCACATGGGATGTTTTCCTTGAGATGAAACTGACAAAAGGTACTGTGAACTTGAAAAGTTGATGAGAAAGTCATCTAATTTTCAATAAGAAGGAATGTCGTTAGCCATCTCTTCATGTGGACAATAAATTATTATTATTAATTTTTTTATTAAAATTTAATATGATTTGTATGTTTTGAATTGTTTTGATGTGCTGATGTTAAAAATAATTTTTTAAAAATAAAAAAACATCATTGGCATACATTTCGGCATGAAAAATTATTTGAAAAGTAATCGCTATCACACTGTCAAGCACTGTCTAACTGTGGGTGTTGGTGAGATAAACATATGCTTTATTCGATAACATAGCTATGAATCCAAATAAAATAAGTTTTAAAAACTCTTAAAAATAAATTAAAAAAATTAAAATTAAAATAAACTTAACAAAAACACTTACTAGCGCCAGGCTTGGTATCCCGAGTCTAAAATACAACAAGAGATCCAAGAAAAATGGACTCGGGTGTGGTGTCTAATCCCAACATCTAAAGATTCTTTATTCTCTAAATAATGTTTAAAGGCCTTTCATTAATTCGCTTATCAATTCGCCGGGGCTTAATCCAAGATTTTTTATTCTCCAGGTAATATCCAGAGAGCTTTTATAAATTCGTTAGGGGTTGAATTGAAATTTTCATTCTCCAGATAATGCCTAAAAACATTTCACAAATTTTAGGAGTTGATCAGTATCACCAATCTCTCACCAATTCCCGGGATGAACCTGGAATGCGTATCTTTTGGGTCTTCTTCATTAATGCTATCAGTTCCTGGAAATTCTTTGCGTTTTGCAAAATTCTCTGAATTTCAATTGGAATGTAACGATAATCTTAATAATAAATGAAAAAAGCAAACGATCCAAGCTTGTTCCCCTTGTTTAGTTTATAATAACAGTCTATAGATGCAGATGGAAAATGATCCAAACTTATTCTAGCAACTCAATTACCGTGGTTTATTGTGATTCCCAGGATTGATGTGCTGCAGTATTTTGCTCACGTGTCCATTTTTTTTC
>Ga0307515_10024330_pt1 | contig 10559 bp, 10 predicted proteins | sample 17_EM_MG_FD_194513 | JGI IMG/M metagenome (GOLD analysis project Ga0307515, IMG submission 194513) | Populus trichocarpa ectomycorrhiza microbial communities from riparian zone in the Pacific Northwest, United States - 17_EM | ecosystem: Host-associated > Plants > Roots > Unclassified | place...
ATTCAGTTCCAGAGTCCTCTAGCAATTTGTTGAAGTCTAGCCTGTCAGGAAGCAAGAGTCAAGGGAGAGTTACAAAAAAGTTAGCACTCTACTTGTGTTTCATATGTTTTTTTTTTGTTTTTTTTTTGTTTTTTTTTGGGGGGGGTTTCTAAGTTCAATAGTTTAATTGGTTTAAATTGTTTTTTATCATGTATTATTTTAATAGAGATATTCGAACACATAAGCTGGTTTTTGAAGAAGAGGTCTTGCCAGATGGAACTGAAGTTGGATATTACTGCCAGGGAAAGGTTGTGCTACTATGATGTCATGCCAAAATTTTATATATTTGATCTATATTTGATATTTATAAGTATAAATGTGTTGGGCAGAAATTGCTGGCAGGCTACAAGAAGGGATTTGGCATTTTCTGCTCATGCTGCAATTCTGAGGTTATTTTTTTCCTGGTGATGTATTGTTACCCTGGGTATTTATTTGGTCAGAGATTTAATCTTTTTGACATTTAATGAGCAGGTTAGCCCATCTCAATTTGAAGCTCATGCTGGTTGGGCATCGCGTCGAAAGCCGTGAGTATTTATATGTTCAGACTTAGGTGGTCTCAAGCCTCTTGACTCTGTTATTTCTTGCAATGATGATTGATATAGAAGTCCAAGATTTAAGTTTTTAATTTCGCGTGACATGATTTTATTGCTTTTGCAATGGTGATTGATTATAGAAGTCCAAACTTTGATTATTTTATTTTGCATGGTATGATTTTAATATATGATCTCTTGTTGGAGGTTTTGAGAAATTAGACTAGTAAATGACTTTTCTTGTACTCTTGTCTTTTTGTATTTCAATATTTACTTTTGACTTTAACTTTTGTTTGAACAGTTACCTGAACATTTACACATCCAATGGGGTGTCTCTTCATGAATTAGCAATATCTCTATCAAAAGGTCGGAGGCACTCTATCAAGGAGAATGATGACCTATGCCAGATCTGTAGAGATGGTGGGAAACTTTTGTGTTGTGATGTATGCCCAAGAGCTTTTCACCAAGGTGACTTTTGACTTTACTTTGGATATTGCTATTATTACCTTGATGTAAATAATTAAGATGGACTGCTCTGGTTTGATCTGGAATTCCTTAGTGATATATCTAGAATAAGAGCCTGTTTGTTGCGGTGCAACCTAAAAAAAAATGGTCCCTGAGACAGGTGAGATGAGATTAGATTAGATTCTTAGAAAAGAGAAGTTACATCCTGAGAAAATAGACAACATGGAGCAGATACATGGCTGATGTAATTATCTTGAAATAGTATAAAATTGGTAATATTTGTCGAGGAGAGTGTCAAAATATTTCACAGCTAAGCAGGGTGTCTAGCTCACCCTTACACACTGGGTTGGATAAAATCTTATGGCAGTGCATTGATAGTCAGATGTATGCTTAACTTTTTTAGCTCTTTATTGAGAAGAAGTTAGATGGATTTAGCTTCAATTTTTGTTTGTTTTATATACTCCCAGATGGTTGCAATGCATTATTTAAATTATTATCATGGTACTTGATTGTAGATATGGATTGCAGCTTCCTTCATTTGGTCAGCATCTGCAATCTACAGATAATTTGGTTGATTACCATCCTTTGTTTGCTTATAATATTTAATTATGTCTTGCAGAATGTCTTTCTCTACCTTCAATTCCTAGGGGTAAATGGTACTGCAAATATTGCCTGAATACTTTTGAGAAAGAAAAATTTGTGGAGCGTAATGCCAATGCTATAGCAGCAGGAAGGGTTGCAGGAGTTGATCCCATAGAACAGATAACCAGACGATGCATTCGTATTGTTAAAACTTTTGAGGCTGAAGTTGGTGGATGTGTTTTCTGCAGGTTGAGTTGACTGGTCCTACTTTCTAGAATATGAATAGGCTTTCTTTTTATTTGTCTTGTTCTGTAAGAGTTTTTCGTGTTTGAATAATATGTTTAGCTCTGGTGTGTACAGTTCTCTCTCTCACTCACCTTTTCCTATTGCAATTTCTTAACATATTCTTTACCTATGCAGAGGTCATGATTTTGAAAGAACGTTTGGTCCTCGCACTGTGATTATTTGTGATCAGGTATATTCTGCAAATCAAATTGTATATGTGCTTGAAAACAATTTTCTGCTACTTCTGTATTTGTCATAAGCGTTTTTATTTCAGGTTTGTGCTGATATGTGCTTGATTTCTGCAGTGTGAGAAGGAGTTCCATGTTGGCTGTTTAAAGGAACATAAGATGCAAGATCTGAAGGTAATGCCATGTTCTTATCACACCAAAAATCAAGTGTTAATTAAAAAAATGCTGACTTGATTTGTACAACAGGAGTTGCCAAAGGGAAAGTGGTTCTGTTGCACAGGGTGTGAAAGAATTCATTCTGCTTTGCAGAAATTGGTTATTCGTGGGGAAGAGAAGCTTCCAGATTCTTCCCTGAATTTTATAAAGAAGCATGAAGAAAGTGCCTCGGAGAGTGGTTGCAGTGATGATGTAAGATGGAGGCTTCTTAGTAAGAAAACAGATTCTTCTGATGTTACTGAAGCCCTACTGTCCGACGCTGTCGCCATTTTCCATGTGAGTTCTGTGTTAAGAATATTGCTGGCTGTTCATAATTTTGCAAGAAACATTTTGCTCTTCACTTTGTTAACTTTCACATTGCACGTTCTTTTAATTTCTGTCGAATACTGCTTAAGGAGGTCTACAACTCCAGTTGCTGTTTTGATTCTGTACAGTTTGAAATACTCCTGTTCATTCTGTCATGAACGCATCATCGCTATTAAGCACCAACTGATTTTTTTTTTCTGGACTTTAGGAGTGCTTTGATCCAATAACTGTGGATAAATCCAAACGTAGACGTGATGACCATGACTTCATCCCATCCATGGTTAAAGGGTAAGCAGTTCTGCATACTTTTGGGTACATATATTATATGCTGTTTGGTTATTATTTTAAATGCTGGAACTCCAGTATTTTTGTGTGCTTATTGCTGTTTGTGCCAAATCATTCGCATGTGACTGACTAGAGTTAATTGTCTTGGCAGCGGGAACATGAAAGGGCAGGATCTAGGTGGCATGTATTGTGCTGTATTGCTGGTTAAGTAAGAATCTTTGATGAACATCTCCTATTATTCTGTAGAACATCTATTTTACACTGATAATTTTTACTTTTCATGCAGCCATGTGGTAGTGTCAGTGGCAGTTGTTAGAATTTTTGGCCAGGAATTGGCTGAGCTGCCTATAGTTGCAACTAGTAGCAGATGGCAAGGACAGGTAATATGCTGCGCTATTGACACTTTATTTTACCATAGATGTGTGGATTAATCACGAATTTATCTTTACTCTTGACATTTTCTTCGTGTGGCCCCTCTATTCTTTGTTGAATTTATACGGTCCTTCTACTCAAGAAAATTTATGTAATATGTTCCTGTGTCTAGTTTCTGTCAATTTTACTGTTAGTTTTGACTGGTGGCCTGATGTGTCAGGTAAAACATGACACAAGAAAAAAATATAATATTAAAAAATTCCTCAAAAATCTATAGCAAATAATTGATTGAACTTTTTTCTTAAAAAAAAAAAAAAATCCAAAAGCAAAACAGAAAATGCCACCCTAAATAACCATTTTATCTTCTTTCATATGCTCTGCCACCATCCACATTCTTTTCACTCCTAGTATTTCTAGTCCTCTTTACCACAGCTGTTGCTGAACTCCCCTTTCCCTTCCCCTTTTAGTTTGAAGATTTGCAGCAGCAGTTGGTGTTAATTAATCAAGGTGCATGTATTCGGTGTGGTGCTAGCTGTTGTATATGGAGCTACGAGTGATTTACTTGTTTGGGTCATGGAATGGGTTAGGTTAATTTGCTAGGTTTTGTGGGCTGGTTATGCTTCCTTTCTAGGTGGTTTCAAATAAAGACATTCAATTGGCTTGCTATATCCCATATTGATTGCATTTTAGGTGTTTGTTGAAATGTTTGTGAGAGCCAGCTATGAATAAGTTGTTTAAATGGACCTTTTTTGTTCTTAGGTGTAATCAAATTTCCTTGGCCATGTATTGTGCTTTATTTCAGCAATGAAAACCAACCATTTCACTTTAAAAACCATCAGTTGGATTTCCATCCAAGAGCATTCTAGTAACTGAAGTGCTGTTAACACCTTAAAAAGCTAATAGACATCATTATTACATCTCCTCCATGACAGTCACTGTAAACACTAGTCTCTCTCTCATCTCCCTCCACCACACCATCCCTTGCTTCACCACAACTGCCAGCAGCATCCCTAGCTATCACCACTAAAGCAACAGATGTCACAGCAGCTCAATCACTTCTGATATCACTACCGATATCTCCGTTCCTACTGGCCAACAGGCCTCCATACCAAAGACTGCCCCCACATCCTCTAGTTATTACTTTTAGAGTAAATAAGAAATGATAAAATGGGAATTTATAAAGCATTTTCTTTCTTTTTAGATTTTTTTTTCAATCAATTTATTTTTTTTGTTTCTCAGGATTTTTCAATTTATTTTTTGAAATGCAGCATGTTTAGCTGACATGCCAGTTCACTTGATGAAGGGGTCACATTAAGAAATTTTCTGAAATAGAAGGACCGTGTAAGTTTGAAAAGAATAGAGGAGCCACATCAAGAAAATGTATAGTAGAGGGACCAAAAATGTGATTAATCCTGGATGTGTTTATATTTTGTTTGTACCTCTGCAATTGTGGCCAAGTAGTTTTTATACAAGAAGAGGACTTCTCTTAGTGAAGAGCAGATGAATATTTATATCCTCTTTCTATCTGCAGGGTTATTTTCAGACCTTGTTTACTTGCATTGAGAAGCTACTTGGATTTCTCAATGTGAAGAATCTTGTACTTCCTGCAGCTGAAGAAGTCGGATCTATTTGGAAAAACAAATTCGGGTTTGGTGCGATAACTCAAGATGAGGTATGTGTGTTTGTGCGGAGCATACACAGTTCTGTCGCGCTCATGCTGCTCTTAATATATTGCTGACAAACGCTTATGATGTTGTGTTGCAGCTGATGGAATACAGGAGAAGGTATCAGATAATGGTGTTTCAAGGGGCATTAATGCTGCAAAAGCCAGTCCCCAAGTGCCGAATTGTAGGTAAATCAGAGGGCGGCTGAAAGCCAGATACTTTTTAATTGAAGAAGTGGGAAAGCAATTTTTTGGACAGCAGCCTTTTCCTTTGTGTACAGGAGGATCTTTAGTAGGCATTTGTGTACAGTAAAACGTCCTTTCCATGTTAATAGTTGGAGCCCACGGGCTGTTATAATTCTTTTTGTAGAATTGAAGGGAAAGAAAGGAGGATTTTAGACGGTTGATTAGATATACAAAAGTAGGGAGCAGCGGGGGTGCTCACGCATTAATCAATTAAGTGTTATTATATTAGAATTATACTAACAACTTAAAAAAACAGCTGAGGGTCTCGATTTAACTTAGTATGGTTCTTCGGCTTTGTTTGTTTTCGTGTTACAAAAATGTTTTTGAAAAAAATTAAATTTTATTTATTTATTTTTATTTTAAATCAATATTTTTTTGATATTTTTTTTTATCATTTTAATATATTGATATTAAAAAATATTTTTAAAAAATAAAAAATTATTTTTTTTAATGTTTTTCCTGAGTAAAAAGTTTTCATGAAAAGTAATTGAACTATATTTTCAAACATCATTTGGAGCATAATAAAAGTGTATATAGCCTGCAGGAAGTGTTTTAATTATTAATAAAAAAAACAAAACATTACACCGGAAAAAAAAAGGCAAAGATCCAAAAAAAAAAACTAAAGAAGTCCATGGGTGCGGCCTTATTCAGGGTTATGAGTCTGAACTATAATTTTTTTCTTTGATAAGAGTAGACACACATTATTGTATGCTTTTTTTTTTTCAATAAACACAAATGACAAGTTGCTCGTTGCGGCAGATAACACATCTCCTGATTCTAAAAACCTAAATTTTGATTATCACCATGGTGGTGGTTAGCAAAATAAAGGGAGGGGATTTGGGATTAAAAATTTATTTATTAACTTATTTTCATCTAAAAACACTTTCTAAACGCCTTAAAAACCTTTCCAAACTAGCTAATAACCCCCAATAACCTAAAAGCCACCATGATAAATGAAAATCAACGAAAAAAATTGATATACCGAGACCAATCTTCTTTTTCATGGATATTTAAGGACCAAAATCACCATAATCAAACACTCATTGGTGAATGGAACTCATTGAACCTAAGAATGGTGACTTTAGTAATTGAAAAGTAGCTCAATTGATAACTTTCTCTATGATCATCGTTCTACAACAAGTTTCTCTCTCCTCTCTCTCATCTGAGGACTAAAAAATAAACAAAATAAACTTTTGTATTAAAACAAGATTTGTCATGATGTAGTTAGCCCTATAGTTTTCTACTTTTTACTAAATCATATTTCATTCTTTACTAAAGCATCATACTCTTCAAACATAGCTCGATGTTATTTATGATCTTTGAGAGATTGGGTCAATGTTGTTGGTTCGAGGTCACTACCTCTGAATAATTGGGTGTTAAGATTTATTTTGGTAAGAGGTTTATGAATATTATTTTTTGCTTTAACGGTTATAGTATAGGTAGGTCATTGATGAGTCTTGGAGAGTTGAGATGTAGTGTTGATCGTTGGGAAGTGAGGTTATTTGTAAGTTCATGTGAGTTTGGTAAAGATGAGGTGTTAGCTAGGACTAGTGTTGAATAAGCTTCGCTAAAGAATTGTTAAATAACTCCCATTGTAAATGGAAGATTTAGTGGTGGTATTAAAGATGATTAGAGGATTTGAAATGGTGGAGGAATCCGAGTGGAAATGTTGTTGGATTAGCGACGAGGTGATTGAACAGACATATGAGAGAGATGAAACACATACTCTATAAATCTAACATGTCAGGAGGCATATATTTTGAATATTGATGGATCAAGGCAGTATTAGGCACTCTAAGTTAAAGAGTACCTAAGAAATACACAAGGTTTGGAATGATTATCTAGTTTGTTAGATGCATATGATCTAAGCCAGAGATAATAAAAACATCCAAAGATTTTGATTTCTGAATAATTAAGAGTTGTTTTAAAAATGCTTTCACAAGGATAAGAGAGGTCTAGTATGGGTTTTGACATGCGATTTATTAAGAAAATAAATGTGACAAATGTATAAATCTATTAACTCAAATGAAGAAAGGCATATGATAGTAGTGTTAATCCAGTTTATAATGTGAAGATGTCTTTTTTCAGAAAAATCATTGTGTTCAGGTATGTGAGGTGGTGTAATGAGATTAAAAAAAATATCATTGGTTGAAAGAGAAATGGGCAAGAGCTATCTACTCACCATTATTATCATAGTAAAGAGTTTTAATAGTATTGTTAAAATATTTTTTAACAATGGATTTAAATCTAACAAAAATAGCTTTGACTTATGGTTTTTGTTTTAAGGGACAAAGCCAAATATATTTTATAAAGTGATCAATAAAAAATATATAATATTTAAATCCGTCATATAATAGGATTGAGAAAGTCCAAACATCAGAAAAGATAATCTCAAGAGGCTGAGAAGAGATAATTGTTGGTTGAGAGAAGGGTAATTTATGGCTTTTATTACAGAGACAATCATTACATGAAAAATCAGATGATAACAAGGAAGATAAACCTAGTTGATTTATGAAAATAATTTGTTTTAGAATTAGAAAAACTAGGTGTCGTAATCTTCTATGCCACTTAGATAAGGATATCTTTATACTAAAAAAAGCAAGTTATGATGGAGATATCAGCTACTCATAAACTCCATCTTTAGTTTGACCCTTTAGAAGTGTTGCTCTCATACGGAGTTTCTTAACAAGAAAAATAATTGCTAAGAATTTGATGGAAACATTATTTGAGATACAAGAATATGAGAATGAAATTAGATTCGTTTTCATATCAAGAACATAGAGGGCAATATTCAATTGAAAAGTTCTTCAAAAGATTTTAAGAGAGGTGGAATCGATATGTGTAATGGAGAGACCCGAGCCATCTTCGATTATAATGTCATTTGAGCCATTGTGCGGGGAAAAGAATTAAAGATTATATGGATAAGATATAACATAGTAAGAAGCACCACTATCAAAGAGCCATAATGAATTGGTGGGAGTATTTGCAATATAATGAGCCCTTGAATGCCATGAAAGGCAAGATGATTGTTTGAAGCATTGAGGTTATTGTTGGATGTTTGAACTAGTACTATCTAGAATAATGGACACCGTTTTATAATATGACCTTGTATTTTGTAGATTTGACAGTAACCTAGGTATGATTAAGATGGATGATTTTCTTAAGTGGTGGTTGGTCTGCTATTTGATGTTGTGGGATACCGGTTTCTATTATTGTTGGAGGGACATCATAAAGAATTGTTAGGGCTTGAGTTTGCATGTGGGTGCTGGGTTGGTGTATTCTAGCTTGTAGAGTTAGTAGTGGCAAGAAAGTGAGATGGTTATAACTTTGTTATGGGCAACGATGCTTTAAAATTGAGCAATTTTTCATATAGTTCCTTAAAGGTAATAGTCACGTCTCTAGCTTGGACAACACATGCTAATTTGTTATATTTATCTCCAAGTCCATAAAGTATCTTCTTGGTGAGGTCTTTTGCATCAAACGGTGCTCCAAAAAGAGCAAGTTTACCAGCTTTTTCTTTTATAGCTTGCAAAAACTCCATCGCATTGTCAAATTTTTCGATAAGTTTCTTTAGTTGACTCTTAACCTTTTTAATGAGTCCATGATTTTTTTTCATCTCTTAGTTTGCTATGATACCATGATAGATTAATAAAATGATATCTCATCAATTAATAAGCATACACACACACACACTAAAGAAATAACAAAATAGTATTGCAAATCCTATAAATTAGAGTTATCTTAGATACAACTAAGAAAATTATAGTAGTGCTATAAGATAAATAAAGAATAACAACAAACAACACAAGTTGTTTTAATTACAAGAATCACATAAAAAAAGAAAATTAATTGAAATAGTGACCAAGTTTTGGACGGAAACGCAAAAAAATAAAATAAGAAAAGAATAAAATACTAAAATGGTTGTATTAACATGTTAGTATTTTTAGAATATTGTTTTCAATATTAATTCTGATAGAGATTACTGTAATAAAAAGGTTGTATACTCTCTAATTTATCTATGAATTTTTTTTTTATAAATTGAATTGCATCTGAAATTTAAATTGATATTCTTAAAAAACTTTCAAGCATAAAAATTTATTTAGAGCATTGTGGGTCAACTATATATTTTTAAAATTTTTATTTTTTAAAAAACTTTAAATTATTTTTTACTGTTATTTATGATTTTAATATATTGATGTGAAAAATATATATAAAACAATATTATTTTAATATATTTTCATAAAAATGTTTTTTTCCACTGCGTCTAAAGCATACTAACCATTAAATTAAATTCAATTTTCACAGGTTTCAATATGCGCGTGTGAAGTCAACAAAGCTCTTGCAAGAACATCAAAGCAACCAACCAAGTAGCGAGTGGGGAAACCTCTTTACGGAGGGAGCAGCTCCTCTGTATCCCATTTAACCAAGCCGGCGCAGATCGACGGTACAACACAAACAACGCTTATTTAGGGTTTATTTGTTTTTTATTCTAAAATATTTATTGAATTTTTTTATTTTAAATTAATATTTTTAAATTATTTTTATGTATTAATATCAAAAATAATTTTTAAAAAATAAAAAAATATAATTTTAATATATTTTAAAAATAAAATTTAAAAAACAATCAGCGATCTCAAATATTTTTTTAATAATAATAACTCCAGTCTCCAGCTCTTACGTAACACAGATGAGGAGTATCTTTGGCCACCTGTTTCGAGTAGAATTTGCATTTGTGTGTAACAACGAGAATACAGTCTCCCAATCGTAAAGTATAAAGACATAAAAGTGGAAGTTCGGCATAAATTAATTAAGGTAAAAAGAAATTAATAAAGCAAGAAAAAAAAAAAAAAGGAGAGTTCTAGCTGTATGTGGATGGAGGAAAGCGTTGGGCCGTTCCGTTCGTACGAGTGATTCCTTTTGATTTTTTTTAAAAATTATTTTACTTTAACTTAATTTAATAACTAGAATAGGAATTATAGGAAGAAAAAAATAGGATAAGAAAAAAGCGGGAGAAATAAAAATTCAAAATTCAAAAACACCTCCACGACTGAGTATATATATATATTAAATTTCCGGTAACACCCCTAGATAAAATAAATAAATAAATAAATAAAAATAAATAAATCATCATTTTTGTCTCTCTTCTTATCGTTTCCCTTCCTTCCCTAGTTCCCTGGTACCACCACACCACATAACAAAGCATTTTTTTCAATTTTTTTTTTCTGCTGAAGCTATTTTGATTTCTTTTTTTTTTTATATATATATAGATCGTGAAAACGGTGAAGTAATTTCTCGAGGCAAACAAAAAATGGGTCAGATCCAGTACTCCGAGAAGTATTTAGATGACACTTTTGAGTACAGGTACTTCTTCTTCTTCTTTTT
>Ga0307515_10024331_pt1 | contig 10559 bp, 6 predicted proteins | sample 17_EM_MG_FD_194513 | JGI IMG/M metagenome (GOLD analysis project Ga0307515, IMG submission 194513) | Populus trichocarpa ectomycorrhiza microbial communities from riparian zone in the Pacific Northwest, United States - 17_EM | ecosystem: Host-associated > Plants > Roots > Unclassified | place...
ACCTGGACATCCGATACCTTAAATTACCCTAATACTTTAGGAGCTACTTTCTAATAGTACTAAGAAGCAGCTCCTAAAGTATTAGGGTAATCTAAGTTATGGTGGTAGAATGTAATCGCTAAAGCAGTTAAAAACCTAGTTCCGCCTACCTAGCCTTATAAGAAGTAGGCTATTACTTTACTACTATAATTTGGTTTGCCCTAATACTTTAGGAGGCGCTTCTTAGTACTATTAAGAAGTACCTCCTAAATTATTAGAGTAAACCAAATTGTGGTAGTAGAGTAATACCGTAAAAGGTACTGGTGTACAGCCCTTATAAAGCGCGCCCATTTCCTCTCACACCCTCTGTGAGGAATTGACCTTGTACGTGAAGTGAGCTGCATAAGCGCTGCATAAGTGCTGCATAAAGGCAGATTCCTCACCGAGGGTCCGAGATAAATATCCTGCGATATTGGACGGACGACGGGTCACGTGATGGCCGGGCCGGTAAGCGGCGGTCATCGGGCGGCAAGCGAGGCTTTCGATACCAATCGACCATAGCTAGCGGGCCCAGTCGAGAACAAGATTTTAGGTCGAGAGTCCGACTCGCCAGGATTCCTTCAACAGAAATTTCTAACTCTGAGCTTAGAGAGAAGGTAGAGTAAAATGAACACAAAGCCATTCGTGCCTTAATTCCCACTTTGCGTATGAGCTACTACATTGAATCCATCAGTTTCTCCAGAATCAGCTTGCTCGAGCCTCGGCAGTTGTGGCTCTTGCGCAGTCATTCTGACGTAGAATGTTGTGTGGCTTCAAGCCACCGACAGAATGTAACTCCACGTATCAATTTTTTGCCTTAGTGAGTCTGCGAATGGATGGCGACTGGCTATAATTTCTCCTTGAGATTGATTGGGCTCAGCTGGACCTGCATATATTCTTAGCGTTCGCTAAGCAAGATACGATACGGGCCTCTTGCGTCCTTTTGCCCTTTTTTCCAGCTGGCAAGGCGAACTGCAAGTGAGATGTCCAGTCACATTACCGTCTCTCGGCGATGCTGGTGTGGTGATGGTCAGCCTTGGGCGTGGTTGCATCAACGTGGAAACCCAAAGCCATCTCGAAAGCCACAAGCGTGAGGCTATGTTTCGGAAAACTCACCTCACTGCTTCAGACTCGTTATTTGTCGCAACAGAAGCCAAAATATTGCCTTCGATAGGATCCGCTTGGCTAGGACAGCTGCTGCCTGGAGCTGAATATTGTCATGTCCTACAAAGCGTTTATTCCATGTCGCCGCCCGCCTTGATGAGACCGAGAAGCGGTCGCGACGCTAAACGCGAAGAAATGTCCAGCGAGTTTTCCTATTTGGTTTCCCCCATTCAATTCTCCATCTTTATCAATTCCTTTTCTTAATTTCCTTGCATCACGGATCCCCTTTTCATAAAAACGGGTGTCAACTTCGATATATTCTCCCCCTGCTGTGACTCCTATGGGGTTTCCCAAAGGATAGATTCTGTCATTATCTGAATTCTTTAAACATTGTTTTTCGTTTACCAATCTTCTTCGAGTTTTCGAAATGCAGCGCAAATCCGTCACTCGCCGCCAAAGGCCCTTGGAGCAGAAGGAGTCTGCCGCAAAGCAAGAGTGGGAACGACGAAAGGACGAGCATTTTGATAGCAATGCGCCCGTCGATGAGTTGATGGAACTAGTTGGCTTGGAGGAGATCAAGGAGCAGTTTCTCGCTATATTAGCCAAGGTCGAAGTGTGCAAATCTCAAGAGATCGAGCTGGACGAAGAACGATTCAATGCCGTATTTCAAGGAAACCCAGGGACAGGTAAATGACCCCACGACTCTCGACATTTATTACTTGCTGATACATCATCCACTAGGCAAGACGACCGTTGCTCGTATTTATGCAGAATTCCTACACTCAATTGGAGCGTTGGGGTGTGACACCGTAGAGGAGACGTCAGGAGCCAAATTGGCCTCTGAGGGCCCTAAGGTTATTCAGCAGAAAATCAAAGCTTTGGTCGACGGTGGTGGTGGAGTTCTCTTCATAGATGAGGCTTATCAACTGACCGCAGATTACACATCAAATCTCGGACGTTCAGCTCTCGACATCATCCTCACCGAGATGGAGAACAACATTGGGAAGTTAGTTGTCATATTTGTTGGGTACAACAAGGACATGCAATCATTCTTCGAACACAATCAAGGCCTGAGGAGCAGGATCACATACACCTTGCAATTTGCCGATTTCGAGGACTTCGAACTCTGGGATATTCTTCAAGACAAGATCAACAATAAATATGACGGAAGGATGAAAATTCAAGGTGGCATGGACGGTCTCTACATGCGTATTGCTATCCGTCGATTGGCCCTCGGTCGTGGAATTCGAGGATTTGGTAACGCTCGCGCTGTGGTAAACCTGCTGGCACAGATTTCGGAACGTCAAGCAAAGCGTTTAACGGAGGAAAAGAAAATGTCCCTCGACCCTGAATACTTTCTCTTCACCAAGGAGGATTTGATTGGACCAAACCCCTCCCAAGCACTGAAGAGTAAAGCCTGGGCTGCGCTTCAAGGTCTCATCGGACTGGGTGCAGTTAAATCGTCAGTTGAAAGCATGATCGGCATGCTGGAAACGAATTACCTCCGAGAACTGAGCGAATTAAGTCCCCTTAATATCTCTCTCAATCAGGTTTTCTACGGAGCACCTGGAGTAGGTAAGACTTCGGTCGCCAAATTATACGGTCAAATAATGGCAGATCTAGGGCTTCTCAGTGACGGAGAAGGTATGTCGTTAATCCTCCTTTCTTTCTTGGAACATTCACGTTCTGTGTTCGTCAGAGCTGTGCTTACTATTTCCTTCCTATAGTGGTGGCTAAAAACCCGTCCGACTTTATTGGCAGCTTTCTTGGAAAGTCGGAAGAGATAACTCGAAACATCCTTGCTGCCACAGTTGGCAAAGTATTGATCATCGACGAAGCGTACATGCTATACTCCGGCAGAGGCGAAGGACAAAATGATTCATACAAGACGGCAGTGATCGACACACTTGTAGCAGAGGTGCAAGGTGTCCCAGGCGACGACCAATGTATTATTCTCCTTGGCTACGAAGATAAATTGAAAGAAATGTTCCAGAACGTCAACCCAGGACTCCACCGAAGATTTGGGGTTGATCATGCTTTCACTTTCGAGAACTTCAACGTACCTCAGCTGAAACAGATTCTGGAACAGAAAATGGAACAGCAAGACCTGAGAGCCACGCCAGAAGCTTTATCTGTCGCTTGTGACGTGCTGGATAGGGTTCGAATACGCCCAAACTATAGCAACGCAGGGGAAGTCGTCACTTTACTCGACAGGGCCAAAATCAACCACCAGACTAGGCAATTGAAGCGGCCTCCAGTGGAACGAGTCTGTGACGTCCATTTCGAGCCAGTGGATTTTGATCCAAAATATGCTCGCCACGTTGCGTCAGTCGCCAATGTCCAAAGCCAGCTCCAGAATCTCGTTGGCGGTGATATTATTCAGAAGTTGGAAGACTATCTCAAATTGGGACATATGGCCAAGTTTTCTGGATTTCACCCATGCGACTTGGTCCCGACGAATATCCTGTTCAAGGGCCCATCAGGTGAGTACCATCATCTCCTATCCTCGTCATTTGGATGTTAGACTGACTTGATACAGGCGTTGGGAAGACAACAACCGCTCGAGCAATGGGTAAGCTCTTCTATGACATGGGCTTCTTGTCCACCGATGAAGTGGTAGAATGCTCCGCTTCGGACTTGATGGGCCAATATGTAGGAGAGACGTGTCCGAAGACGAGAGCACAACTGGAGAGAGGTCTCGGCAAAGTGCTGTTTGTGGATGAGGCTTTCCGTCTTGTAGAGGGCCACTACGCCGCTGAAGCGGTCAGAGAGCTGGAGTATCGCCTAAAATTACCGAGATACTCTGGGAGAATGATCGTCATTCTGGCTGGAAGCACCCTGGATATGGATTACCTCATGGCAGTCAAACCAACTCTCTCGAGTCTCTTCAGCGAAGAAATTGTCTTTCAAAAGCTCAAACCTGAAGAATGTTTGACTATTTTAGCCCGAGAGTTAAATGAAAGTCGGATCAAGGCTCCGTTCTTGAAGAGAAAATCTAGCATCACTTACACTACCCTCTGCGAAGCGGTCGAGAAACTATCAGACTTCCCATCATGGGGTAACGCCAGAAGCGTCAAATCGATCGCCATGCATATGAGAGCGTCAGTCGTCAAAGCAGCACTCGAAAACCTCCAAGGCGGGCCAATCACCCCTTCAAGGCAAGGTCAACCAGTAGGGAATTCACGGCAGTGGATAGGGACACTCACTGCCGAGCAAGCATTGTCATGTGTGAAGGAAATGCTTGAGATCCAACTGGTTAGATGCGCCATCGTGGAAATTCGAAGTGAGCCTACGATAGTTGATTGTGTCAGAGAGAAAAGTCCCCCGGCCAAATACGCTCCAGCTCCTCCCATCCATGAAGTGGAAATCCGCTCCAATGTGGTGCCTCCACCGTCTAAGATTTTCACCTGTCACACGCCACAAGTTATGGAGAAGAAGACAGACGCTAAGAAGAAATTGAAACCTCCACATCAATCGCCAGCCGTGAGAACCTCTGCTAGACCACAACTTAATGGTGTCACCCGAGAGCACGGGGTATCCAACGCCGTCTGGAAACAACTCCAAATCGATAAAAAGGCAGAGGAGGAGGCCATGAAGCATAGGCATGCCGATGCAGCGAAAGAGAAGGAGGAAATCATGGAAAAGTTAAGAAAGATGGGTCTTTGTGAGTATGGCTTCGAGTGGATCAAAACCCCGGGTGGATATCGGTGTGAGGGTGGCGCTCATTTCGTGTCTGACAACGAGCTGAGCAAGCGTGCGTGATTCTGGGTTGCGCTGGCGCGTGAAATAGTGTGGTAATAAATTCAAGAGAAGCAGAGAGACTAGAACATACTATCTTCTTCATTGACTATTTCGACGGGCAAGACTTAAGAGGTATAGGGTTAGGGAACGGGTCACGGGTCGCGGGTTCATGTTAGGGTCTTAACGGGTTACGGGTGTCGCCACCCACCCCTCACCGCCCATCTGCCAGCTCCCACAGAGATCGAGTGTGTTTGGAAATTTTAGGATGTCTGATAGCTGTCATGTACTTTCCAAATCTTTATTTAGACGGGAATGTCCCAGAGATTAGGTGGATACAGGACGGGACGGGATGGGACGAGACGGAGGTGAGCCTCCCAGGAAAGGTTACTGGGCTGAAGTCGGTCCTGAGAGGATGCTCCTGGGCTACGTCATCGCCCTCTAATACATACAACCGCTTCTCCTAGGACTACATATCTCCTAGACAACCACAAACTGCTGAAACTGAATTCTTAAAATAACCCCACCACTGCACGTCAAATTAAGCTTAAAATTGAAGCCATCCTATTGGCCCGGCTCCCAGCTAGCGCCTGAAACCTGGAAAGCCATGGCTGATAGGGCAAGTTGGCCGCAATCGGGCCTGCAGCCCCCAACCTCCACGAGCACGCGACTTAGCTTATAGCAGAAGCTACAGCATTGCTATCCCTTGACGGAAGAAGACGCCAGAAGTTACCTGACTAGCTCTTTGAAGCCTTTGTTAGGAGCGTTTAAACTTACGTAAGAAAGAGCAGGGAGCAACCGACTTCAAACCAGATTCTTGATAAGCTGAACCAGATCCACCACCTTACTAAGTCATCCATTGCCGAAGACATCACCATCATCGAGAACTCCATCAATAACGCGATCCAGCTATCTACACGCGTGGCCACCCTGGGCCGAACGCGTTAGATCGGGAGGACCTCTATCCCAAGTACCCACACCGCCAATATTATTCACCAGCGCCAGCACCAGCAAAGAACGCGAGATTATAGTTAAACTCGATAACGCGGAGTTGGTCGCACTCCTACGCTAGAAGACACCAGAAGACCTCCAAAGGAAGATTAACGACGCTCTACGACGCGCTTCGACTGACGGAGGTGGACTACCCCTGATTGTATCGGCCAAACAACTCAGGAGCGGGGATATAGCCATACATGCAGCTAGCCCGGGGGATGCGGACACACTCAAGGAAAGATCGAGCTCGTGGGTTTAGGCTCTGGGCACTAGTGCCTAGGTTCTCAAGCCCACGTATGGGGTCTTGGTATATGGAGTATGAACAAATAAGGAAAATATAGACCCAAGCAACCAGGCAGAATTCTTTGAGAAGATCCAAACGGAGAACGCAACCCTCCACCCCGGAGCGAGGATCACCTATGTGGGATGACTGACGCGGGCTGGATTACGGAAGGCGGCGTCGTCTCTGGTTATGGAATTTGAGACTAAAGCATAAGCAAACAGAGCAATAAGAGAAGGTCTGGTGATTGGGGCTTGCCAGCATGACTGTGAGCTCTACGATAGGGGATGTAAGCTGAAGCAATGCTATAAGTGCCAAGCATACCGCCACATTGGAACTTAACGAACCGCCTCCGAGACACGCGGATTCCGTGCAGAATAATACAACACGAGAGAGTGTTAGCATAGAGAGGACCCAAACTTCGCTCCAAAATGCGCAAACTGCAAAGGGACCCACACAACATGGGGCAACACCTGCCCAGTACGGAGAAGGTAGATAGCAGAAGTTGAATAAGCGAAAAGGAACAGGCCGACCTACTACCGGTATACCGAGGCGTTAGGACAAACCCCTAGGACCTCAGACCGCTCTACCACGGGGACCGGAAACCGAAACAACCCGGCTTCACCACTAAGGGCTCCACAGACGCCATAACGAACGATCCCTAGCAGTGGAACAGAGACAAGCATACGGGACACCATTACAGTGCGCCCTCCCACGCGTACGCAAACAAGCACAGCACGCCAACGGGCAGACACATAGTCAGGAGCGTTTCACGTATTCACTCAGCAGGACGGGAATGTGTTTACCAATAACAAGAGCCCTAGAAGTAGCGGTTGAGAACAGGGAGGGGAACTAAGGCAGCGTGAGAGGAGATCGGTCAGCTGGAGGTGCAAGTGATGGAGACGAGCAAGAGGGTGCTTGGCGCGGAGCATCTGGACACGCTAACCACCATGAATAATCTCGCCTTCACTTGGGAAGGGCAAAGTTGATATGAAGAAGCTGTTAAACTAATGGAGGAGTGTGTACACTTACAGGCCCGCATGTTAGGCATCAGCCATCCCCATACTTTGTCTTCTTGTACAACGTTGATTGGGTGGCAGACAAAGAAGCTGGAGATTGATGCCTTAGGCGCCAAAAATCCGGCAAGCAATGATATGATTAGTCACATGGAGTAGAATGACCGTAATGAAAGATGTTTACCCAATAGTATGAATTGTTTCCTGGAAATCTCGAAAGATCTGTTAACTATTCCTGACAGTGGCTGCCCTGCAGGCCTATATCGGGCCTAGCTTAGCCAAGGCCGGGTCACGTGCGCTCCCATTTATATTGTTCTCCTAGCCGACTCCTGATCCCCGTAGCTATCAAGTGGGGGTTTCGCCGTTAGCGTAGGCTACAGCAGCTAATATCCGCTAATATTCGCTAATATCACTGTATTTGACGGTATCTGGCGGTTTCTGCCGTTTTCTGCCACATAGTAGTTTCCAACAAAGTATTAGCATTTTCTGACAGAGCCTCATTGCTTAATCCGGCAACGACCCTGCGTTGTGCAGGACCTCAGGTTCAGTTCAAATGCGTTACAACTACAACCCCTTCTTCTCCCATCCTGCCTCTTGATCTGTAAATGGGGCTTAGCTGATGATATTCAACTAGACCTTGTCCTTTGATGTTCTACACGCGATTGCGTACGGCAGTGTTCGGGGGGGGGGGATGCCGGCGCACGCCTCTAGACTTAGTAACCTATTTAATCTGCCCCTAATATCCAGCTCCGTCCGGTAAAGGCAAGGGGGGCATGATAGATTAACCTAGATGTGGAACGTCCCCCATATCCATGGCCGTGAACGCCCCAGCCGGCTGTGATGTCAATGACCGGAACGCCTCCACGAAGACGAATGCCCTCCCAATAGGGGGGTTTCGATAGTCCGATATGGAACTCTGGTATGGACGGAAGCAACTCGTATCGAGGCGATCGACACGTACTAGCAGTATATGGTTAGATACCTTACGTACTAGAGTTGAGGGTTGGCAAATATCAAGCGTTTGAGTCAAATTATTATTAAATTTTTAAGCCTCTAGTACGTGTCGTCCACTGCAGCGATTAACCTTATATTTTCTATAAATTGCCTTTACCACCATGCCTTTTAATCCCATACGCGATATTTAAGATACCATTAATCTAATAGAGTAACCATACCATATTTACGGTACCGATATTGCAAACGCCAAACTAGTCTTCGCAACTACCTAATTTTATATAGTAAACTATTAATAAGGCTATTTAGAACAAAACTTATATAGAGGGCGAACTAAATAACTAGTTAAGGCCTCGCCGATAGCGTCCTAATTCTCCGGTATTAAGCGGTAGTAAGGATAATATAGGCAGGATAAGGAGGAACTGTATAAAGAAGGCTAAAAAGAAAGCACTAGCTCTACTTATAGCCAATATTTATTAAACTAAGCTCCGGCGTTATAGCGAGGGTGCTTTTTAAAAAAACTCTTATAAGAAAGCAAGTAGAGAAAGAAGGGCTAGAGCATAACTGGAACTCTATTAAAAGCTTCTTTAATAGAGAGATTGCTAAATAAAAGTAAGAAATAGATAAAGACGATACTTCTAGTCAAGAGATTTGCTATAGCGATTATTATAGCCATATTAATATCCTTATTAAAAGAATTAATATTACCTTAGCTCTATTAGAGAGGATATAATAAGCGTAATAATAGGTAGCTATAAAGGAGGTAATAAGGGCAAATCTTATAAGGAGTCTTAGCCGTAAGTAGTATACTAGCGAAGCTATTCTTAACAATAATATAGATTCTGCCTTAACTTTGGAAGTTAGTAAAATAGTACGGCGCTAGTGGAAACTGGTGGATTGTGGCTAATAGATATTAGTAAATTATAGCGGATAGTTATTGTTGGTTACACAAGGTGATATCACGTAGCTACGGTTCGTAGATAGTATGATAATTGTTGTTCCCTTTTTTTTATGTGTTCTTTTTGCTCAAGAAAGGGCGAGGAGCTTAAGGCTCCTCGCCACGCTAGTGCCGCGGCGATACGTGACGGCAACTTGCCTATATTCCCAACACTAGTAACTCTTCTTTTGCGGTTGCCATCTATATATATATACCGCTTAACTAGCGTAATATATTAATCCTCCTTACTTACTATTGCCATTGTAATATAAGTCTCACTATCCCAAAATTTACTTCTTAGCACGTGGTGCTTTCTTACTTAGGAGTTATAGGTAGATATTTTATTTGGAGGGCCGCTAAGGCGCTAGTAGTAAGCGAGCCAATAGCGATTTTCCATCCCGGGGATAGAAAATCCTAATTAGCTAGGTTAAGACAGGGTCTGTAAAATATTATACTCCTCCCTCTAAAAAAGTCTTAGCAAGAGAATCTAACTAATTAAACAACTTTAACCGCTAGTTAAAGTTCCTGGATATCTTAAGACCTTATATAACTAAGAAATTTCTAAGGACTCCCTTTTAACCTAACCTTTAACTTATATACGTAGAGTATTTATATTAATAAACGCCTCTAGTGCCTTATTTAGGTTCGCCTTTATTATTATATTTACTAGGTTATCTTAGCTATTAATCTATTAAATTTTAAAGAGTTCTTAACGCTTATAGGATTGCTAAAGTGCCATAATATTAATTATAAGGCGCTTCTCCTTTATAGTACTAAGCTTAACTAAATACTTATAGAGGGAATATAAGTTGGTGTATACGATTATAGGGATAACGGGAAGTTTAAGTTAATCTATAATTATCTTTAGGGTAGTTCCAATTGTAATTGCTATATTAACTCCACTAACTATTTTATATATCTTTAACGTTAAAACACTTTAGGTAATACGCTTACTCTTAGTTAAGCTCTAATAGATAAGATTACTATAGATTGTAAAGTTATTCTCTCTAGTAAATTTGTTCGCGATAATAATCTTATATCCTAACTAAGAGCTAAAATCTTTATTATTTATAAACAATCTATTAATAAATATAAAGAGCTTAGCGGTAGGAAGATTAATAGATACGTAGAGTAGTCCCCAATTAAGATAGTTTATTTGCTAGGAAAGACGTTTATTTAAGGTAAGAACGTCGTCCTTAGTTAGTTCCTAGTGTTAGGTAGTAATAAAGAGATTAAATAAAGCCTTAGGTTAATAGATAGAAGTAATATAAGCTCTATAAGCGCGTTGCTCCACATATCCTTACTTTAGGGAATTAACGTTAATAACGTTAATCTTTTTACCTTAACCCTTCTGGCGCAAAGCAATAGAATCCTTATTTAGGGAGAGGATATATCTATTAAAAAGTAATAGTATTATTAAATTAAGCTTTTCCTTTAGCTTTGCTATAAGATTTACCTTTACTAGCTTATCCTCTTTAAGAGCTAAGAATTGGTCGTCTCCTAAGATAATTATATTATT